>WNFA01006237.1_pt1 | contig 11381 bp, 17 predicted proteins | sample 5400481 | NCBI WGS metagenome assembly WNFA01 (sample SAMN13153340, study PRJNA577476) | soil metagenome | isolation source: 120 cm saprolite under Douglas fir tree site 2 hole 1 replicate 2 | place: USA:California | collected 2015-04-18
GCGTCAGTGATTTTGATCCCCTTATGCACGAGTACGATTTCCTCAGTCTCGTGGAACGTCCGGCTCTGATGAGGGCCAACTCAGGTTGGTTATTGGAACCATGCAGACCAGCAGAAATGGCTGCCCAGCCTTGCAAATGAGAGGCTTGCAGCGCCCGTTTGACAGAAATTCAATCTCGCCTTATCTACCTCACAGCACCAAGACCTCAGGGGCCGGAAAGGAGGCGAATCGTGGAGCGGCGAATGATTGCAACGCCCGTTCTGGTGAAAGAGTATTTCGATCTGTTCGTTAATCGCCGGGCTTACACGGTCCAGTCCTTCCGGCCTCATCCGGAGAGCGGCCGTCATTATTATTACCGCCCAACGGAACGCGGCACGGGTGCCGCCCTCCTGTTGAACGAGAAACGAATCTCGGACCACCTGGAAGGGAAGATGACGATTGGACTCTATGCCATCAACCCCTCGAACCAGCGTTGCAAGTGGGTCGCAATCGACGCGGACTACACCAACGCTATGGAAGATCTGGTCAAGCTTCAATATCACCTCAGCAGCGACCGCGTGGATTCCGCCTTGGAAATGAGCAAGCGAGGCGGGCACCTCTGGATCTTTCTGGCAGTACCGCTGTTGGCAAGAAAGTGCCGGATCTATATCTACGACTTGGCCTGCAGGTTAGGTGTGCCAGTTAAGGGGGCCGGTTTGGCCGAAGGCATTGAAGTCTTCCCCAAACATGACGCGATTGCGGTCGGAGCATTCGGAAACGCGCTCCGCGGTCCGTTGGGAATCCACCGCGGTGCAAAGCGGCGTTTCTGGTTCTATGGCGCCGACTACACATTGGAGGCGCAGATGCAATTTCTCAAGCGGCTCCACAGGGTCACTGAAGATGAGCTGGACCGTTTTACCGCGGGAAAAGAACCGCCTGCCAGTGTCGGCAAGGCCCGGCCCGAAGCTGAACCAATCAGAGGGCAGGGAACTGAAAAGAGTCGGACGAGGTTTTGCATTCTTGACCACGTGGGCAAGACAAGGATCGTGGGAAAGAACTACGTCACTCGATGCCCATCGTGCGCGCAGGCAGGGCGCGACCACGGCAGTGACAACTTGGCAATCTTGGTGGCAGATCCCCGGTTCTATTTGTGCTGGGCGGGCTGCACCAAAGAAATGATCCGGGCAGCGGTCGGGAAGCCGATCCCTGTGCGGACGACTGCATAAATAAAGGAGGAGGCGACCTTCATGGCCAGACAGAAATTTACGGGCACAGCGGGACTACCGCTGGCAAGGCGGGCGGTGAGGATACTGAAAGACCAGGGCATCTATGCCCACTCTGTACTGAGCGTTGAACACCAGCAACTGGCGCAACGTTATGTGATACGTGGCCTGGAGTCGGGCGGCTGTGCAGGCGTTGTAGGTCGATACGTGACGTTCGCGGGCGAACACGGCTTAGCACTGGAGTATCTGCATCCAGTCGAAGCCATCGGCGTGAATGGCCTGCACGCCGTCGTCATATCTGCTGCCCTCGTGCGTGTTGACATGCTTCGGAAAGGGCGAACGTACGAACTCCTGATGCGTGTAGAGCTGGATCTGAGCGGGAAAGATAAGGCCCAAGCAGGTGACGTAGTGCCTACGTTCTATTCGCTGGCCGGCGAGGTGATCGCGATTCCTGAGAAGTTCCTGCAACTGGTTCGCGCAACGACAAAAGGCGTCAATTGCAGCGCGTGTACTCACACGCACTACTTGCGAAGGCCACGTCCCGTTGGTCAGCCGAGACCCCATGAATCAGCCCACCAAGATGCTGGTTGTGCTGAGGCTATCGGAACGTTAGCCGGCTAGTTGGCAGAGGCGAAGAGCGTTTGAAGCAATCGCAGGTTCCGCGGCCGCATTGGAGGGTCGTCGTGGTCACGAAGATCAAACAAGGTTCGTTGGTCGTTTGCCTGTTTCTATTCCTATTCGTTGTAATTGGGGGCGGTCTGCACCTCAACCCGGGTGGGGCTTTTCTTGCCGCGGCAACAGGCAGGCCCCTCGTAATTCATGTTTTCAATCGACGGTGGGCGGGAAGGGCTACTGGTTCCGTGCGCCGCGTAGCTGAAGGACATGCAGCGGACCACACCGTGGCCTTCGAGACTGAAACCGTGGTCCGGCAGTGAGCCATTCAAATGGGTGTCGGTCCGGAACAAGCGCGAGTGGTCGCTGTCATCAGGCGGCCACTCGGAGCGTGGGCCTCGTTGATGCCATCGCTATCCGATCTGGCTTTCCTGACACCAATTCTTGTGCTGTTCTGGTGCACCACGGGTGTGGGATGGCTGCTCACCGATTCCGACACTGGATGGCACATCCGAGCCGGGGAATGGATATTGAAGAACGGGAGGGTCCCCTCGACAGATCTCTTCTCCTTCACCAAGGCCGGCCAACCCTGGTTTGCTTGGGAGTGGCTCGCAGACGTTCTGATGGCGTTAGTTCACCGAGGTTTCGGTTTAGCCGGAATTGTTCTTGTGAGCCTGCTGGTCCTGGGGGCCACGTCGGTCTGTGTTTACAGGAGCACGCTGGAGGAATCTGAGCATCGGGTGATTGCGATTGTTCTGACCGGCCTGGCAATGGCGGCCAGCACCATACACTGGCTAGCACGGCCACATCTTGTCACCCCTCTCTTTGCCACGGCGTTTTGCTGGGCACTGAACCGGACAGAGAGGAACCAAGGACCCGGTGTTCTCTTGGCTCTGCCCCCTCTCACGATCCTTTGGGTGAATCTGCACGGAGGATTTTTCGTTGGAATCGTTTTGCTGATTACCTATGCGATTGGAGCGGTGGCCGAAGAACTGATCCACGGTGCAAGACGCAACGCGTGGATTCGAGCGCGACGGTATGTCTGGACGGCCGCTGCGTGTGCGCTGGCCAGCCTCCTCAATCCTTATGGATATCATTTGCATGTCCACGTCGTGCGGTATCTCGGGGCATCGTTCTACCTTCAGCGCATCAGTGAATTTCAATCCATCGACTTTCATTCATTCACGGCTGCTTATTTCGAGACGCTTCTGATGCTGGCCATCGCGGCGGCAGTGTGGCACTTGGGCGCGGGACGATTGGTCCATGTGCTTCTGCTCCTAAGCTGGTCACACTTGGGATTGTTCTCGGCACGGAACATCCCAATCTTCGCGGTTGTTGCCGCGCCCGGCATCGGCCTGGCGATGCGTGAGTGGCTGGAGTACGCGGGGTCACATTGGCCTCTGCGGTGGCCGGCAAAATTAAGTGTGACCCTTGTAGAAGTCGAGGCCGGACTGCGAGTCATCGCGACCAGTCCCAAGAGCTGGCGTCCGCATTTCGTGCCTTGTTTTGGTGTGCTGCTGCTGGCATCGCTCCTCGCCCATCCCGGTCACGTGAGAATCCTGCGAGCGGAGTTTGACCACGACCGCTTTCCAGTCGATGCAGTGACGTTCCTCTCGGAGAAAGAGTCGGGCTCACCTATCAGGCTGTACTCGAGCTGGCAGTGGGGTGGGTATCTGATCTACCGCCTTTGGCCTTCGCTTGCAGTCTTCGATGATGGTCGCACGGATTTCTATGGACCCGCCTTCGTCGAAGAAGGATTGTGCGCGTGGGACGCGTGCGCGGACTGGGCCAGTATCCTGGCACGGTATCGCGTGAACGCCGCGCTCCTTCCTGGTGATTCGGCCTTGGCAACGGTGTTGCGCGAAAGACGGGACTGGAAGGCCGTTTATGAGGATCACGTCGCCGTGCTGTTCGAGAAGACTGAGAACGAGAGGTAGAGTCTGTGCATTTACGCGGGTCCTGAATCTGCTAGGCGGTCACGAGGTTTCTATGTCGGAAGCGAAGGAAATGACGAATGTCGAGCGTAGCCAAGGCCGTCCCCTGAAACCGGGCGACGAAAGCAGCGATAACGGGCGAGGAGAGTCGCGAGGGACGCCCGCAATGAGGCGACGTCTTCCGGACGAGCGACACAGCTTGACCCATCACTTTTCGGTGGGTGGACAGGAGGGTTACGTCACCGTGGGCTTGTACGAGGATGGACTGCCAGGCGAAATGTTCATCAGGATGTCAAAGGAAGGGTCCACAGTTTCGGGGCTTATGGATTCATTCGCAACCGCGGTCTCCTTGGCCTTGCAGTATGGCGTGCCGTTGCAGGTCCTCTGCGACAAATTCAGCCACACACGGTTTGAGCCAAGCGGTTGGACGGGCAATCCAAAGATCGGCTACGCCAAGTCGTTAACCGATTATTTATTCAGATGGCTCGAACTGCGTTTCCTGAAAGGCGAACAGGGGATTCTGTTTGAGTTGCCGAGGCTGAGCGTGGCGCAGCACCAGGCAAACAGCGTCGTCAAGGCACTTGCGCAGGTCGTCGGACTGGGAGATGCACCCGCATGTGTGTTCTGCGGCTCGCTGATGGTGAGAAACGGTTCCTGTTATCGCTGCATGGAATGTGGCAGCACGAGTGGATGCTCGTAAGGGAAGCAACTGGAGTATGGCATGGCAAAAAGCGTGAACAAGGTAATTTTGGTGGGAAACGTAGGCCAGGATCCTGAGGTCAAGTACACGGCGAGTGGAGTTCCTGTCGCCAAGGTCAGTCTCGCCACGAACGAGCGATTCAAAGACAAAAACGACGCATGGCAAGATAGGACAGAATGGCATAGCGTTGTGGCTTGGCAACGTTTGGCGGAGATCGTTGGCGAGTACGTACGTAAAGGCTCGAAGGTCTACATCGAAGGCAAGCTCCAAACGTCGAGCTGGGAAGACAAACAGAGTGGCGAAAGGAAGTACCGGACAGAGGTTGTCGCGCGGGACATCGTTCTGCTCGGCACGCGGGACAACGGGCAGGAAGGCAGGGGAGAAACGCCCAGCGGGCGATCTAGTCCGGAGCCCGCTCCCGCAGGAGCTGACGACGATATTCCGTTTTAAGACAGCAGAGATCTGTGGAAACCTCTCCATCTTGGCAGAGCCACAGACAGGGACGGGCGCACACCGCTCCCTACTCACTCCGATCCCCGCGGTTGAGTGCCCGTCCCGGCGCCTTTTGGATATCAGTTTCAAACCACAAGAACTAAGGAGGAAGAGAACGTGTTTGTCGAACTCATGCCATTGCTCAAAGAGCGGACGCTGCTGATCACAGTCGCGAGAGTTGACCAAAAAGTGAAGGTGAACGTCATTCCCGCAAGAGTGAAGGAAGGCGAGGACCACGCTCTCACGACTCCCCTGAGCTTTACTGGGTCAGCCGAAGAGTTGGATTCAGAATTAGGCAGACATCTTGCCAGCTATGTCGACTCTCACCTCGCGCTCGGCAGTACCTTGGCCGAAGCCAAGGCGGAAATGGAGGCGGCTGCCAAGGCGGTACGCCAGAAGATGAAGACAACGCAACAGACCTCGAAGCCTGATCCGGCCGTCGCGAAGAAGGACGAGTCACCAGGGCCGACAGCGCCCGCAGCCGATACGACACCGAGTCTGTTCGCTGCGCAGCAAAACGCCGAACCAACGACGCAGGCGGCGGGAGAAGAAGGGGGAAAAGCTACATCATGATCGACGCAAAAGTGCTGTCTCGAAGCTTTACGTACAACGGCGTGAAACTTCCGGACCCGGATCCGAGGATGACGCCGGAAGAAGTAAAAACCATCTACAGCCAGCAATATCCCGAACTGGCCACGGCGGCAATCACGGGGCCAGAAGCCTCTGGAGAACAATTGCAGTACAGCTTTGTCAGAGCTATTGGGACAAAAGGGTAGCACTAATCGTGGCAGGGCTCAGATCCGCAAACACAAATTGATCGCGTATAACGCTCTCGCCGACCGAAACTGGGATATCGACACTCAGCATTGGTCCTGCATAGACAAATGAGTGAAACTCGCCTTTCTCACCGCATGGATCGACTCCATCGGGCAAAGCGGCCAGCAGGTTGTCATCAAACTCGCGTCCGGCAAACGAAGCGTCGAGTTTCTGCGTGTCAACACAGGTCAACTTTGCCCGCATGCCAGAGGCGATCATCACCTTTGCCAGGTCCTGAGTAGGCAGGCCCCACAGCGGAAATATGGGCTGCAGCCCGGTGTCTCTCATTTGTTTTTCGCGGTAGGCGCGCACGTCTTCGAGAAACAGGTCGCCAAATGCGATCCCTTCGATTTCAGCGGCGACTGCTCTGGCGCACGTCTCAGCCATAAGCAATTCGTACTGCTCATTGGAACAGGGCCAGGGCAAGGGGACATCCCAAAGCGGCAAACCAGCCGCCACGGCTTGCCGCTCGACCAGTTCGCGACGGACCGCATGCATCGCCACACGGTCCGCCTGTTCGTTGAACGTGGTCAGCAGTCCGGCGACTTCATATTCTCCCTGCTGACGGAGAACATATAGACTCCACGCACTATCTTTGCCGCTGCTCCACGAAACAAGAACGCGCTTCATAGCCGATTCCCCGATTCAGACGCGAAATGCTACGGCCATCATGTACGCCCTCTACGATATGACCCAAGCTGGGCGGCACCGCAGCCGTCAGGTTGAAAAGAACTATTATCGCTGCTCCCCGATGGGCCTGGATATGAAAAGGAAACGCAGCAGACGAAGAATTTCCCTCAAAACGGAAAGACGAGAGATCCTGCGAGACTTCAAGAAACTATCGGAAGACCGCGACTCGCGTACTCAAACTGTGCTCGGGAGGTTCTTGCAATGTCAGGAACTGCAGATGTGCTCGGCCCTGTTAGCGAGGGCGGTGGAGCAATGCTCTCGCTGGCATGGCGGGAAACGCCTGGCACCGCCAGGAGGGTGCTTGCCACCGACCGGGTGATGGCGCCGCCGTGCGAAGTTGTACTGCCGACCCTGGAGAAGGTGCCGACTGAACAGCGTTTCTCGGCAGATGATCGCGAGGCAATCGCGTTGGCGGAGATTCTGGTGAAATCCGAAATCGCGGTCGTGGAGGACTGGGAGGAGAGCGGAAGAGATGCGACCAAATACCTGTTGCTGACTCTTCAGCGATGGATTCGCGACCATGGCGGGGCGTCAATCCTGCGCCGTTTCGATCTAGATCTCACACTCAGCGACCGGCTCGTTGACTACTCGGATGAGCGGGGGCCAGAAGGGACGCTCTACCTGATCGTCGATCCAGATAGCGCGGCATTCGTGCTTCTAAACCCAACCCTTGAGTTGCTGGAAATAAATCCGCGTCTACCAGCCACCTTCTACAGATATTTCGCGGGATCACTTAACCGGTGGGTGCGAGTCTACGACTACCACGACGCCGAGGAGCGCGTGGACATGCTGCATGAATGGTACGAAGGTGAAGAGAATCCCGAGCAGTACGAGGTGCCGGACGTTGATGGATGTACCCCAAAGTGTCTGAAAGAGCGCCCTCTGAGTCTCCGAAGCCTGAAGCACTTGAGCCGCAGCATACGGAACGGGGAAGTGCGGGCGCTCGTCAGTGTTTTGCTGGAACTAGGTTCGATCTCGCAACAGGCTAAACGACCGGAATACACTGAGGACATGGGAGAGCAGCTGATCGACAGCAATCCGCCGCTGCCATGCCTACTCGCGGCATTCTCATCCGGCGATGCAGTGGCTGGATGTTTTGACGATGAGGCCCAGACTGCAATGGAAGCGACTACTCACCCCAATCTCATCATTCCTATTAAGCTTTCCGATCCGGCCACCATACGGGAAGGCTTTCAAACGCTGGGTGTGATGTGCGATACGCTGGCCGCTGCCAGCCGGCTGATTGACCTGATGCCCGGCAACGATGACGGCGTGATTACCCGCGAGGAACAGTCATGAACGTCCATTTGCGGATCGGTGACAACCGAACCTTCAGTCTGAAGCAAGCTGTGCTGCTTTATCAGGAAGGCAGCAGGGCCTTTGCTACGCTGCACGAGGTGAAGTACCGGCCGAACGAGGCACCTTACCTATGTGCCGGACAGTCTGTCACAACCGGCTTTCTTGAGACGCTCGCCAAAGGTTTAGGGGCAGGCTTGGGAGCGGAGATTTTGCCTGAACGTGTGCTGGCACGAACGTCCGAACTGATTGCTTGGTGGAGCCGGGCGCAAAGGCGGTTGATGTTCTTCGGAGACGGAAATGCCGAGGCGAAAAAGCTGAACGGCAAGATGTATCCCCACCCTGGGTTGGTTTTCATGATTCACGGGCGGGAACTGTTCGTGCGTGCGCTGGCAGAAGACTGTCGGCCAACGGCCGATGCGAGCCTAAAAAACGCTCCCTATTGGAACACCGACGCGCACGGCCGAGTTTGTCTCGGCAGTATGCGAGTTCCGGAGGAGGTAAGCTCCGCCTCCCTGTCAGGATGGGAGAACGCGTATTTCGCCAGCGAATTTACCCATCCCAGTGGCGCCGTCCGACTGACGACTCATCCGGGTGGTTTTCTTGGCCTGTGGTCACGTTTGGCGGGGCGAAAGCACCGCTTTCCTGTGAAGTTTCTGGCTGACAGCAAGCAAACACTCCAGGAATTCGTCGTGAGAAGGGGTGAAGGATGAAGCCATGGAAACGCACCATATTCATCCCGAATTGTTGAAGCAGAAGGTGCGTGTGCTGGTCGTGGGATGCGGCGGCAACGGCAGCGCGATTGCCGCCGGGTTGCCGTACGTGCATCAGGCATTGCTGGCATACGGACACCCGGAAGGAATCCACGTCACCTTGCTCGACGCGGACGTCATCTCTCCCGCCAACTGTGTGCGCCAGCCTTTCAGCCGATCTGAGATCGGTCTGTACAAATCTGTGGTTCTCGCCAACCGTCTGAATCTTTTCTGGGGTTTGGACTGGGAGGGAATTCCGGATCGGCTCGATGTTAAACGGAGACTGGACGGCGTGGATATTGTGATCGGGTGCGTCGACACTCGCGCTGCGCGAGCGGCAATCGCAAAGTGCGCTGGGGATTGGAGTGAGGTCGATTACTGGCTCGACTTGGGCAATAACGCCGACAGCGGTCAATTCATCTTGGGCGAACCCTTGAATCGAAGAAACCGGCGGCACAAGCTCCGCTTACGTACCGTTTCAGAGCTTTTCCCAGAAGTTATTCAAGACAAACTGGACGGAGATGGCCTTCCGAGTTGCAGCGCGGCAGAAGCTCTCGACCGGCAGGAGCCGTTCGTCAATCCGACATTAGCCAATCACGCTCTTGCTTTGCTCGCGCGGCTGTTTCGCTACGGAACGGTCTCCTATCACGGAGGATTCGTCAGTCTGTCATCGCTGGCCGGTGTACAGGCGTTTCGGGTTGATCCCAGGTACTGGCAACGGCTCCGCAGAAAGGCCGGCTGTCGAGAGACTTCAAAGCGGAACCCTGCCGCAGTGGCAAAATCTTCGCCTCAGGTGGATCAGAGCTGATACTGCTCAGCAGGAACAGAAAATCGGGCCCTTCAGCCTGATATCCTGATAATGTTAAGGACCAATTCGAAGAGGGGAAATGAGCATTCCTCAAAATTCAGGATGGAAGACAAGACTGGTGGAGCGTGAGTTCCCGGATCGCTCGTTCGATATCGAGTTTTGGCAGGAGCAGGGAGATGAAGCCATCTTTGCCGCCGCATGGGAAATGGTGGAATTAGCTGAGGAAATCAGCCATGGCAGAAAACCCACACTACAGAGAACTGCTACAACTCTTAAACGATTTTGAGGTTGAATATCTGATTGTCGGCGGCTTCGCGGTCATGAAGTATGGAGAGCCGCGCTACACGAAAGATCTCGACGTGTGGGTGCACAACTCGCCGCAGAATTCCATCCGGGTGGTCGGAGCGCTTAAGAAGTTTGGGGCTCCGCTCGAGCATGACGGGATTACTGCCGAGACATTCACCGAGAAGCAGGTGGTCTATCAGATTGGAATTGCGCCGGTCCGGATTGACGTTCTGACCGAAATCACCGGCGTCGAGTTCCCCAATGCATGGAGAAAAAGGGTCGCAAGCACTTTCTTCGGTGTTCCGGTGAACTTCATTTCCCTGGACGACCTCAAGACGAACAAACAGGCTCTCGGCCGTAGCAGCGACCTGAAGGACCTGAAGCAAGATCCCAAGAATACGCGCTTAGACAAATGAGTTGTCGAAACGGCGAGTTGGGTTTCTGCGCCCTTCCCTGAATTTGTCTATTCTGGTGTTGGATACGCGCCTTCGTCAGTATTTCGTCGATAGCTGCTGTACAGTCCTTGCCGGTCGGCCCGAAATACTGGCGACGATTGCACAATCGTGGCAAGACAAAACCGGTCTTGTACGCCCGGGACAGGTCTTCTGGCTTGATCCACCGGAACTCCTAGCAGGTTCACCACCCATCATCGATACGGAATAGATTAACACCGACTTCTCCGCCCAGTTCGGTGCCTCATCTCGCGCGCGGACTTCACCGCTGAACCACCAGTGACCCAGAGGATCGTTATGAGAATTCGTGTGACCACGAAGGCCGATCTGTTCGAGCAACGCAAACAGCAACATATTGAGCGTGGCTACCGAATTGAAGATGAGCGCCCGATACCGGTGAACGGTCTTTGCTCCTTCGTCGTCGTGAAGGAATTATCCCCTGCAGATTCGTTTGGCGAACTCGTTGCTCAGGCGCTCAATGGAAAAAACCGTTCATGCGGTGATTGTTGAGGTGTCCCATGTCACTCAGAATCCGCTTTCGTTTTGACGGCAAGTGCTGCGTGCACCCTCGTTATGATCCAGCACGGGATGGACGGCCACAACATGGAAATTGTGAAGGGTGTGAATCTCTGCACGTCATTGATCTTTACATCCGGATCGCGAAGAGAAGGGCCGCAGAAGGGAAGGGCATTGTGGTCCGAACGCCGACCCATCCGGAAGAGCAGCTCGGGGTTGATGAGAACGCACCGCTTGCAGATATCGACCGTAGCTGATTGCACTGCGGCAAGCAGGAAATCAATGGTCCAGCTCAAAAAACAAGCGATTCGCGATTCTGAGCAAAATAGGGCTAGAGGAGGAAGAAGCATGGAAAACGATGCAGGCGACAAGAAAGCTGTCCTGAGCCCGCAGGAGGAGATTGCCAAGACCGCAATTCTTGCCGAATGCGACAAGCTTGCGAAAGCAGGCGTGACTTTTGTGGCGGTTCATTTTGATGGATATGGGGACGATGGCGCCACCGAGGATGTGAAATGTTTCGACAGCGAATATTACGCATACGCAGAGCACGAAGCTGTTGACTATGACGTCTCGCATCTGCAGGAACACTTTGAAGCCTTGGTGCCGTTTGGTTACGAGAACGATTGCGGCGGGTTCGGGGATGTAGTGCTCGATGTGGCCGCGCGCAAGCTGACGGTTGAGCGAAACGATCGGTTCGAGGATTACACGACCACGACGTATGAGGTGTAGCCATGGCTCACCCACTCAAACACGCGCAGAGCAGCGCAAGGAAGTTCGGGGGAAGAGCAGAAGACTATCTCCCGATTCACAATTGGTTTGATGAATC
>WNFA01006269.1_pt1 | contig 11380 bp, 8 predicted proteins | sample 5400481 | NCBI WGS metagenome assembly WNFA01 (sample SAMN13153340, study PRJNA577476) | soil metagenome | isolation source: 120 cm saprolite under Douglas fir tree site 2 hole 1 replicate 2 | place: USA:California | collected 2015-04-18
ATAAAATCCGACAGAACAAAGAAGGCCATGCGTAAGGTAGATGACGGCGGGGTTTTGAAGGCATGGCGGAAACAGAAGCGACAGAGCAGCCGATGATAGCCAGTTCACAGCGCGGTTCAGAGTCCATAGTTAGCGTAAATCGGCATCGTTCGGTAGGTTTTGGACGAGGAATGGACGAAACGCTTTCCAGTGAAATCACAAATCACCTCTGTTTATAAGGTCAGGGCCGAGGTAGCTCAGTGGTAGAGCAGCCGATTCGTAATCGGCAGGTCGCGAGTTCAACTCTCGCCCTCGGCTCCACAATCTCTTTACAAATCAGCACGTTAGCCCCCTCACTGAATTCGCTTTGTCTGGGGCGTTGCAAGGTCGTTGCAAATTCCGAGTTTTTCGCTCAGCGCATCCATTGCGCTTACCTGTGATTCACTCACACTCTTAACGTAGACGTTCATCGTGAGGCCCACGTTGCTGTGGCGCAAAATTGCTTGAATGGTTTTGTCCTCGACGCCGAGCGCGTGAAGGTTCGTCGCAAGCCCGCGCCTGAAAGCGTGCCAGCCGTGCCAACGGGGTAGGGAATTGTCGCGCTCGAAAATGTGTCCCTCGGGCTTGTGTTCCTCTTCAGCCTTTCGGCAAATCGCGCAGCGGGAGAGCGCAGGCAGAATCATGCGTCGTGCAAGATTGTCCAGGTTGAGGGGTTTTCCGTTTCCTGCTTGGAAGATCGGCCCGGCTGCGAGCTTGCCCATGCGGCGTTTGTGGGCTTCAAGAGCGTCTGCGAGTTGCTTCACTACTGGAATGGGAGCCTTGCTGCGATTCGTCTTTGGCTCATTTACCGTGCTATTCCAGACAGAGCGTTTCACGCTCAATGCCTTTCCGTCAAAATTCTCCCATTCAAGACCGCGCAGTTCGCTCTTTCGCAATCCTGTTAGCGCAGCCGTGAGCATGACTGTCCAGGCAGGTTCCGGCAGGACTGCAAGCATGGCCTTAATTTCATCCAGGCCGTAAGCGTACGTTTCTTCCGGCTCGTGTGCGCGTGGAATCGAAACGTCCTGAATCGGATTGAGCCCGTCGAATATTCCTAGCCTTTTGGCCTGCTTGAATGCGCCAGAGAGAAACCCTTTGATGTGACGCAGAGAACTGCGGCCGAGTCCAGTCTGTTCCGCGATCTTCGCAAGCATTTGCTCCCCGTGAACAGTGCGAAACTCCTGAGGGTCAGTTTGCCCATGCGCGGCTTGAGATGGTTTTCCCAAACATCGCGATGTTGTTTCAGGGTTGCGGCGCGCAACTGCTTCCCGACTAAAGCGCCGCACTATTGCATAAACACGGCTTTCTAGGTATGCTTTTTACCATGCAAGCCAACCCACGGAAGACCGCACGGACCTGTTGCTGCTGTCTGTGCTGTATGTGTACGTCTTCTGGCGCGGGGAGGCTGGGCATCTAAGGATTTCAAGTTCTAGCCTGGATTTTCTAACCCACCGCCAGACAGATGGCAGGTGGGTTTTTTGTTTTTCGCCTGCAAGGAGATTGAGATTCAAAAGTGCAAAGGAGAAATGGAAATGGCCGAATACAAGCATCCGGAAGTATTGGTTACCACCGAATGGGTGGCCCAGAACCTGAACGCCCCGAATACCCGGCTCGTCGAAGTGGACGTGGGCCACATTGGAGAAGTTGCTGGGCGAATCGGGAATCTCCAATGACACGACCATTCTGCTCTACGGCGATAACAACAACTGGTTCGCGGCCTACGCCTTCTGGCAACTGAAGTACTACGGGCACCAGAATGTGAAGCTGATCAACGGCGGACGCAAGAAGTGGCTGGAAGAGAAGCGCGCGCTGACCAAGGACGCCGCCAAGGTTTCGCCAGCGACCTACCGCGTTACCGCCACGGACGAGTCGGTGCGTGCCTTCAAAGAGGACGCGCTGGCGATCGCGCAAGGCAAGAAGCGCGGCCAGCTTGTGGACGTGCGCTCGGTCGACGAATTCACCGGAAAGATTATCGCGCCTCCGGGCATGACCGAAACCGCGCAGCGCGCCGGCCATATTCCCAATGCCGCCAACATCCCATGGGCACAAGCCGCCAACGAGGATGGCACCTTTAAATCCGCCGATGCGCTTGCGACTCTGTACCAGGGCAAGGGCGTGACCGGCAGCGACGAAGTGATCGCCTACTGCCGCATCGGCGAGCGCAGCTCGCACACATGGTTCGTGCTCAAGTATTTGCTGGGTTACAACAGCGTGCGCAACTACGACGGTTCGTGGACCGAATGGGGCAACCTGATTGGCTCGCCGATCGTCAACGAAACAGCGTCAAGCACAAAGGCGGCGAGCGCCAAGTAGCAACCCGCGTTTAATCTGATTGCAAGTTTGCACTAAGCCGGTCAGCACCGGCTTAGTGCACTGAGGCGCGGTCGCCAAGTGGTAAGGCAAAGGTCTGCAAAACCTTTATCGGCGGTTCGATTCCGCCCCGCGCCTCCAAAATTTCCGTGGATTCTTACGCCACCGCGGAATCCGAATGCGAGGCCACTGCATTCGAAACGCGGGGGAGCTTCACGAGCATCACGGTTCCAGCTTCCGATGTGCGCTCGATGGTCACTGAGCCGCCATGGTCGCTGACAATCTTGCTGACGATCGCCAGCCCCAGTCCGGTTCCGTTAGGCTTGCCCGAGCTAACAAAAGGATCGAACACGCGCCCGCGTATGTTTTCCGCCACGCCGGATCCCTGATCGCTTACGCGAATCTCGAACGCTTCCTTTCGGGTCTGCACTTCCACGGCTACCCGGCTCTCGCCATCGGGAGTAGCTTCGCACGCGTTTAGCACCAGGTTAAAGAAAACCCGCTCCAGCTTGCGCGGATCGAACATTCCCTCCAGGTCGCTGTCCGCGTGCAGCGTAATCGTGCGATTGCGAAACTCGGGGCGCGCCTGCACCGCTTCGATCGCTCTGCCGATGACCTGCTCGAGATCGGTGGGTTCCGGAGAAATCGCGCTGCGTTGGTGCGCCAGCTCGCGCAGGGAATCGATCAAGTCGGTCATCTGCGTCGAAGCCGTCTTGATTTCTTGATAGATTTCGCTCTTGTCGAGCTTGAGCTCCTCCGCCTCGTAAAGAAATTCCGCGTTGGCCACCACCGCCGCGAGGTAATGCCGCAAATCGTGGGAAATGGAGCTCGCCGCGCGGCCCAACGCCGCGATTCTTTCCGTCTCGATCTGCCGCCGCTGCGAATCCAGCAACTCTCCGCGCATTTTCGCGAAGGCCCGGCTGAGCTCGGCCACTTCCGTGGTGCCCTCAGCGGTGATGGAGTAGGTGTAGTTTCCCGTGGCCAGCGCGCGCACTCCGGAAACAAGATTGTCCAGTGGCTTGGTAATGGTGCGCGAAACGAAACCGAACAACAGCGCCCCAAACAGGATGGCCGACGCGCCCACAATGAAAATGGTGCGGTTCAACCGGTTCATGAAGCTATTTACCGGTCCGAGCGGCATCATCACATAACAGCGCACCGGCGACGGCAGCGCGCCATGCAGCAATACCGAGGAAACAGCATAGCGGTCGGTGTCGAGCGCGATTTCGTACGCCTCCGGGTTCGCTTCCGGATTCGCTTCGCTCAGCCACCGCTGCATCGCTGCTTCGTCCTTCGGCGGCAGCGTCGAAGCAATCAACCTGTCTCCAGTGGCCAACGCAATTTGATTTCCCGCCTCCATCGCCAGATGTTCAGCCACCGTCGAATCCACTTGATAACCGATGACCAGAAAGCCCAACTGCTGTGAACTCGGCCCCGTGCCAGCGGTTATGGTCCGGAGAAACACCTCATAAAGCCGCCCATTGTCATACCACCAGGATGCCTCTTCCCCTTGTTCGACCGACCGTTTCAGGTCGCGCTCGGCGGCTTCCGGCGGCCAGCCGGGCTTGGTAACGTGGAAAGCCACAATGCGCCGGTCTGGCATGGCCAAAATGAAGAGGTCGCTACCGGAGAGTTTCCACCACGAAGTGGACGCGTCCTGGATGGTTAGCGCATGCTCAGTGGTCATCTGCGCTTTCACGGTCGGCAGGTCCGCAAGCATTGCCGCCGTGCGAGAGAGTTGCTGCTCGCGCTGCCGCTGCACGCTTTCAAACGCACGCACCGACGCCTCCGTGCCGTCGCGCACCTGGCGGTCCGTTTCCACGCTCACCGTATGGCGGATGATCAGCAGCAGCGCGCCCGTCAAGCCGCAAATGATCAGCAGCGTGGCGATGAAGAGCTGTGTGCGCAGCCGGAAGTGGGTCATTTCAGTTCCATGGTTTCGCGAACGAAGCGCGTCAGGACTTGCCGTTTGCCGCGGCATTCCCGGGAATAAATTTATACCCAGCGCCGTGGATGGTGAGGAAAAATCGGGGATTGGCGGAGTCCGGCTCGAGCTTTTGCCGCAAGCGCAAAATGTGATTGTCGACCGTGCGGGTGGAAGGATAATTCTGGTAGCCCCAGACTTCGTTCAAGAGCTCGTCGCGCGTAAGCACTCGTCCTGGCGACCCGGCAAAAAACTTCAGCAGCTTGAACTCCTGCGCGGTCAGCGTAACCGGTTTCCCGGCTAGTGAAGCCTCCATGCTGGTGAAGTCGACGCGGGCATCCCCGAATGCCAGGATTTCGTGACTCACATTCTTCGCCGGAACGCTGTTAACCGCCTGATTCCTTGTGCCGCCGCGCCGCATGGCCCGCCGCACGCGCGCCAGGAGCTCTCGCGGACTAAAAGGCTTGGTGACGTAGTCGTCCGCGCCCAGCTCCAGCAGCAACACCTTGTCCTCGACCTCCGCGTTCGCGCTCAGCACCACGATGGGCACCGACGCCGCGATCGTCTTGAACTCGCGGCACAACTCCTTGCCCGAGAGTCCGGGCAGCTTCAAATCAAGCAGCACGGCGCTGGGCGGCTGCTTGCGAAATGTCTCCAGCCCGGCGAGTCCGTCGGAGGCAATCTGCACCTGCAGCGAGTCCGCTTCCAGCAGGCGCTGCAGCGTCCTCTGCATGGCCCGGCTGTCTTCCACCACCAGTACTGTTTCCATAGTGTTTGCGTCCTTTTCCGTTTGCTTCATCGAGTTCGCCAAGATTCACCTAGTTTGACGTACCACCGGACCATTTCGTGGCGAGCGCTCGTGCACCCGCCAAGCTCAGTAATCCGTCTTCACTGTCGCCGGATCATAGTCCTGCCCATATTTGTTCTTGTGCTCCGCGGGCGGCGGCTCTACCGCTCTCACCGAAACGAGCGGAAGAATTTGATTGGCACTTTCTATCGTCACCTGCCGCTGCAGCGCTTGCAGCGATTCCGGCGTGGCATTTTCGTACCACACATGCAGAACGTATTTTCCCGGCGCCACTCCCGGAATCGAATAGTGGCCACCCTTGGTGGTAATGCCAAAAAGCTCCGAATCTACTACAAGCACCACGCCAGTCATCTCCGGATGAATGTTGCAAAAAAGATAGGACGGCCCGAGACGGTCGAATCTCACCGCTCTCTGCGCGCCGGCCTGATACAGCCCCAGATCGAATCGCTTTCCACGGTACAGCGAAAAAACGTTGTGAAACCACGGGTCGGCATTTGGAAAATCGACCACGCTGCCCACCGGCACAACCAGCAGCCCCGGCTCGAATCTCTTGTTGCGCTGCAGGAGTCGGTAATGTGGGTGCTCCGTAGTCGTGCGCACAGGCTGCACGGCGTCCAGCGGTACAAGCCAAATGACAACTCTCGAGGCGTCCTTCTCCCTTACCCCCTGGCCTGGTGTCACCACCACGGCCTCGCCGCTCACTCCCGCCGCTCCGCCTCTGGCGTCGTCGTTCGACTTCGCCACGCTGCAGGCAGCTACCGCTGCTATCGTGATCGTTGCGAAAGTGAGTTGGAGGATTCTCATGGGCACTAAAACAGAAACCCTAAGGCCAGACCGACCTGTCCAGCGCTGTCAGGCGACCCGGTGATTTCGTACGTTCGTATACGCCGGTATTCCGCGGAAAGCACCAGGTCAGACCTCGGGCGAAAAATGTAGTTAGCAAACATCATCTGGTTGCGCGCAGGAATCAGTGGTGCGGGAAAGTTGGTGCTGAGCACCTGCCGGAGCACCGCCGAATTGCGCCCGCCCGTTCCCGCCGCCACATTGAACTCATGCTGCGCGTTCCATCTGAATTTGAGCTGCGACCATCCCCCGATCACTCCTACCTCGGCCAACCGTCGCGCGGTGACCGCGGCGTACAGGAACGGGTTTTGCAGTGGGTACGGATTTTCCGGCACACCGCCAAACCCATCTATGCCGCGCCCCGTAAAAAACTGCCCGCTCAGCTCCGTTCGCGGCAGCAACGCAAGCTTCCAATCCGCGGTCGCCGCCCATCCCTCCAGGGTATAGCCGCCATAGAATTTTTGCGGAGAGTACACACCGGCCACCCCAAACGATGCCGGATGGTCTTCCGACTTCTTGTTGTAGGAGACGCGTATCGCGTAAGTGGGAATGCGTGAGCTTTCCGAAGGGCTCGGCACGCGCAAATTATTGTTCGTGGTGTAATTGATGTTGGAGGAGGGATCGAGGAAACCGGCCTCAACCTTAAACGGCGAGCCAGGACCACCGAAACGCTGCTCTATTCGAATGGTAGGCGTCCACGTCCACAGATTCCCAGCGGATGCGAAACCCGGCACGGCGACGGACATGTACGTCGTCGGCATATTCGGCGAGAAAAACGGAGTATCCAGCCCGGCAATCGCCGACGTGCTGCTCCAATCAAAGCGGATGCGCGCGATCCGCAAGTTGGCGATCCCGGAAGTCGTCGCGTTGTATCCGCTGGGCAGCCCGCCGTAAAATCCCATTTGCAGCTCCGCGCTTGTGCGCGCGCCGAAAAGCTCCGGGCCAATCCCGGTCAGACCGATGATCGATTGCCGTACCGAGGCGCCAAGTCCTCCCCTGGGATATCCCGCAAATTTTGGTACTGCGATCGATGGCACGTCGAGATTATCCACGTTGCCGGAATTGTCGAACGCGTTGAACAGCGCGATGCCCGAAAGTTTCAGGCGAAATTTAGACCCGCTTTCCACCTTGGTTTGCCTTTGCTCCTCGACCCGCGCGTTCAGCAAGTCCCAGTCGTCCTGCGAAATCTGCGCCGCCGGTGGCGCCCCTTCCAGTCCGGGCGGCACCGTCGCAACGCCCGTGCCCGCGGCTTGCGCAGGCAATGCCGCTGCGGCGCCATCCATGCGCTTCAGCACCTCTCCCAACATGGCGCGCAGCTGCTCGATCTCGCTTCGCGACCGCGCCAGCTCCGTTTGCGTCTGCTCCAGTGACCGCGTAAGGAGCTCGATCTTGCCATTGAGCTCCTGACCGTTCGGCGGGGCTGCACCAGTCTGCCCGCTCTGTGCGAAACTGCCGGCACAATTGGCCAATTCCATCACCATGCAAAGGCCTATGACCTGGGCATTACGCAACGGAGACATCATGCCTTTACCCTCCTCCACCGCGAACCGCTCCCGCTTGATGCCAGCGATCGGGCCTCAAGGTGTGGTACAAGCTGGCAAGCCAAACGGGGATGCGGAGTCATTCCCGGTGCTCACTGAATAGACTCTCGGCGGCCTGTAAAAATTCTGCTAAAACTGTGCAAACTCCATGGTCTTATGGTTTCAATCGGCCCGATGGTCGCAATATGTGACTCTAGCGCGAAAACCCGGTCCACGCCCGCACGAGACGAACAAATGACCGCGCGGTGACATGTTATTTACAAGTGTTGGCAGCACGGACTCCGCCCATCCCCCATAAACGTACCTGGCGCTTACGTCTGGCTATTGATTAGGGTGAAGCCCTCGAAGCCCTAAAGGTGTGGGTACTCAGTCAGCGGGTTCACTGATCGGTGCGGCGGCCATCCTCCGGCTCGGCACCAGGCTGCGCACCAGCACGTAGAGGACGGGGATGAAAATCAAGTTCAGCGTCGTCGCGGCGATCATGCCGCCGAACACCGTCGTGCCAACGGAAACGCGACCCGCCGCGCCAGCCCCGCGTGCGACCACCAGGGGCACGACGCCCAGGATGAACGCCAGCGAGGTCATCAGGATGGGCCGCAGACGGATGCGCGCCGCTTCGATCGCGGCGTCCACAATGCTCATCCCTTTCTCCCGCAGTTGCTCCGCGAACTCCACGATCAAAATCGCGTTCTTGCTAGATAGTCCAATCAACATCACCAACCCGATTTGGCAGTACACGTCATTCTGCAATCCGCGCAACGCCTGCCCGCCAATCGCGCCCAGCAACGCCACCGGCACGGCCAGCAGCACGATGAACGGCAGCACAAAGCTTTCGTATTGCGCCGCCAGCGTCAGGTACACGAAGGTCAGGCCGAGCGCGAAGAGCATGGCGGCCTTGCCACCGGACTCGATCTCTTCCAGCGACAGGCCAGTCCACTCGAAAGTCATCCCGTTGGGCAGCACTTTTTTCGCCAGCGCTTCCATTCCCGCCATGGCCTCTCCGGAGCTGCGCCCCGGCGCCGCCGAGCCGTCGATTTCCGCAGCGCGAAACAAATTGTAGTGGCTTATGACCTGTGGATTCGCGGTCTGCTCGATCTTCACCAGGTTGTCCAGCGGGATCATCTTCCCGGTGTCGGAGCGCAAGTAGTATTGCGCGATGTCTTTGGCTTTTGAGCGAAATTTCTGATCGGCCTGCACATAAACGCGGTACGCGCGATTGTTGAAATCGAAGTCATTCACGTACACCGAGCCCATGTACACCTGCAGGGCATTGGTGATCTGGTTCAGCGGCACCTGCAGGCTCTTCGCCTTTTCCCGGTCGATGTGAACGAGGTACTGCGGATCGTTCGCCGTGAAGCTCGAAAAAAGCCCGGCGATGTCGGTGCTCGTCCGGCTCTGCGCCACCAGTTGATTCGCTGTGTCTGCGAGCGCTTGCAGCGTGTTGCGCCCCTGATCTTCCAGTACGAACTGGAATCCGCCAAACTGTCCCAAGCCCTGGATGGCCGGCGGATTGAACGGGATCACCATCGCCTCCGGTATCCCCATCAGCGGCCCGCGCAGCCGGTTTAGGACCGCAGCCGCTGTGTGTGCAACGCCCACGCGCTCTCGAAATGGCTTTAAGGGAACAAAAACAATCGCGCGATTGGGCGCGGAACCGGAAAAGCTGAACCCGCCGACCGAAAAAACTCCTTCAACTTCCGGTATATTCACAGCGGCGGCTTCGACTTTGCTCACTGCCCCCAGCGTGTACTCCAAGGAGGCGCCCTGCGGCGCCTGGATCAGCACGATCAGGTATCCTTCGTCGTCCTCAGGAATAAATCCCCGCGGGACTTTCTGGTACAACCAATACGTGCCGCCCAGCGCCAGGAGAAAAGCAACAAACGCGACATATCTCCATCCGCCCAGCACGCTTCGGACAGAAGCCTGATACCAATTGGTGCCCGCGGTGACCACTCGATTGAAGCCACGGAAAAAGCGCCCCTGCACGCGCTCGCGGTGATGCCCCAGGAAAATAGCGGAAAGCGCGGGCGTGAGTGTCAGCGCGTTGAATGCGGAAATGGCCACGGAAAAAGCAATGGTCAGCGCAAATTGCCGGAACAGGATGCCGGTGGTTCCAGGGAAGAGCGCGACCGGCACAAACACCGCCACCAAGACGAGGGATGTAGCCACCACAGCCCCCGCCACTTCCTTCATGGCCACGGAAGCTGCGTTGTGCGGCTCGGTGATGCCCTCCACGATGTGCCGTTCGACGTTTTCAATCACCACAATTGCGTCGTCCACCACCAAGCCAGTGGCCAGCGTGATGCCGAACAGCGTCAACGTATTGATGGAAAACCCGAAGGCCTTGATGAAAATAAAAGTGCCGACAAGCGAGACCGGAATCGTGATTGCCGGAATAAACGTGCTGCGCCAGTCTTGCAAGAACAAGAAGATGACTGCGATCACCAGCGCGATGGCCTGCAGCAGCGTAATCAGCACGTCGCGGATCGACTCGCTCACCACGTTGGTGGTGTCGAAAGCGACCGCGTACTTTAGTCCCGGCGGAAAATTCTTTGACAGCCGTAGAAATTCCGCTTTCGCCGCCTTGTCCACATCTAGCGCATTCGCCCCGGGCAGTTGCGTGACACCCATTCCCACCGCTTCGTGCCCGTTGTAGCGCAGCCGCGAACTGTAATCCTCCGCGCCGAGCTCCGCGCGTCCAACATCTTTCACGCGCACCAGCGTTCCGTCCGCACCGGTTTTCAGAATAATGTTGTCGAATTCCGACGCCTCGCTCAGCCGTCCGATCGCGCGCACGCTGATTTGAAAAGTCTGCCCGCTGGGCGTGGGCGGCTGGCCGATTTGTCCCGCCGCCACCTGCACGTTCTGTTCTTGCAGCGCCGCCAGGATGTTCGTAGCCGTTAGTCCGCGCTGCGCCATTTTCGAGGGATCGAGCCACAGCCGCATGGCGTACTTGCGTTCGCCGAAGATGATGGCGTCTGCAACTCCCGGCACGCGCTTGATGGCGTCGCGAACATACACGTCCATGTAATTGCTGAGGAACAAGCTGTCGTATTGGCCGCCTTCCGTGTAGACTCCGGCGCCAAACACAAACCCGCTCGCCTGTTTGGTGACAAAAATCCCAGTGTTCTTGACTTCGCCAGGCAAACGCCCGAGCGCCTGATTGACGCGGTTCTGCACATCGACCGAAGCTAAGTCCACATCGCGTGAAATATCGAATGTGATGGTGATGGTACTGGAGCCGTCGTTTCCGCTCGTCGACGTCATGTACTTCATTCCAGGAACGCCGTTGATGGCCTGCTCGAGCGGTATGGTGACCGCGGACTCCACCGTTTGCGCATTGGCGCCAATGTAAAAGCTGCCGACGAACACTTGCGGGGGAGCCAGGTTAGGGAATTGCGCAATCGGCAACGTAGGAATGGAAATCGCGCCGCCCAGAATAATCAGCAGCGCGCAAACCGTCGCAAACACCGGCCGCCGTATAAAAAAATCAACCACTGCCGCCCACCTTCCGTTGCCACGCCAAATCTAAGCGGGATGTCATCCTGAGGGTCCGGCGCTTTTGCCGGAGCCGAAGGACCTCAACCGCTCGCCATTACAAAACGATCGTTAGCCACGAATTCCAACCCGCCGCCGTTACTTCGCGCCTTGCACCTGCTCCATCACCGGCATGCCATCCTGCAAGAACTGCAATCCCGAAGTAATAATGTGGTCTCCCGGCTCGATGCCCGCGAGCACCACGTAGTCGTTGCCCAAGGTGTCGCCCACTTTCAGGAGCTTCTGCCTCGCCACGGTGTTCTTTCCGTCCTTCACCGCCAAGAACGCAAAAAATTGTCCGCTGACGCGCGTCACGGCCAGAATCGGAATCACCGTTCCCTCATGCGTGGACCACACCACCCGCGCGCGCACCTGCTGCGATACGCGCAATCCGCGCGG
>WNFA01012019.1_pt1 | contig 11379 bp, 13 predicted proteins | sample 5400481 | NCBI WGS metagenome assembly WNFA01 (sample SAMN13153340, study PRJNA577476) | soil metagenome | isolation source: 120 cm saprolite under Douglas fir tree site 2 hole 1 replicate 2 | place: USA:California | collected 2015-04-18
CGCGTCGCATCTCGCCCGGAACTGGCTCGACAAAGTCTGCCTCGGCGACACGCTTGCGGAACGCCGATTTATCGAGCCGGCGACCGAGAATCCGTTCATAGACGGATTGCAGTTCGCCAAGGGTGAACCCGGCCGGCAGGAGATGCACGGGGAGCGTCGAGTACTCGACCTTGTCCCGCAGCCGGGCGAGCGCGCTGTGGAAAATGTTCGAATGATCGAAGGCCGTCAGTACGGCGACCTCATTTCCTTCGATCGACCACCAGGCGGCGTCGGTTGCATTGGATCCCTGCCGCAGCCGCACCTCGTGCGCCGAGATCAGCGCCACATAGGCGATACTGAGGCTCCAGCCACGGGGGTCGCGGGATTTGCCGCCGAAGGTCCGCAATTGCTCCAGATAGGGTGTCTCGACCCCGGTCTTGTCGAACAGCACGCGGCGCGCGGCGGTATCGAGATCGGTGTCCTCGTCGACATGAATCCAGCCGCCCGGCAGCGCCCAATGATCCGCGAACGGCTCGGTGCCGCGTTTCATGAGCAGCACCTGAAGGCCCGTCTCCGACAGCGCGAAGATGACAAGGTCGACCGACGCGATCGGCTTTGAGGCGAAATCCTTGGGGTTGGGGGCAGAATCCATAAACGCGGTCATGGACGACAAAGTAGCGTGCCTTTGCCTTAGTGTGAAGCGACAACTAACTTAGTTGACGAATTACACTAAGTGGAGTTTGATGCCCATACGCAAGGCCTCGGATGCCATGTGAACAGAAAGGGAACCAGGCATGTTAGGATTTCGCTTCATCAAAACCGAACCCACGCAATACGTCATCCAGTATCGAAATGGCCGTCCCGTGCGGGAGGGCGCAGGCCTGGCCTTCTGGTATTTCGCGCCGTCGACCTCGATGATCGTGGTGCCGACCGCGAGCGTGAACGAGCCCTTTATTTTTCCGGAGATTACCTCCGACTTCCAGGAAGTGACGATCCAGGGCCAGATCACCTACCGCGTCACCGACCCTCGCCGCACCGCGGCACTGCTCAACTTCACGTTCGGGCCGAAGGGCAGCTACCTCTCCGAGGATCCGAAGAAACTTTCGCAGCGGCTGATCAATCAGGTGCAGGTCGCGATGCGCGCCGAGGTTCAAGCGTTGTCATTGAAGCAGGTTCTTGCCTCGGGCGAGCCGCTGGTGGAACGGGTTGCGGGCCTGCTGCAGGATCACCCGACCGTCAAAACGCTTGGTCTCGAACTGCTCGGCCTTTCGCTGCTTGCGGTCAAGCCGCGGCCTGAGACTGCCAAGGCGCTCGAAGCGGAAGCCCGCGAGGCGCTGTTGCGGCGCGCCGACGAGGCCATCTACACCCGCCGCAACGCCGCCGTCGAACAGGAACGGACCATCAAGGAGAACGAACTCGCGACCGAGATCGCGGTCGAAAACAAGAAGCGGCAGGTACGGGAGGCCCAGATGGAGGCGGAGCGTTCGGTGCAGACGCGCCGGCTGCAGATGCAGCAAGAGGAAATGACCGGCAAGATCGGGCTCGAGGAGCAGAACAAGGCGCTCGTCATCCTGGCTTCGGCCAATGCCCGCGAAGAGGCGGATGCCCAGGCCTATGGACTAGCCGCGATGATGAAATCGTTCGGCGACGCCGATCCGAAGATTCTTCAGGCGCTCGCCTCGGCTGGCATGAGCCCGGGGCAGCTCATGGCGCTCGCTTTCCGCGACCTCGCCGACAATGCGACCAAGATCGGCCAGCTCAACGTCACCCCGGATCTCCTGCGCGAGATGCTGCAACCTCAAACCGAGCATTGAGCCATGCAACCCCCCGACCGCAAGATCATATTGGTGGTGCGCGAAACAAGGCTCGACGAGCTGATCGCCCGTTTCAACACGGTCCAGCAGGCGCAGTTCTATGTCGAGCATCTCGGGGCCGATTTCGGCGACTACCTCGAGGAGCAGCGACAGCTGCACGCCGCCACGCGCGAGGTAGAGACCAGCCTTCGCGGCTTCGGCCGGGTTCAGCGGCTCGATCGACGCTATCTCGGAAATTTCATCTTCGGGGCCGACGATATCGTCGTCGTGCTGGGACAGGATGGGCTGGTGGCGAACACGCTCAAATATCTCGACGGTCAGCATGTGCTCGGCGTTAACCCGGACGCGAAGCGCTGGGATGGAGTGCTGCTGCCGTTTCGCCCTGACGATCTCCCCAGGATCATGCTTGAGGAGGTGGCTCGCAGACGGCCACTCAAGCGCGTCACCATGGCGAAGGCGTCGCTCAATACCGGGGAGACACTGTATGCGGTGAACGATCTCTTCGTCGGCCCTCGCAGCCACGTCTCGGCCCGCTATACGCTGCGCGTCGACGATCGCGAGGAACAGCAATCCTCGAGCGGGATCATTGTCTCGACCGGGATGGGGTCGACCGGATGGCTCAAGAGCCTGTATGCCAGCTGGGCTGGTGCCGCCGCCAGCTTCGATATCGCGCCACCGAGCAGGGCCCTGGACGCCTCATTTCCCTGGGATTCGGAGTTCCTGCACTACTTCGTTCGCGAACCATTCCCGAGCCGGACCACCGGCGCCTCGCTGGTATCCGGCCGAATTCCAGCCGGTAGTGCTGCTACGATTGTCTCCGGGATGGCCGAACACGGCGTGATCTTCAGTGACGGCATCGAGGCCGATTTCCTCGAGTTCAACGCAGGCGCGCGGGCGACGATTGGCATTGCCGAACGCCAGGGACTGTTGGTGGTGTGATGGCCGGCCCGATCCTGGATGCGCATTCGGACAGATTGGCTTACACAGCGTCACATCCGACCGGCCACGGCGCTACGCTACCAGCCGCCCGCGATTGGTCTCGGCGAGGATTGGACGGATCAGCCGTCCGAAGCGCTCGGCTTCCTCGTCATGCAGATAGCCCGACAGGCAAAACGAATGACAGCCGGCATCGATGAACTGCTGCAATGTGTCGGCGCATTGCCTGGGGTTGCCGACCACCGCGATCCCGGCACCGGGCCGGACCCGGGTGATGCCGGTCCACAGATGCGGCAGCAGCAGATCGCCATGTTCGCGGGCGAGCTGCTGCACCCGCTGATTGGCCGCGGAATTGTTATAGAGCGTCTTCATCTCCTGCTTCTGCCGCTCGGTCGCGTTGCGCACCAATGTATCGGCGGCCTCCCACGCGTCCTTTTCATCCTCGCGGCAGATCACCTGCAGCCGCATGCCGAATCCGATGTCGTTGTCGCGGCAGTGCGCTTTCGCCATTTCCCTGATCTCGGCGATGTTATCAGCGATCCGCTCCGGCAGATCGCCCCAGAACAGATGCACGTCGGAATGTTTTGCCGACATTTCCCAGGCCTGACGCGAGCCGCCACCGAGATAGAATTTCGGGAATGGCCGCTGCAGCGGTCGCGGCCGGATGTGCGCGCCCGACAGCGTGTGGAATTTGCCTGCGAAATTCAGCGGGCCGCGCGTGGTCCACAGCGCCTTGAGGATCGAAACCTCCTCCTCCATCAGCACGTAGCGCTCTTCCTTGGCGTAACGCACGCCCTCGCCTTCGACTTCGCTTTCGTTCTGGCCGGCGATCAGGTTGACGCAGATGCGGCCGCCCGACATCTGGTCGAAGGTCGAGATCATCTTCGCCAGCAGCACCGGATTGATGTAGCCGGGCCGGGCCGCGATCAGCGGTTTTATCCTGGCCGAACGCGCCGCCATGAACGCGCCTGATATCCATGCCTCCCAGCACGTCGAACCCACCGGGATCAAGAGATATTCGAATCCCGCCGCCTCCGCGGCCTGCACCACACGGTCGCACAGTTCGGGCGATCCCGCCACCTGAGCCTCCATCACACCATAGGCCGTGGTGTCGCCATGCGTCGGCAGATACCAGCCAAATTCGAGCGGCCGCATGGACTTTTCTCCGTTGAAGCGCGGCTCTCGCAACGCAATTCCCTCGAGGGGTAGTTTACAGGCTGCGTCCTCCCTGACAATCAGGCTGCCGGCTCCGCCACTTCGGGCCTTGCGTGGCGCCCTGCGAGCGGTGCAGGGACTTTCCCGACATCAGGCCAATCGGCTAAAATGAACCCGACACCCCCGAAGCTCGGCTGGATAGAGTAAATTACGTCGCAATTTTCACGGAGCAGAAGATGCAGGTCGCAGTTCTTACGTTCGACGGCTTCAATGAACTGGACTCCTTTGTGTCCTACCTGATCATCAACAGACTTAAAGCCAAGGGATGGCAGGCTTTCATCACCTCGCCGAACGAGCACGTCGCATCGATGAACGGCATCAATATCCAGGCCGAGAAGCCGCTCGAGTTCGCGCAAGAGGCGGACGCCGTGCTGGTCGGAAGCGGGACAAAGACGTTGGACATCGTCAATGATTCCAGCTTGATGTCGCGCATCAAGTTGAACCCGGATATTCAGCTGATCGGAGCCCAATGTTCGGGAACGCTGGTTTTGTCGAAGCTCGGCGTTCTTGACACGGGCGTGGCATGCACTGACCTGAAGACAAAACCCTGGGTCATCGAAAGCGGCCTTGACGTGCTCGATCAACCGTTCTTCGCGGACGGAAACGTGGCCACCGCCGGCGGATGCCTGGCGTCTCAATATCTCGCCACATGGGTCATCATGAAACTCGGATCGCAGCGTGACGTGGAAGCCGCTTTGAGGACCGTCGCGCCGGTCGGCCAGATCGAGGAGTATATCTCGCGTGCGCTTTCGGCGGTCGCGCCCTACATTCGCAGTTCTTCCGAGGTCTCCGCGATTGCGGACGTCGTGTGACGGCTGCGCTGCCTGGCATTCCCGCTGTTGCCAAGGTCAGGCCTTCAAGGTCAGGCCTTCAAGGTCAGGCCTTGGCGGAAATCTCGGTGCTGGTGACCAGAATGACGTCGCCGTCGAGAATGGGCTTTGCGATGCCGAAGAAGCGCGCCACGACTTGCGAATCGTTGTGGGCGTCCATGGCGGCCTGATCGAGGAACCGCTCATAGGTGGTGAAGACAGAAGGGTTCTCCTGTTCCTGTGAAACGAAGAAACCGATCGTGCCCGGCTCGTTGACGCGAACGTTTTCGGCGACCTCGAGCAAAGCGCGGCGCATGGTGTCTTCGTGACCTTTTTTTACGCGGATGACGGCGCTGATGGTCAGCATGTCAAAGCCCTTTTGTGATGAATCCCACCCATGCCCGCTGAGCCGACCCGCGCGCAACGGCCGCTGGCCGGCGCTTGGCTTTCCGACCAATTGCGTCGATCGCAGCCCGGACCTGGTTGCCGTCGATCTGCCGGCCGGCTTTACGATAGCGGAAGCACCGGTAGGCGTCGAGATGGTGGTGTCCAAAGTGGGCTATGCTTTCGAGCAGGCCACCCATCACCGCCTGCCGCCGCAGAGCATGCCTGGGCTTTGACTTTTGCAACTACGGATGGTGCTCTTTCTGGCGCACCCGACGCGATTCGAGCGCGTGACCCTCGCCTTTTCGGGCCTTGCTGCTCGCCCAAAACAGCCCTGGTTTGGCCGTTGCCGAGGTCAGGCCAATCGGCTAAATGAACCCCCCAAGCACCCGTAGCTCAGCTGGATAGAGCGTTGCCCTCCGAAGGCAAAGGTCACACGTTCGAATCGTGTCGGGTGCGCCATAAAATCAATGACTTAGCCTGAGCGTCCGGACGTGAGTGAAAGCAAAACTCACCACAAACTTACCAAAAATATGGGAAGATTGGCGGGGTATCGGCGCTGATCTCGACTCATAGCTCGAACGCATCGCTCGTCCGTGCTCGCTGTCTGCGGCGGATTCGAACAAGAATTCGCGCGGATCTTGGATGGCTTCCTCCCGAGCGGCTTGAACTGGAGCAGTTCGGAACTGAGCAGCCGGTTCATTCAGCTTCTTGCGTAGATCAGCGGAGACGGTGCGGGACCAACCGGTCCCCACCTTGCTTCGTCGCTGGTCATGACGTCTCCGAAAAACATCATGAATGTATTGAGCGCAGCGCCATGTTCTTCGTCGGTCAGCGAGGCATTGCAGTCCGAGATCAGCGCGGCCTCGTAGCCGAGCATCATCGCATCGCGCGCGGATGATTCGCAGCACACATTGGTCATCGTACCGGCGATCAGGACGGTATCGACATTTCTCGTCTTCAGCGCCGCGTCGATGCCGGACGAGCCCTGGATGAAGGCGCTGTACTTGACTTTCTTGAGCCGGAGATCGTCGCTACGCACGTCGAGCGCCGGCAACAGCTTAAAGCCTTCGGAAGCCTCATCGAGACCGGCAAGCCGCGCGCGTTGCCGATCCGGCGTCAGCATCTCGGTCTGATAGTTGTGCCACTGATCGACCGCACCGGCGGCCGTGGTCTGGATCCATCCGACAATGCCGCCGGCGAGACGCACCGCCTCGGCGAGCCGATTGATATTTGGCACGATCGTGCGCGCCATCGGAACTTCGGCCGGAAAGCCTTCGGCGCAAAAGTAATTCTGCATGTCGATGACGATGAACGCGCAGCGGCTGGCGTCAATGGTTTCGTTGACTGTCAGCCTTCCCATCCGGTTGACGACGCGTTCCTTTACGGCAGCCGGAATTTCGTAGGGGTGCATGGACGCGTCTCCTTAAAAAACCTAGTCTTTGGATCCCGTCGCAATCGATCTATGCGATGTCGCTTGCGATTTTCCCTGTTCGTCACGATCCTTGTGATCTACAGTGGCTTTAAGGGTGTTGAAGTCAACCAAATCAAGCTCGCACGAACGTTTGGCGCCAGCGAGGCGCAGATCCTGACCAACGTCATTCTGCCCGGTAGCATTCCCACAATGATCGCGGCGCTCAAGGTCAATGCGGGTTTCGCTGGTGGGGGTCGCCGTCGGCGAGTTTCAGTCGGCCAGCGTCGGCCTTGGCTACCTCATTCAGTACGGCAGCCGGATATTCCGGCTTGATATTGTCATGACGGCGGTGACAGTTCTCGCGGTGGTATCGTCGCTGATTTATGGCGCCATCGTCTGGGCCGAGAGGTTCGTCTCGCGCCGGCGATAGCCTGCCGCCGGCGACATCCGACCAGCCGATCCGGTCGTCATGCGTTTGTACCAATTGCATTTCGCGCCAACCAAGATCACGCGACCAACAGAAAGCGGAGCCGATATGAGCGAGCGACTTGAGACATTAAGAAAAGCGCGCGAACGAATGACCGATGACCGCGACGCCTTCGCCAAAACCCTGGCCGCACCCTTCGATCGCGAGAAGGCCGAGCGGGCGCGGATCAAATTCATCGAGACCCAGGTGCTGATCGACGCCATCGATCGGGCCCTGACCGTCCAGTTCGAATCGAGCTTCCGCTTGCAGCAGGTAGCGATATTGGCTGAGAATGGGGGCCAGCAAAATCAGGGCGGCAGCCCGCCTGGAGCGTGGTGAAGCCTGAGCAAGGGTTGACGGGCAACGGTGTCGGCAAGGAGAGCGACGATGAATGGCACACTATCGCTTGCGGAACTCGACGATCGCATTGCGATCCTGCGCGACAACCTTCGGCAACTTGTCGAGCAAGCGGCGGCGGCATCCGGCAGCCAGAACGAAGAGAGGATCGCGGACCGCATCACCCAGCAGACGGAGGAACTCGATAGGCTGATTCTGGAGCGCGATAGCCGCGCGAAGAAATGACGCTGTCTGGCTGCCGTGGCCGATCAGCGTCAAGGTGCGGCAAGGTTCTTCTTCGCGACCGCGGCGATGAAGCCACCGGCGTAAGGCATTCGCGCTTCTCTCTTTGTTCATCGATTGCAAGCCATCGGGACGCGCGAATGCGCGCCCAATGACGATTTCAAACGCTTCTCACGTGTGGCAGCACGCGGCGGCACCCGCGGCTGGCTGATACTGGTCGCGCAGCCGCAGCCAGTCCATCGGATATGGCAAGCCCTCTTCGTGGCGTCCGAGCGGCGTCAAGTCGAGATAGTGATAGGCGGCGTTCATCATGTCGAGGCCGCGCGCGAAGCACGAATAAGTGTGGAAGATGTTGCCCGCCTCGTCGGCCTCCTCGATCCCGAAGCCGGAGGTTCCGAAATTATAGACCTTGGCGCCCCCCGCAATTTCCTGCGGCGTGAACGAGACGGCGTAGTCGTAGTTGAAATCGTTACCCGCGGACGACAACCAGTCGAAGGTCCAGCCCATTCGCTGCTTGAACGCATCAAGTTTTTCCAGCGGCGCGCGCGATATCGCGACCAGCGTGGTGTCGCGCGCCGCCAGATGCGGAATCATGCGCTCGAAGCCGTCCGCCCAGAACGAGCAGCTCTTGCAGCCTTCGTTCCAGTCGGGCGCAAACATGAAATGCTGTACCACCAGCTGGTTCCGTCCGGCGAACAGATCGCCCAACGTCTGCTTGCCGTTCGGTCCATCGAACACGTAAGACTTGTCGACCTTGACCCAGGGCAGCGCGCGGCGCTCTTCGCTCAAACGGTCCCGCGCGCGCGTGTATTCCTTCTCATGCGCGAGATGGGCTTTGCGCGCGGCGATCCATTCTTCACGCGAGACGATGCTGTGCGGTTGCATGACTGGCTCCTTTGTCGGACCTGCTTCAGGCGACAAATCTTTCAAGCTTGTCGAGCGCTCCCAGCCATCCGCGCTCGTGGCCATCGCGCGCGGCCTGATCGAACAGCTGCTCGTGGGTCAGCGTGAGCAGCGTGCCGTCACCGTCAGGTTTCAGCGAGACCGTGACCAACGATTCGCGTTCAGGGGTCGAATGCCACGCCCAGCTGAACACCAGTTTCTGGTTCGGCACCACCTCGCGGTAGATACCGCCGACCTCGTAATACTCGTCATCGGTGGAGAAGCTGACGCGGTAACGGCCGCCGATCCGCGCGTCGATCTCCGCCTGAAACGAGCCAGGCTTGGCGTCCGAGCGTCCGAACCAGCGGATTATTTTTTCCGGGTCGGTCCACGCGGCGTAGACTTTCGCCGGCGCCGCATTGAGACGACGTTTGAAGGTGAGGCTCTGTCTTCCGACGAGACCGGCATCGCCGGCGGCGCTTGATTTGGGTGCCATTGATCTTCCTCCACAAAAGCGGCAAGGCGGTCGAGGCCTTCGGACCAGAAGCGCTGGTAGTGGCCGAGCCAGTCCATCGCCTGCGCCATCGGCTTTGCGGTCAACCGGCATGCCACGGTGCGGCCGGTTTTCGCGCGCGCGATCAGGCCCGCGTCCGACAGCACGTCGAGATGCTTCATGATCGCGGGCAGCGACATCGCGAACGGCTGCGCCAGATCGCTCACCGAAATACTGGCTTGCCTGCCGAGCCGCGCCAGCAGCGCGCGCCGGGTCGGGTCGGCTAGTGCCGCAAAGGTGCGGTCCAGCGCCGGATTCTCATACTTAACCATGTGGTTTAGTATACGTGCGACCGAACGTTAGTCAAGCCCGCCCGCCGGCGAAAATCACTAGTTGTAATAATTCCGATAAGGCCGTCCGTGCCGCTGTTGGCCAAAGGCGACGCGCGGATTGATGTTACAATAGACGGCTCGTCCGGACGCGCTCGCCATGCATTGCGCGTAGGACTGATAGGAACAGTCGCCGGGAACGCCAACACCCCGGCCCTGGAGGCAATAGGGATAATCGAACGCGGCGGCGGGACCAGAGCCCGCCACGGTAGCGGCACCGGCCGCCGACAAAACCAACAGTGCCAACATTGCTTTGCGCATAGTCATGTCTCCTTCTTCGCATTGGTCTCGGCTTGCTCGTCGTACGTTCAAAACGAGGCCAACTTAAGAATGTTCCGGCCGTACCCTATTCCACATGGGCGCCGGCGAATTTGACCACCTTCTCCCATTTCTCGGTCTCGGCCACGATCATCGCGCCAAAAGCGTCCGGCGTGCTGATCAGCGGTTCGCCGCCGAGTTCGGTCAGGCGTTTTTTCATGTCCGGTTCGGCCAGCACGGCGTTGATCTCCTTGTTCAGTTTCTCGACGATCTCCGGCGGCGTCTTCCTTGGTACGCCCATGCCGAACAGCGCGCTCGCCTCATAGCCCGGAACGGTCTCGGCGAGCGCGGGCGCGTCCGGCAACTGTGAAGAGCGTTCCGCCGTCGTCACCGCCAGTGCGCGCAAGGCGCCGGAGCGGATGTGCTGGATGATCGAGGGCATGTTGTCGAAGATCACCTGGACCTGGCCGCCAAGCATGTCGGTGATCGCGGGTGCGGCGCCCCGATAGGGTACATGCTGCATCTTGGTGCCCGACATCGCCATGAACAGCTCGCCGGACAAATGCACCGAGGTCCCGTTGCCCGATGACGCCATGTTCACCTTGCCCGGATTGGCCTTCACATAGGCGATGAATTCGGCGACCGTTTTCGCCGGCACATCCGGAGCAACCGTCATGACATTCGGCACGCGATTGAACGACGCCACCGGCGCGATGTCGCGAACGAAGTTGAATTTCAGGTTGCCGTAAAGCGAAGCGTTGATGTAGTTGGCGGGATTGATCAGCAGCACGGTGTAGCCGTCGGGCTCGGCATTGACCACTGCCTCGGTGCCGATATTGTTGCCGGCGCCGGGCTTGTTCTCGATGACGAATTGCTGGCCGAGTTTTTCAGACAGCCGCTGGCCGATCAGCCGCGCGATAATATCCGTCGCGCCGCCGGGCGGATATCCCACCACGAAGCGAACCGGCCGGGTCGGATAATCCACCGCCGAAGCAGACCCGATCGAAGCGATTGCCGAAATACCCATTGCGAACAGGCAAATCGCGGTGCGGCGTGAAGCCATGCAGTTTCTCCCTGACGGACATCTGCAACGCGCGTCCGTTCTTGTTGAAGTTGACAAAGGAGGGCGTTGTAACAAACAAAGCCTGATGCGGCTAGTCGCGCACATGCGCCTGGACCGCGACGAAAGGATAATCCATGGTTGTCAAAGTCAATGCGCTCGATCATATCGTCATCAATGTCGCCGACGTGGCACGTTCCGCGCAGTGGTACCAAAAAGTCCTCGGCATGGAGATCGGGGTGTTCGATCCAGGCCCGGGCCAAACGCCACGGACGTCGCTGATGTTCGGCAATCAGAAGATCAATGTGCGGCCGCGGGATGCCGACAAGGTCGAGTGGTTCACGGCGGATCATGAAACCGCAGGAAGCGACGATCTGTGCTTTCTCACCGCCAGCACGCCGGATCAGGTGGTGGCGCATCTGACCGCGTGCGGCATGGCGATCGAGGAAGGTCCGGTGGCAAGACAAGGCGCCCGCGGCACGCTGCGCTCGGTCTATTGCCGGGATCCCGACGGCAGCTTGATCGAGATTTCGTCGTATGAGGATGGTGCATAGTCCTCTCTCCGTCATTGCGATCGGGATAGGGGGGAACCTCACGGCTCCTCCCCTCCCACACCACCGTACGTACGGGTCCGTATACGGCGGTTCGATGAATTAAACAGCATTTGGTACCGTGACAGTTGCAAGCCCGGGTGAGGTGAA
>WNFA01004712.1_pt1 | contig 11377 bp, 10 predicted proteins | sample 5400481 | NCBI WGS metagenome assembly WNFA01 (sample SAMN13153340, study PRJNA577476) | soil metagenome | isolation source: 120 cm saprolite under Douglas fir tree site 2 hole 1 replicate 2 | place: USA:California | collected 2015-04-18
GTACGCGCTCCAGGATGCGGCCCAGGCCTGGAAGGACATCGCCGGGAACCTGCCAGGGGTTCATGGGATGTCGCCCAGTGGGCCGGGAGCGGCAAGACGCAGGTCACACGGCAAGATCGTGCTTCGTGTGGCCTAGACACGTCCAACGAGTGACATACTTCTTGGCTTACGGCTGGGCGTATTGCAAACGAGCCGAAGGACCCTCCGTTTTTCAAGCTACTCGGAGCTTGAGGGCGGAAAGCCTGTTGTTCGCGCTAGACGTGACAGACGCTTCAAAACTTTGACGAAGAAAAAGGTGGTTGAGAATAATGCAATCCACACAAATGCTGCGCGACGTAGCGGGAATCAATCAAGTTCTGTATGGAACGGATTTTCCGTATCTGCGCCGAGACCTGGCCGTAAGCTCCAAGCAACGGATCTTGCAGAGCACTGAGTTGAATGATTTGGAAAGGCGCGCCATTCTCGGGGGCAATGCGTCACGCCTTCTTCCGCGCCGATTCCGTCCTTCGCGAAATGTGATTTGGAGGGCACCCATTCTGGGGCTCCCATAAGAAAATGAATGAGAGCGTCGAGGAGGAATTACGTGAGTTTATGCGGTTGAAGCACCACTCACATGAGTTGGAAAATCAAGTACTTGGCTAATGTTCTCTGTTTCGGGACCAGTGGTCGTCTGAAGAGCCACTCAGGTCGTGAGTGGCCGCAATGAACTCGACACCTGATGTCGTGAAAGAGGGCGAGACGGGAGTATAATTCTCCCGTTTTCAGGCTCTAAAAGGAAATCTCCGGATCAGCGATAAATGCAGACCGAAAGGAGCTCGGCAATGCAGCATTCACAATCAAGCGAAGGAAGAGATCAGTTTGACCGCCGGGCCTTTTGCAAGGCTGTCGGCGTTGCGACCGCTGTCGGGATAGTAGAGGCAAGCCTGGGAAGCGTGTTGGCCCACGCAGACCTCACCAGGGAGCAGCGTGACAAGATGACGGCGGACGAAATCCTCCAGCAGATGAAAGCTGGCAACGAACGCTTCCGGGCGGGCAAACCGCAGCATCGCGATCTCATGCGCGAAGCTAAGGCGACTGCGAAGGGACAGTATCCTGCTGCGATCGTCTTCAGCTGTGTTGACTCGCGAGCACCCGCCGAGTTGATTCTCGACTTTGGTATTGGAGATATCTTCAGCAGTCGTGTGGCAGGCAACGTTGCAGACGCGGACATATTGGGTAGCATGGAATTCGCTTGCAAGGTGGCAGGCTCGAAAGTCGTGCTTGTCATGGGCCACACCGCCTGCGGCGCTATCAAGGGTGCCATTGACGGGGTGCAGATTGGCAATCTCACGGGTTTGTTAGCGAAGATCCGTCCGGCCGTTGAAGCCACTCACTACACGGGGGAGCGCTCGGCCAAAAACTACGCGTTCGTTGACGCTGTGGCGCGAAAGAACGTGTCACTGACTATCGGCAACATTCGGGAAAAGAGCCCTGTGCTTCGGGGCCTGGAGTCTAGCGGCGCCATAAAGATTGCAGGCTCGATGTACAACCTCGAAACGGGAATGGTTGAGTTCCTCGCGTAGCGGTTAGCACGCTTACTTGGCCTTCGGTTCCCCCTTGCGCAGGCGCAAACTGGTTTCATCACGTCAACAGCCCGACACGCCCATCGCCAAACACCATGAGAATCTTCTTGAAGCCGGCCGCCATGCGCAGCTGCGAATAGATGTAGCGATATGCCTCTAAGCATGAAATTCCTCGACCGCTTATCACAACAAGCCATCGATCACCTGCAAGCCTCGGCGCCCGCCTGCCGGCCTCGGCGCTGATTAGCTCAAGCAATTCACGTGTCAAGTTCAAAAGTAGAAGTGCGTCTGAATCGGAATTGTGCACGAACCCAATCATTTTTGGCGCTCGCTCAGATTCGTCTCTCAAAAGTCGAATCTGGACACGATTCCCGTGAATCGTGTTTTTCTCATCTCGACCCCGCTCATTTCGACCCGGTGCCCCCCGCCCGAGTAGAGTTTGTATTTTGTCTTCCAGTGAAGCAGCGGTTTTCGATGGCAAACGGATGGGAGCGGTGATGGTCAGCAACACTGTCATGCCGTCCGGCACGGCTTCGCCAAGGGTGGCTTGCAGACGTTCAATGAGCCTGGTCGCAACCTTATCGAACCTCAAACGAGGCTTGGCGCCGTTGCCTTGGCCAGTGCCACGCCGTTTGAGGGTTGTGATGTCAACAGCAACCCGTTTCCCAGCGACCATGATATAGGCGTCGGGGGGATTACTACCCACTTCCCACGTCGCCGAGAACCGTCTGGCGACGGCTTCAATGGCGGTTCGCTCCTGCTTCTTCAAATCCCTCATGCTGCACGGCCTACTCGACTCAATCTGTTCTAGGATACGAGAATCAGTCAATGGTGCACGAGTGGTATCGTGTTCCGGCAGACGGGAGCGGCCCACCCGTCGGGAACCTGATGCAAACAGCCGCCCACTCGCATCTAAATAAAGAGCGCTCTTGGTTTGTAAAAAATAAAGAGCGCTCTTGACTTGTAAAAACTCAACTGCGTACTTCGGACGGGACCAGTATCGTTTAAGCCCGATTTGAATGTGTGAGGAATCACGTCTTCGGTGGAGGTGTTGATGCCTATCGTTAGAACCTGCAAGCAATGCGGCCGGCAGAACCGCGTCCCCGCCGAGCATCTTGCGGATACAGGACGCTGCGGAGCGTGTAAGACACCCCTGCCTCCCGCCGCCGAACCGCTGGAAGTAAATACTGAGTTGTTCAACGAGATTATTGCCAAGGCTCGCGTTCCGGTTCTCGTCGATTTCTGGGCAGCCTGGTGCGGCCCTTGCCGTATGGCTGCACCCGAGGTTGCCCGAACATCGGCGGACATGGCAGGACGGGCAATCGTGCTCAAGGTGGACACCGAGCGTTATCCTGAGTTGGCCGCCCGTTTCAATGTGCGCGGAATCCCCTACTTCGCCGTTTTTTACGACGGCCATCCTGTGGTGCAGCAAGCCGGAGTGGTGGATCACGCGGTCATGGAGGATTGGCTGAAATTAGCCGCAAAAGCTGCGTAGCTTAGTAGCAATTAGCCATTAGCACTCAGCAATCAGTCAGACCTTTAGCCGCAGATGAACGCAGATGAACGCGGATCAGGAGTCCAAACGGATGTTAGTTCTTGCTCCACGGCGGCGTCACGCCACTCATTCTCGCGTAAGCGATGAGCTGTCCCATGTGCTCATTGGCATGGACGAGGATGCGCAGATACATGCCGTCGGCGTTGGTATCACGGTCGGCGATATGGACTTTGCGCGCGAGATCTGCCGGCTTGGCCGATTCATGGGCGGTCTTCACCACGTCCATTGACTGCTTGAGCCACTTGATTACGTCCGCCTTGCTGGTGACTGATTTTTCCGCTTTGTCCGGACTCATGCCTTTGAAGGCATCCGGAAATTTGATTGAAGGGTCCGCCTGGCTCGATAGGTAGAAGTTGGCGATGGCGATATGCATGTACACCTCTGACGTTGAGCGCACGCCCGGCTCAGGGCGGAAAGCAAACTTCTCCGCCGGCGTGGCCTCCGCCAGCGCGACGAGTTGCTGCGTGACGTGTTTCCACTCACCGTCGTAGCCCATCCATATACCTTCAGGCGCCTGCTGGGCAAACATAACGGTGGATGCAGCCAGAGTGAGAAAGAGAAGAACAAGTGCTTTCATGGTCAGCTCCTTTTGTTGGTTCCAATCCCGAGCATAGCGAGGGATCCCTACTACCTTAAAGAACGCTCGTAATGGTACATGTTTCGAAACTAATAGACACCTGAGAAAACGTTATAGATGTCGTGGAACGCAGCCGCCCTCGGCTGCGCTGAGTTTAGAAACGGTAACCACAAAGGACACGAAGGAACACGAAGGAACACGAAGGTAAACCTTTTGCCGCAGATGAACGCGGATAAACGCTGTGGTAAAGAGGCCATGATAAAATTAATACTTACTGCGGATCCCGCCTGAGTTCCTTCGAGTATGCCGCCATGCCGACCCACGAGCACAGCGGCGCTGCCTTAAGCATTCGAAATCACATGGCCAGGGAAGTGCGTTAAAGCCAATTGCACGCGCGCAGCGTGCCAGGGAAAAGAATGATATCTGTCTCCAATGTCTCCATGCGCTACGGCGCAAAAGTTCTGTTTGAAGAAGTCTCCACGGCGTTTACGCCGGGGAAGCGCTACGGCCTCACCGGTCCCAACGGCGCCGGTAAAACTACATTCATGAACCTGCTTTCCGGTGAGTTGGAGCCGCAAAAGGGCAGCGTGGTGCGTCCGCGTAAGCTCAGCGTGCTCAGCCAGGACCAGTTCGCCTTTGACGCTTTCCGCGTCATTGACACAGTCATCATGGGCAACAAGCGCTTGTGGGCGGCCATGGAGGAACGCGACCACATTTACGAAAAGCCGGAAATGTCGAATGAAGACGGCATGCGCCTCGGCGAACTCGAAGGCGTTGTCGGCGAAGAAGATGGTTATAGCGCGGAGAGCGATGCTGCCATCCTGCTGCAAGGCCTCGACATTCCTGACGAAGTCCATGAGCGCAAGATGAGTGAGTTGCAGGGCGGACAGAAAGTCCGCGTGCTGCTGGCGCAGGCGCTCTTCGGCCACCCCGAAGCCCTGCTGCTGGACGAGCCCACCAACCACCTTGATCTTGATTCGATCCACTGGCTCCAGGATTTTCTCGGCCGTTATGACGGTGTGCTGATCACCATCTCGCACGATCGCCATTTCCTGAACAGCGTGTGCACGCACATCGCCGACATTGATTACGAAACCATCATTACTTATACCGGCGGCTATGACGACATGGTTATGGCCAAGACGCAGGTGCGTTCGCAGATTGAAGCGCAGAATGCCCAGCGCGAAAAGAAGATCGCGCAGTTGAATGAATTCATCGCGCGCTTCGCCGCCGGTACGCGTTCAAGCCAGGTACAGTCGCGCAGAAAAGAAGTTGAGCGCCTTCAGGTCACAGACCTTGCCCGGTCTAACATTGCGCGTCCATTCCTTAAATTCGAACAGAAACGTCCTTCCGGTAAGCACGTGCTGGAAATTGAAGGCGTCTCCAAGGCTTATGGTCACAAGCAGGTCATCAGCAACTTCTCGGCAAGCATCCTGCGTGGAGAAAAGATCGGCCTCATGGGCCGCAACGGCGTCGGCAAAACAACTCTGTTGAACGCTTTGCTGGCCAGTTCACCTAACACACCGGAAGCCGAGTTGCGCCAGACCAGCCTCTATGATGGTCCGCTCATTGATGAAGGTAAGGTCCTCTTCGGTCATGAGGCGAATGTCGGCTACTTTCCTCAGGACCACAGAACTCTGATTGAGCCCGGACTCAGCATCATGGACTGGCTGCGTCAATTCGATCCCAGCGTCTCCAATGAAGAGCTCCGCGGATTACTGGGCCAGATGCTCTTTCAGAAAGACGATGCTCTCAAACGGACCGAGGTGCTCTCAGGTGGCGAAGCGGCACGCGTTCTTTTCTGCAAACTGATGTTGCTGAAGCCGAACATTCTGGTTTTTGACGAACCCACCAACCACCTTGATCTTGAATCCATCAACGCTCTGAACATCGCCTTGCAGCGCTATCAGGGAACAGTGCTGCTGGTTAGCCATGATCACGATCTGATCGACGAAGTTGCCACACGCATCTGGCACTTTGATCACGGAACGATAGAGGACTTTAAAGGGACCTACGAGGCTTACCAGACAGTGCACGCCTGAGCTGCTGGAATCGTGTTCCTGAAGATGAGTAGCTCAGCGGCTAAATGCAAATTGCTCTCTACCTCAAATTGCTCTCTACCTAACGATGCTTATGTCTGATGTCATACATTGAAGCAGCTCTCCTCAGGCACCCTTCCATCCATTGACGGCACCTAAGCGTGGAGAAGGGTCAGCCTTACATCACGTGATGAAAGTTCGGGGGAGGAGCCTGAACCGTGCTTTGCACCATTCTGTCCATTACATTTCGAGATCAGATAGCGGAACAAACGCAGCGCCTGCTGGAGCAGAATTCGTTTGTCGTAGTAGTAGTTTCTGACTTCAGGGAGCTTGAAGAGCTCTGTATACGTGGAGAATTTGATGTAGCTCTGGTGGAATCTGAAATTCAACCGAAAGTAAAGAGAGCCATCGGCCGCTTGCTGCAAGTGAATTGTCCGCAAGCGCCTGTGGTGGAGATGTGTGCGGGTATTCCTGAAATTGCCGGTGCGGAGCCAGTTTCGTCTGACCAATTTGGCGACATCATTCCTGCAATCCGCAAGAGTCTTCGCCGCCACGCCTTGAAGAGTGCCTGATTAGAAAGGAGCCGCCTGGCCGGTACGGACACCTGGATATGCGGACAGCTAGATATCTGTTCGCGCGCCCAACCGCTCCAGGCATTTCAACAGGGCTGCCGGATCGTGCGTATTGACAACCTCGTGGGCCCATTCAAAATGCGCACCAATGCGCGGCGAGAGAGCCAGAATCTTGATTTGCGGGTTCTTGGTTTTGATTTTATCCACCAAATCCGAGCCCTTAAGGTCACTCAGTTCGGTGTCAACGCATACCACGTCAATGTTAGGAAAGCGATGGAACATCCGTCCGCCTTCCTTGGCGGTATAGGCGGTAAGCACGTTGTGTTTCGCGGTTTCCAGCAGCAGCTTGCGGGTTGAGAGCCCCTGCCCAGGTTCAGATTCAACAATCAGGAAGGCTAATCTGTGTCCATCCATGATGTTCTTAGATGCAGCTGAGGAAAAATAGTGTTCCTCAACCCATCGCCTGAACGCTCTTTTTAACCTTACTTGTACGCAACCTTCCGAATCCTGATGGGCCCTTTTAACATCTGATCGTCATGATTGCTCAAAGAAAATTAGGCAGACAGGGTCTCGCCGTTTCGGCTATTGGACTCGGCTGCATGGGAATGTCAGAGTTTTATGGCGGACGCGACGATGCGGAATCCATCGCCACCATTCACCGCGCGCTCGAACTGGGCTGCAACTTTCTTGATACCGCTGACATGTACGGCTCGGGCAAGAATGAAGAGCTGGTTGGCCGCGCCATCGCTCGTGCTATTAAAGACCGTCGCGATAAAGTTGTGCTCGCCACCAAGTTCGGTAACGTCCGCGGACCAAACGGTGAGTTCCTCGGCGTCAACGGACGCCCCGATTATGTGCGCTCAGCCTGTGAGGCCAGCCTCAAGCGCCTGGGCATTGATGTAATCGATCTCTATTACCAGCACCGCGTTGATAAGAACGTCCCCATTGAAGATACAGTCGGCGCCATGGCCGATCTGGTGCGCGAAGGCAAGGTGCGTTATCTCGGACTCTCTGAGGCTTCGCCGAAAACGATTCGCCGTGCGCATAAAGTTCACCCTATTTCCGCGTTGCAGACCGAGTACTCATTGTGGGAACGTGAACCCGAAGCGGAAATTCTTCCCACGTTGCGCGAACTTGGTATCGGCTTTGTGCCATACAGCCCGCTCGGCCGTGGCTTCCTTACCGGACAGTTCAAGCGCTTTGAAGATCTGGCGCAGGACGACTATCGCCGCTTCTCACCACGTTTCCAGGGAGAGAACTTCCAGAAGAACCTTGATCTGGTAACGAAGATCGGCGAAATCGCCGCGGAAAAGAAAGCCAACCCGGCGCAGCTTGCTCTGGCCTGGGTGCTCGCTCAGGGTGATGACATTGCTCCCATCCCCGGCACTAAGCGCCGCAAATATCTGGAACAGAACCTTGCCGCCGCTGATATCAAACTTACGCCACAGGATCTTGCCCGCATCAATGAAGTTGCACCTCACGGAGCAGCCGCCGGTGCACGCTATCCGGAAAACTCCATGGCGACGGTGGATCGTTAGTCGTTGTTGATTTTGCGTTGCTGCCTTTATCCCGAGCGGAGCGAGGGATCCCTACCGGCACCGTGGATGCATGTCTCAAATACACAAGGGGTCTCTCGCTCACGTTCGAGACAAAAAACTTCGTCCGCGTAGCGAGCGACCCCTGCCAATTCGAGATTGCGGACACTCAAGAGAAGAACCCTTCCCTCGTAAAGCACGGTTTTCTACAGTTGGTTGAGGATTTCGCAGTCCGCTCAAAAGATAATAACTATCTTGCGTTTTTACCTTTGTGTTCCTTTCGTGCCCTTTGTGGTTAAACGGTTTTTGGATTTACTCTGTGTTCCTCAGTGGCCTCTGTGGTTAAGGTTTTGACAGTTCCGCCAGCGGCAGCTCAATAAAGCTTGCCTCTCCCTCGCCCGAAGCGTGAAAGATCCTTTGTGTCGCCTTGCGATAGTCAGCCGGCCTGGCCCAGAAGATGTTCGGGACAAAGGTCTGCGGATTGCGATCATAAAGCGGGAACCAGCTTGACTGCACCTGCACCATGATGCGGTGTCCGGTGAGAAAGACGTGGTTGGCCGTGGGCAGTTCAAAGCGGTAGAGAAGCGGCGTGTTCGCGGCAATTGCTTTGGCTGTCTCCAGACTTTCACGATAGCGTCCGCGGAAGATGTCCGCTGAAATCATCAGCTGGTAGCCGCCCATCTGCGGCTGTGCCGCGACCTCGTCAGGGTAAACGTCGATGACTTTCACCACCCAGTCTGAATCCGTGCCACTGGTAGAAGCCACCAGGTTGGCAACGGGCTGGCCGCTGATCTTTACCGGCGCGGTGAGAACGTCTGAAGTGAAGACCGCTACGTCCGGGCGTCCGGAGGCTTCGCGTTGATCGTCCACCAGCCAGAATGCCCATGTGTAACCTTTATCAACGTCATACCCAACTGGACGAATCGGTCGTGAGCGGAAGGGAACCGGCTTGGCTGGATCGGATACATACTCTGTGTAGGCAGTTTCAGCGGCTGACGTGTGGCTATCTGAAGCGGTGGTGTTCGGCGCCGGAGATTGCAGCGGCGACAGATATGGTTGAGCAGGTTTAGCATCACCTGGCTTTGCGCCGGATGCTGATGGTGCGTTGAATCCCAGCTTGCCTCCGGCTCGCAGGTAAAGCGGTGTTGGTTTGGCAGCGCAACGTTCGCATAAAGATGTATTCGTCGGAGGCCAACTCGTATAAAAGCGCCAGATGTTGGTTCCAGTTTCAAATGCAGACACCGGTGAGACGCTGTTTCTTTGTGCTTCCGTTGCAGACGAAGCCCCGATCTTTTCAGAAGAAGCCTTTTCGATCGTACCCGGTTCGCCTTTCAAATAGCGATCAAGAAATGGACGCAGGATTTGCTGGCGGAAATAAAGTCCGGTATCGCTGTTGAACTTGAGCGCGCCCAGCGTGCTGCCGTCGCCGATCTCCTGTCCGTGGTGCCATGGGCCGATTACCAGAAAAACTTTGTCGTTGGCCGTGTCCTTTGGCTTGATGGCCTTGTATACCGCCATGGCGCCGTAGATGTCTTCCTGGTCCCACAGGCTGTCCACCAGCATCACGGGAACTTTCAGCGGTTGGGCAGCAAGAATTTTGTCCACGGCCTGATCGCGCCAGAAAGAATCATAGGTGGGATGTTCCAGAACTTTGCGCCAGAAGCCGATCTGCTCTTCACCATGCAGACGGCCCAGTTCGCCAGCCGAGCCGCTCTGCATGTACACGTCATAATCGTCGAAATGATCGCTCCACCACTTGGCTTCATTCTTGCGTGTGCCCACCTGTTCATAGATGTAAGGCATGTTCATGGCACGAAAAGCTCCATTGTGGAACCAGTCATCACCGCGCCATCCATCCACCATCGGATTCATGGGCACTGACACCTTCAGTGCCGGATGCGGATTCACCAGCGCCATCAGCGGAAGAAATCCATCGTAAGAAATTCCCAGAATGCCCACTCGACCGTTGCATTCCGGCACATTCTTTACCAGCCAGTCAATGGTGTCATAGGTGTCAGTGGAATGGTCAACCGGCGTCGGATTCAGCGGGCCGTGCAGTGGACGATTCATTACATAATCGCCCTCTGATTCGTACTTGCCGCGCACGTCCTGCACCACGCGAATGTACCCGCCCTCCACAATTACCTCGGTGGCATTGTCATAGCCATACAGGTTCGGGCCAAGATGAGAGCTCTGCGCGTGCGTGGTGAGTTCGTCGGCGCTGTAAGGTGTGCGCGTAAGCAGGATCGGCGCAGGCTTGGCCTTGGTTGCCGACCTGGGGACCAGAATCACCGTATGCAGCTTCACGCCATCGCGCATCGCAATCATCACTTCGCGACGCTCATGATCAAACGATGAAGTTGCCGGCTTCAACTGCGCCGGCGTCTCGCTGGGATAGTTAGGATACTTCGGTCGATCAATCTGCGCGGGAGCAGAAGACCCCTGCGGCGGTGTTTGCGCGAAGGCCGAAGGCGTGATCAGCGCCTGCCCCGTCAGCAGCGCGCAGGTAAGAATAAACATGAACTTGCCGGACGACCTCAGCGTGGACAAAAAGTTGTAGGGCTTCATCGGTTCGCGATTATAGCCTGCTGCCCGCCGCACACAAAGTTTTTGCGAATAGACGTCTTATCTCGGCTTCATTGCAGCGGCGCCCTCACCAGGTCCACTGCATGTCTCTCGCCAGCTGGCTAGCTCCACCATGTGGGCTCTCAAGCGCTGGGTCACACCGGCTAAATCAACATGCGGTAGTTTTACCGCTCTGATTTGCTGCCAATGATCACCTAACCCCCTGCGGCTACGATCTCTGCAGCGAGGGCAGGGGCTTGCAGCGGCGTTATAATTGACTTCCACCCACCGGATGGCCACTGAACCAATCGCGCCAGAGAGCAAGTTGGACGCCCCGAACTTTTGGTTTATGGCCAAAGGCGCCACGATTATTTACGCGGACTTACGAACATGAGGGGAGACACCCATGATCAATACAAAACGCCTCGCTTACACACTGTTATTGCTTGGGATCGTCACCACAAGTGGGTATTCGCAGCAAGCGACAACCAATGATTATGTAGCGCCGTCGGAAGCTGGTCCAAAGGGCAAAGCTCCCAGAATGCAGGTTCAATTGTTGAGTGCCGGAGAACAGACGAAACAATATGCGGTTATCTTCTACACGGGAGATGAGGCCTTTTCCGGATTACAGAAGTTCGCGGAGGACTATCACGTTACGAGTGCGCATTTCACCGCTATTGGAGCGGTCAATGGAGCCACGCTGGGATGGTTTGATCCCCAGCGCAAAATGTATAAGAAGATTCCCATTACCGGTCAGCATGAAGTGATTGGGATGAGCGGAGACATCGCGCTTTATCAAGGCAAGCCGGTGGTCCATACGCATATGCTGGTCGGGGCATCGGACGGAACGCCGCGCGCCGGTCATGTCCTCGCTGCGAACGTCGCGCCGACTCTGGAAGTAATGGTCACGGTCAATCCCATAAAGATGCAAAAGCGTTTAGACGCGGACACGGACTTGACGTTGATTGATCC
>WNFA01014263.1_pt1 | contig 11377 bp, 8 predicted proteins | sample 5400481 | NCBI WGS metagenome assembly WNFA01 (sample SAMN13153340, study PRJNA577476) | soil metagenome | isolation source: 120 cm saprolite under Douglas fir tree site 2 hole 1 replicate 2 | place: USA:California | collected 2015-04-18
TTGTGCCCCTCGCCGGGAAGCCAGACGCCCGATGCCCGCATCTTAGAATCAGTTCGCGGTCGCTATTGCTGACGAAGTTGTTTTAGCGCGACACGAAATCTCCGCGCACTCCGTCCTTCGCACTCCCTCGAAAGTCGCGCCTTAACCCATTTGGAATCAATCGGCCTTGGAAATGCGGCTTTCATCTCCATGGGTGGGCCGCAGGCCCATGGGAACTCACAAGATTCAGCGATAATTCTTCAGAATTTCATCGAGTCCGTGTACTGGATACGTGCTGGAAATATGTCCAGATAGTCCGATCTGCCTCTTATGTCCCTTGTAGAATCAGCAACTTCTGATGGCTCAATTCACAATGGCGGTTCAACTCCGTCCCTGGCCACTATCATTCTAAAGCGCTTGCGTGACTCGCCTCATGACCTTCCAGTCCGCTCTCAGTCCGCTGCAGCGATACGCTTTCTAGCGGGCTCTCGGTCTCACCTGATAATCAAGGAGTAAGCTCAGGTCGCGTTTCGCTTAGTCCGCTCTCAGTCCGCTTTTGCCTCTGCGTGGTTGAGAATTGCAGCCAGCATTGCCCCGGCGGCGGACATGCGGTCGTCGCTGATGGCATGGGTGTAAAACTGCAGCGTCAACCTGACATCACTATGGCGAAGCAGAGTCTGCACGGTTTTGGGGTCCGTCTTGATACGGATGAGGAATGACGCGAGGCTGTGCCGCAGATTATGAAACCCGAATCGCCGCGGATCAATGTCGACCAACCTCCCTTCTTCATCCCGGTGCGATAGAAGAACGCCTGCCCTCACCGCCGCCGGTCGTAAATAATCTTCCACCAGCATGTTGGCAACGCGCGGCTGTTTGCCGTTCAGCCGGATCTGGCACAGCACTATTCTGAACATGAGCTGGTCGTTTCAGATCTTTCAGCCATTGCTCCACTTCGAGCGGTTCGATACCGAGCGCAATCCTATTACCCCATCGCGAGCACGCGGCTGCGGAGCACTCGTTCGTATGCTCGGACTGTGGTGTGCGCTTTCGGGGAGAATGGTGATACTAAGGTGAATCGGAGGGAAGTTCCACGGGCATGAAGCCTTCCTGCGTGAGACATTGATGAGTAGTCAGGAATCCTGAATCTTCAGAAGAGGGAGCGAAGAAAGTCGTTCGCCTTCTACTTGTGCACTGCTCTTGCCAAAGTTTCGAATCTAGACAGCCACTGTCACAACTCTTTTGGAGTGTTCGACATTCCCAACGTTCTGCCAACCCCGCCTCAAACTGATGTGTTTCCCATCCCTTTCTTTAGCGGATTCAGCTTGGAACTCTGGTTGCTGCTTCTCTCAGCGCGCGTGGCACGAAAGGACCCAGAAGGTAGTTTCAGATGATCGGAGAATGTTATGGCACAGGTGATTGAGTCTTACATCCCCGCGCGTTTTAAACCGAAGGTGAAGTGGGTGCCTCAGGAGCAACGTGGAAAGGTGATTGCCTTCCCGTCTGTGCTGAAAGAGTCGGCTTAGATATTTTGCGCGCCTGCGATAGAGGGTGGGAGGGACAGAGGTCGTGCGTACTCAACGCGAAGGAGCGATAGTTGGGCGCGCTCTTTCCTGATGCTCGCCTCAACGGCGAGACTTCGAACCGGCGCGCTCGCGATCTTTGACTGGAGGGTCCGGTGAGAAATTTCCGACTTGCACCGTGCCATCGTGGAGAGATGGCGCGCAACACGTTGGCGTCAGGTTGGAACCGTATCGTTGGTGCTAAGATTTCGCTGGTGGCACTCTCACCGGAGCACATCAGTGTCCAGTCCCCATCCCTATTCACGAAGAGAATTACAAATGATTCGGGGATACGGAGCTGCTGTTCTCTCCGTTTTGGGAGCGCTGTTGATTTCACATTGGCCAGTCTTCCACCTGGAATCGGCTCCGGTGTCGCTGTTTCTGTGTGCCGTGATGGTCAGCGCGTGGTTGGGTGGCGTAGGACCGGGATTCCTGGCTACCGTCCTTACTGCTCTCGTTTTCTACTATAGCTTTCTGCCTCCCGTTGATTCATGGGCCGCAAAGCCTGGCCAGATGCCACGCTTTCTTGTCTTTATCGTGTCAGCCGTGTTTGTTGGCTCGCTCAGCGATGCGCAACGGAGGGCTACAGAATCGCTCAGACGGGCACGCGACGATCTGAGCGAAACGGTCCAGGAGCTCAAGAAAACCAACGAAGCGCTCGGCACAAGCGAGGCATATCTTGCCGAAGCTCAGACGCTGAGTCACACAGGCAGTTTCGGGTGGAACGCCGCCACCGGAGAACTGTTCTGGTCGGATGAGAGCTTTCGGATTTTCGAATACGATCGAACGCAAAAACCTACTGTGCAATTGGTGCTTGAACGGGTCTATCCCGAGGATGTTCAACTTGTACAAGAGGCCTTGGCCGGAGCCTCTCAGCATGGGAGAGATCTAGACTTTGAACATCGTTTGTTGATGCCCGACGGTTCCATCAAGAAAGTCCACGTTCTGGGTCACGCCTTAAATCGCGAAGTGGGCAGTTCGTCTTTTGTCGGGGCGGTGATGGATATCACCACGATGAAGAATGCGTTCGAGGAAATTCGAACACTGAGGGACCAGTTGTATAAGGAGAACCTCGCTCTTCGCGAAGAAATCGACATCACCAGAATGTTCGAGGAGATCGTGGGTTCGTCTCCAGCGCTCCAAGCGGTGCTCTCGCAAGTGGCGAGAGTAGCACCCACCGATTCGACGGTTCTGATCACTGGCGAAACGGGTACGGGAAAGGAGCTTATAGCTCGCGCGATTCACAAGCGGTCCCAACGGTCCTCCCGAGCCTTCGTGAGTGTCAATTGCGCGGCAATCCCGCGCGACCTAATTGCTTCGGAACTGTTCGGCCATGAAAAGGGCGCTTTCACGGGCGCGACCCAGCGACGATTGGGCCGCTTCGAGTCGGCCGAAGGTGGCACGATCTTCCTGGACGAGGTCGGTGAACTGCCGGCCGAGACGCAGATCTCTCTCTTGCGAGTAGTGCAAGAACGCGAATTTCAGCGTGTAGGTGGAAATGAATCCTTTCAGATTGACGTCCGGGTGGTCGCTGCCACGAATCGTGACTTGGAGGCTGCCATCGCTGAAGGCAGATTTCGCGAGGATTTGTTCTACCGGCTGAACGTTTTTCCGATCGAAGTTCCTCCCTTGCGCCAACGAAAGCAAGACATTCCTCTGCTGGTGGAGTACTTCATTGATCGTTACGCCAGCAAAGCTGGAAAGACGATCACCGGGATCAACAAAAGGAGTCTCGAACTCCTTGAATCCTATGCCTGGCCGGGCAATATTCGTGAGCTCCAGAACGTGATCGAACGGTCTGTAATCATCTCGGATTCGGAAAACCTTTCGGTCGATGAGACTTGGCTCGGGCGACGCGCACTTCCCGCCGATTCGCCGAGACAACCACTTTCCGAGAAGCTCGCTGTCCAGGAGAGGGAAATTATCGAGGCGGCGCTGGCGGAAAGTAACGGCAAGGTATCTGGCCCTTCGGGAGCTGCGGCTAGACTCGGCATTCCACAATCAACGCTTGATTCCAAGATCAAGTCTCTAAAGATCAACAAGCAGCGCTTCAGAAAAGTCTAGCCTCTCCCTATCTTCATCATCTCCTCGTGCCTTTCGTATGTGGGCCAAAGCGGACACTGCCCATCCGATCGCTAACACACTTCCCAATCAGTAAAACTCATCCCGAGATTTCGGGAATTTCCGAGTTCTCGTGATCACCGGCGTTGGTTAAGAAGTTTGTTTTCATTTGCTTGGCACCTGGCAATTGGGTTGCTTTTGTCAAGTGCGGAAGGCCAATCAAAAATGACGTTAAGAATTCAAAGATCAGTCGAACAGATGTCGGTCATTTTCACTCTCACGGGTCGGATCCAAGCGGACCAAGTGGCGGATCTCGAAGTCCTCCTGAAATCTGAAACCGCAGAGCGCGAGATCGTCCTGGATCTGAGTCACGTAAAACTCGTCGACCGAGATGCCGTGCAGTTCCTGGCAAGCCACGAGGCTGCCGGTACCGAACTGAGAAATTGCTCGGCATATATCCGGGAGTGGATTACGCAAGAGAAGAATGCAATGCAACGGAAGGAAATCGAAAACGCGGCCGGTTTAGCAGGCTAAAGGAATACATATGTGGATCGTTAAGCTCGCCTTAAGACGGCCATACACGTTCGTAGTGCTGGCTATCCTGATCCTGATCCTGGGAACGCTCGCAGCCCTTCGCACTCCTACGGACATCTTCCCGAATATCAACATTCCCGTAGTCAGCATTATTTGGAACTACACCGGGCTCGCGCCGGAGGATATGGCGAACCGAATCATCACCCTCCAGGAACGCAACCTCACGACGACGGTCAATGACATTGAGCATCTGGAGTCGCAGTCTCTCAACGGCGTTGCGGTCATCAAGGTCTTTTTTCATCCCGGTGCAAACATAAGCACGGCTATCGCGCAGATCGCAGGCCAGTCCCAAACCCAGCTCAAGCAATTGCCGGTCGGAACCACGCCGCCTTTGATCATTACTTACAGCGCTTCCAGCGTTCCGATTCTTCAGCTCGCGCTGTCCAGTCCTACGCTCTCAGAGCAACAGTTGAATGACTTGGGGTTGAACTTCATCCGGCCCCAACTTACTTCCGTGCCCGGCACGGCCGTACCTTATCCCTACGGCGGCAAGCAGCGCCAGGTTCAAGTGGACCTAAATACCACCGCATTGCAATCACACGGACTCTCTCCTCTGGACGTGGTGAATGCGATCAACGTGCAAAATCTGATCCTGCCCTCCGGGACAGCGAAGATCGGCACGTACGAATACAACATAAACATGAATGGGAGTCCGTCGTCCATTCAGCAACTGAACGATTTGCCCATCAAGACCGTGGGAACCTCGACCGTCTATGTCCACGATGTGGCATTCGTACGCGATGGCTTCCCGCCACAGACCAATATCGTGCGTGTCGATGGCAGACGTTCGACGCTAATGACGATCCAGAAGATCGGCAATGCCTCGACACTCAACATCATCAGCACCATTAAGCAGCTACTGCCGAGCGTCAAGAACACCTTACCGCCGGACCTTCAAATCCGGTTACTAGGGGATCAATCCGTCTTTGTGCGCGGAGCGGTTTCCGGCGTGATCCGAGAGGCACTCATCGCTGCATGCCTGACGGCCATCATGATTCTTTTGTTTCTTGGCAGCTGGCGCAGCACGCTCATCATCGCCATCTCAATTCCGCTGTCGATCCTATCGTCGATCATCGCGTTGAGCGCCCTGGGCGAGACGATAAACCTCATGACCCTGGGCGGGCTGGCGCTGGCAGTCGGCATTCTCGTTGATGATGCGACGGTAACCATCGAGAACATCCACCGCTATCTTGCCGAAGGGAAGGATTTAGAAGAGGCCATCCTGGACGGCGCCCAGCAGATCGCAATTCCGGCGCTGGTTTCGACCCTCAGCATTTGCATCGTGTTTGTACCGATGTTCCTCCTCACCGGTGTCGCGCGTTACCTGTTTGTACCGCTCGCGGAAGCTGTGGTCTTCGCCATGCTGGCTTCTTACCTGCTTTCGCGAACCCTGGTGCCGACGATGGCCAAATACTTCCTCAAGGCACACGCGGAAGGCACTTCACCGGAACCCAGCGTGAGCAAGAATCCTCTAGTACGTTTTCAAGAACGATTCGAGCACGGTTTTGAGAGCATCCGGAGCGCCTATCGCGGGTTGCTGGAAACCTTTATCAATCATCGCCGAATCTTTGTCGTCGGCTTCCTCGGAGCGTGTCTGCTCTCCTTCGGTCTAGTGCCATGGCTTGGGCAAGACTTTTTCCCCTCCGTCGATAGCGGTGCCTTCACGCTGCACATGCGTGCTCCGACCGGGACGCGTATTGAAGAAACCGCCGCCTTGTGCGATCAGGTGGAAAGCGAGATCAGAAAGCAGATACCGCCGCAAGAGTTTGCTGGCGTCATCGACAACATTGGACTGCCCTACAGCGGTATCAATCTTTCCTACAGCAATTCAGCTCCGGTTGGGACGCAGGATGCGGACATTATTGTCACGCTCGCGGCGAAACACCGCCCAACAGCAAATTATGTCCACGACCTCAGGTTGAAACTGGCGCGGACATTTCCTGGCGTGACGTTCTATTTCCTACCGACGGATATGGTTACCCAAATCCTGAATTTCGGGCTTCCGGCCCCGATTGATATTCAAGTGGTAGGCAACAACCTGGAGGCTAACCGGCAATTCGCGGACAATCTGTTGGCACGCGTAAGAAACGTTCCTGGCACGTCCGATCTCAGAATTCAGCAGACGTTTAATGAACCAGAACTGCACATCGATGTGGATCGGACGAAGGCAGCTTCCATTGGATTCACTCAGCGAGACGTTGCAAATAATCTGCTGGTAACCCTCAGTGGCAGTTCCCAAACCTCACCGACTTTCTGGCTAAATCCAAAGAACGGCGTGAGCTACTCGATCGCTACGCAAACACCACAATATCGCGTTCAGACGCTGCAGGATCTTAACAACATTCCGGTGACGGGAACGAGTAACGCCCCGCCCGCGATTCTAGCGAGTCTTGGGTCGATAACTCGTGGCTCACAATTGAGCGTTGTCTCTCATTACAACGTAGCGCCCGTGATCGACATTTTCAGTCGTGGCTTGACCCGTTCATCATCCTGATGGCTTTGCCGGCGGCACTCGCCGGGATCGTCTGGTTCCTCTTCATGACCGGCACTACCATCAGCGTCCCCGCCCTCACGGGCTCCATCATGTGTGTCGGCGTCGCGACGGCAAACAGCATTCTGGTGGTCAGTTTCGCGAAGGAACAACTGCAATCGGGACTCAGTGCGGTCGAAGCAGCCATACAGGCAGGATACATGCGCTTCCGACCGGTCTTAATGACGGCTCTGGCAATGATTATCGGCATGGCGCCGATGGCACTTGGGCTGGGCGACGGCGGAGAGCAAAACGCACCTCTCGGACGCGCCGTGATCGGCGGGTTGCTGTTCGCTACGGTATCAACGCTGTTCTTCGTCCCCGCAATCTTTAGCGTCATTCATGGTATGCGCCGGCAGAGTGCTAATACCGGCATCGAGGCCTAGGAAAATCTTCGAAGGAATAAAGGAATTTTTATGGCAATGGAATTATCAAGTCGAAATAGCGCTACCCGCCACGAACAACCTTCAACGCCGATCGTCGCACTAGCAGCGCACCGGCCGCGGAAGAGTTGGATCGTCTCGTGCGTGATTCTCCTGCTATTCGGGGGAATCTTCGCGTACGGCATCACTACACGTCTCCGGCACGCGGCCACGGTGCGTGCTGAAAGCGCGCAGATGTCGTTGCCCGCGGTTTCCGTCGCCACTCCTGAACGCTCGGCGCCGTTACAAGAGATCGTGTTGCCGGGGAACGTACAGCCCTTTACGAGTGCCCCGATTTACGCTCGCACCAATGGTTATCTGAAGGCTTGGTATGCCGACATTGGAGCGCACGTGAAGAAAGGGCAATTGCTCGCCGTGATTGAGACGCCCGAAGTCGATCAGCAATTGCAGCAGTCACGCAGCAATCTCGCCACTTCCGAGGCCAATCTCGAGCTCTCCGGGATCACCAAGAATCGCTACGAAGGCTTGTTGGCCTCACACGCGGTCGCACAGCAAGATGTCGATAATGCTGTCGGGACCTATAACGCGAACAAGTCGATAGTCGAAGCCAATCAAGCGAACGTTAAGCAACTCGAAACCTTGCAGTCCTTCGAGAAAGTGTACGCTCCATTCAATGGCATCATCACAGCGCGTAACACGGATATCGGTCAGCTAGTCAATTCCGGCAATTCGGGAAATCCAAAAACCGATCTCTTCCACATTTCCCAGCCCGGGCAGTTGCGGGTCTATGTGAACGTGCCTGAACAGTACTCGCGGGCTGCGAAGCCGGGTTTAACGGCGGATCTCACTCTCGCGGAATTCCCTGGACAACGGTTCCAAGGCAAATTGGTTCGCACCTCGGAGTCGATCAACTATGCCACTCGCACCTTGATTGCGGAGATCGACGTCGATAATCCAAGTGGTGAGTTGCTCTCCGGTGCTTACACTGAGGTCCACCTCAAGGTACCCGGACAGGCTTCTTCCTATTTGGTGCCGGTCTCGGCTCTTATCTTCCGCTCGCACGGATTGCAGGTTGCAGTCGTGAAGAGTGGCGCCGCTTCGCTCAGATCAGTAACCCCAGGCCACGATTTCGGCGAAAGGATCGAGATCCTGTCGGGTCTCCAGGCTAACGACTCCATGATCGTAAATCCACCGGACTCTCTTGTCTCGGGACAAAAGGTGCAAGTCGTGGCGCCTAACACGACAGCCAATACAGCCGCTACGGGAGGTGCATGATGAATACGCCCGAAGGTCCGACCACTAAGATTCGAGGCTGCAAGTATCGTGTTGCGACCATGTGTCTCGCCAGCATGTTCCTGCTTGTTGGTTGCGCCGTGGGTCCGAAATATCATCGGCCGCCAGTCGTAGCTCCACCGAGCTATAAAGAAGTCGGCGACTGGAAGACTGCTCAGCCTAGTGAACTGAGTCTCTGCGGCAACTGGTGGGAAATCTTCAACGACCCGCAACTGAATGGTCTGGAACAGCAAGTGAACGTTTCCAACCAGAACCTGAAGGCGGCAGAAGCGCAATACACGCAGGCTCGTGCACTGCTCCGCTACAATCGCGCCGATTACTTCCCAACCGTGAGCGCCAGTGCGTCCGCAAGCCGCACACGAGTGTCCCAGAACGCTCCGCCGCCGGGAGCGATTTCCAACGGCCGAACCGAAAACGACTTTCAAATACCGATTGAGTTGTCCTATGAAATCGACGCATGGGGAAGAATCCGGAAAAATGTAGAGTCATATCGCGAAGAGGCGCAAGCTAGTGCTGCCGACCTCGCCACGGTTAACCTGGCCATGCATGCACAGCTGGCTTTGTACTACTTCCAGGCACGCAGCCTGGATGCTCAGGAGCAGCTCCTGCAATCAACTGTTGCACAATATGAGCAGGCTCTGCAGCTGAACTTGGAGCGGTTTCAAGGCGGCGTTGGCTCCGAAGTCGAGGTCGAACAAGCCAAGACGCAACTCGAGACGACACGCGCCCAGGCTCAAGATGTGGGCGTGCTTCGGGCTCAGTACGAGCACGCGGTCGCAACTCTGATCGGCAAACCTGCGAGCTCGTTTAGCCTTGCTCCGCTTCCACTCCGCACGCCCCCGCCTCTGATTCCAACTGGTGTGCCGTCAGAGCTACTCGAACGTAGACCGGACATTGCATCTGCCGAACGACAGATGGCAGCGGCCAACGCACGCATCGGAGTTGCCAAAGCTGCCTACTATCCACTGCTGAGCCTGACGGCTGCGGGAGGCTTTGAAAGCGGGGCCATCACGACGTTGCTGCAAGGCCCCGCCGGGTTGTGGGCGGTAGGAGGCCAGGCGATTCAAACGCTTTTTGATGGCGGGCGGCGCCGGGCGGCCTCAGATCAAGCAGTAGCGACCTACGATCAGACGGTGGCGAACTATCGTGAGACTGTGCTTACTAGCTTCCAGCAAGTGGAAGACAATCTCGCGGCACTACGAATATTGGATCAGGAATCACAAACGCAGAGCGAAGCAGTCGTGGCAGCCCAAAAGTCACTGGACCTCTCGATCCAACGATATAAAGGCGGCGTTACGAGCTATCTGGAAGTGACCGTGGCGCAGAGTGCGGCTCTCGCGAATGAGGCGACTGCGGTAAATATTCTCGGCCGGCGAATGGTCGCCGCCGTGCAGTTGATCCAGGCATTGGGTGGAGGATGGGATAGTGCCAGCTTGCCGCAACGGCCCGAGTGCTGCGGAAAGTTGGCGATGAATGCCGATTGATTGTCGTGGATGATCAGCGGTGTTCCGGAGTTCATCGGATCAGGTTGACAAGGTCGACATCGATTGAGGTCTCGAGTATGAGAGTCATGGTTTTGATTGTGGGTGTAGTCGCGGTTGTTACTCCGATCTTTGCGCAGCAGCGGATCATCACCGACCCTCCGCAAGTGCGAGGACCGTTTACTCTGACCGCCACATACGACTCGGCGGCTAGAGGCAATACATTTGCCTATGCCGGCAGCACAGTCCCGCCCGTGATTCGTGTGGTGCCGGGCGGCGTCATCACGCTGCGTTATGTAAACAATCTGCCAACTCAGTCTGACGAGGAGTGTGCCACAGCCCGCTGCAGAAATATGACTAATTTGCATTTTCACGGTCTGCACGTATCGCCAGAGCGCCCTCAGGACGATGTCCTCACCACGATGGCAATGCCGGGAGAGAGCTTGGATTATAAGGTGGTGGTTCCGTCCTATTCAGCGCCAGGGCTTTACTGGTATCACACCCACCCTCACGGGGAGAGCGCTCGCCAGGACCTTGACGGAATGTCCGGCGCAATCATAGTTGAGGGGATAGACAGGTATTATCCTGAGCTGCGCCGCATGCGTGAACGCGTGATCATTCTTCGAGATCGCAACATTGAACACAGCGACTCTGCCACTCGCGAGCAGGTCGCGCGAAGAGTTGAGATACCCTCCTCCAAGTGTGGAACAGCAACAGAGCAGAATCCAGAGCGAGTCTTCACCCTGAACGGCGAGATTCGGCCTCGGATTCCCATCGATCCGGGCGAGCGCCAGTTTTGGCGCATCGTGAACGCTTCGCCGGACCGCTACGCTGATCTTGAATTGAGCGGCAAACAATTGGAAATTGTGGCTCTGGATGGAATGCCGCTGTCCTACCACAACCAACATCGCCCAACGCGCAAAGTCGATCACGTCCTTGTGCCGCCTGCTGGGCGGGTGGAGATGATAGTTGTCGGACCATCATCGGGTTCTCGATCCACGCTAAGCACACGCTGCGTGGACACTGGAGCCGACGGCGATCCTAATCCTGCGATGGTGATCGCAGATCTTGGTCCGGCGAACTCCAATTCGCAGATGCGAGCCGTTCCAAGTACCGCGGGTCGAGCGGTCTACAAAGAATTATCACATCAGGAAATACAAAAACTTGAGGTCACTAAGCCGGATTTCACAGTCACTTTCACGGAAGAGAAGGGCGGCTTCTACATCAACGGAAGAAAGTTCTCAATGGACGATGATCCGATGGTGCGCGTGCGGGTTGGGTCGATGCAACACTGGCGAATCGTGAACTCGACAAGAGAGCTACACCCCTTTCATATCCACCAAGTTCATTTCTTAGCCTATGCAGAAAACGGAATCCGGTCGGACCGCCCTGAATGGCTGGATACGGTCAATGTTCCGTACGGGGGTTCAGTGGATCTCGTAATGGACTTTACCGACCCCGTCATAAGAGGCTTGTCGGTATTCCACTGTCATCTGC
>WNFA01014126.1_pt1 | contig 11373 bp, 11 predicted proteins | sample 5400481 | NCBI WGS metagenome assembly WNFA01 (sample SAMN13153340, study PRJNA577476) | soil metagenome | isolation source: 120 cm saprolite under Douglas fir tree site 2 hole 1 replicate 2 | place: USA:California | collected 2015-04-18
AGGGCATCGTCATCGAGAATTCCTGATCCAAGGCCCGGCCCGCAATGTCGATCAGCTTCGAAATCGTTGTGTTCCTGATCCTGCTCGCGCTCGCGTTCGACTTTCTCAACGGCTTTCACGACGCCGCCAACTCGATCGCCACGATCGTCTCCACCGGCGCCATGAGCCCGCACTGGGCGGTCGCCTGGGCGGCGTTCTTCAACTTCGTCGCGTTTCTCGTGTTCGGCTTCGCGGTCGCCACCACCATAGGCAAGGGCATCGTCGATCCGGCCATCGTCGATCATTACGTCGTTTTCGGCGCGCTGTGCGGCGCAATCGCCTGGAATCTCATTACCTGGTACTACGGCATTCCGTCCAGCTCCTCTCACGCCCTGGTCGGCGGCATCATCGGGGCCGGCGTCGCGAAAGCCGGGGTCGGCAAGTTGGTGGCGAGCGGCGTCCTCAAGACCGCGGTGGCGATCGTGTTGTCGCCGCTGTTCGGCTTCATGCTCGCCATTACCCTGATGATCGCCGTGTCCTGGATCTTCGCGCGCTCGACCCCGCGGCGCGTGGACCGCTGGTTCCGGCGGCTGCAGTTCGTCTCGGCTGCGCTCTACAGTCTCGGTCACGGCGGCAACGACGCGCAAAAAACCATGGGTATCATCTGGATGCTGCTCATCGCGTCCGGGCTATCGGCCGCCAGCGAGCCGCTGCCTTTCTGGGTGGTGCTCGCCTGCCAGGCGGCGATGGGCCTGGGGACGCTCTTCGGCGGCTGGCGCATCGTCAAGACCATGGGTATGCGGATCACCAAGTTGAAGCCCGTCGGCGGCTTTTGTGCTTCCGCGAGCGGCGCGATGACCCTGTTCCTCGCGACCGCGCTCGGCATCCCAGTGTCCACCACGCACACCATCACCGGATCGATCATCGGCGTGGGCTCGGTGCAGAAGCTCTCGGCGGTGCGCTGGGGCGTAGCCGGAAACATCGTCTGGGCGTGGATCTTCACCATCCCGGGCTCGGCCTTCATCGCCGGCGTCGCCTGGTTGCTGGGAACAGAATATTTTTAGATGCCTGCGCGGCTGCACGCCATCGAGGCCGACATCACGCGGCTCGCGGTGGACGCCATCGTCAACGCTGCTAACACCACCCTGCTCGGGGGCGGCGGGGTGGATGGCGCAATCCATCGCGCCGCGGGCCCTGAATTGCTCCGCGAGTGCCGCACGCTGGGCGGCTGCGCCACCGGCGACGCCAAGATCACCCGCGGCTATCGCCTGGCGGCGAAGCACGTGATCCACACCGTCGGGCCCGTCTGGAACGGCGGGGCGAGCGGCGAGCCGCAGCTCCTCGCCTCCTGCTACCGGAGCAGCCTCGAGCTTGCGTTCGCGCACGGGGTCCGCACGATCGCTTTTCCCGCCATCAGCTGCGGCGTCTACGGCTATCCCATGGAACGCGCCGCCAAGATCGCCGTGCTCGAGTGCCGGCGGTTCGCGCAGCAGCACGAAGCGATCGAGCAGATCACGTTTGCGCTTTTCGCCTCCGGCGCGCTCGCACTGTACGAAACCGAGCTTGCGCACCCGTGAGAAAATGCTGCGCCCATGGCCCATGAGCAGCCTTCCACTCTCGCGCGCTATCTGTTCGTAGCGTACGTCCTGCTCGTCGTCTACGCGAGCCTGCATCCGTTCTCCGGCTGGCGCGACCGGGGTCTGCCGCCGTTTGCTTTTCTTGCAGCCCCCTTCACCCGGCCCATGCCGGTGTTCGATGTCGTCGTGAACGTCATCGGTTATGTCCCGCTCGGTTTTCTCGCCACGCTGGCGGCCTATCCCCGGTTGCGCGGCGGCGGCGCATTCGCATTCGGCTTGGCCTGCTCGCTCCTCTTGAGCTTCGCCCTCGAATCGCTGCAGCTCTATCTTCCGAGCCGCACTTCCTCGAACCTCGATCTGCTCGCCAATGCGGCGGGCGGCGCGCTCGGGACGCTGGCCGCGGTCGCGGGGACCCGGGCGCTGCGTCTCGAGGAAGGGCTGCTGCGCCTGCGCGAGCGCTTCATGCTCCCCGGCCGCCGGATCGATCTCGGACTCGTGCTAATCGGGCTGTGGCTGCTGTCGCAGCTCAATCCGGAAACGCTGCTCTTCGGCACCGGCGACCTGCGCGAACTGTTCCGCGCGCCTTCGGGAAGGCTCTACCCGGCCGAGGTCTTCGTGCGAGTGGAAGCCGGGGTCGCGTGCGGGAACGTCTTTGCCGCGGGGCTGCTCTTCTTCTGCCTGTGCTCCCCCGGACAGCCGACCCGGGTGCTCGCCGTGTCGCTAGTGGCCGCCGCGCTCGCGGTGCACTGCTTCGCCTTCGGCCTGTTGATCGGCTCCCAGGCGGTTTTGGATTGGGTCACGCCCGGCGCCCTCTACGGCACCGCCTCCGGGATCGTGCTCCTGCTCGTCGCTGCGGGGTTTCCGCGAACCGTGCAAATGGCGCTCGCCGGGCTGGCGCTCTTGGTGGCCACGGCGATCGTCAACCTCGCCCCCGCCAATCCTTACCTCACGGCCACGCTTTCTCTGTGGCAGCAGGGGCACTACCTCAATCTCAACGGCGTGACGCGCGTCGTTTCGGCCGCGTGGCCGTTCGCGGCGATGTTCTACTTGGTTCTACTCGCAACCGCGCACGAACGCACCCGGATCTGACGGGCAGCCAACCGGGCTGCCCCTTATAATTGCGCACATGGCCTACTATGAAAAGCACGTCTTTTTCTGCTGTAATCAGCGCCAGAACGGCGAGACCTGCTGCAACGACAAGGGCGCAAGCGGCATGCGCGACTACGCGAAAAAGCGGGTCAAGGAGTTGGGACTCGCCGGTCCGGGGAAAGTTCGGGTGAATCAGGCGGGGTGCCTGGACCGCTGCGAGGAAGGGCCTTGCGTCGTGGTGTACCCGGAGGCGGTCTGGTACACCTACGTCGACCGCGCCGATATCGACGAGATCATCGAGGAGCACCTCCAAGGCGGCCGGGTGGTCGAACGCCTGCTCATATGAGCGGGGCGCTCGAGCGCATCTTCATCGACGGAGGCGCGGGCAAGATCGAGACGGCCGTGGATCGTCCCGAAGCCGCGCAGAGGGGCGTCGCGCTCGTCGCTCACCCGCACCCGCTCTACGGCGGGACGCTCGACAACAAGGTCGTGCAGACCCTCGCGAAAACCTTTGTCGAGCTGGGCTACGTTTCGCTGCGGCCCAATTTCCGCGGCGTCGGCGAATCGGAAGGCGAGCACGACGAAGGCCGAGGAGAAACCGAAGACTTGCTCCGCGTCGTCGAGTACGCCAAGGAAAGCTTTGGCCCGCTGCCGCTCGTCCTCGCGGGATTCTCTTTCGGTGCGGCGGTCCAGACGCAGGTTGCGCGGCGCACGAGCCCGCACCGCGTGGTGCTCGTGGGCGTCGCGATCGGCCGCTTTCCCTCGGAGACCGTGCCGACCGACTCGATCGTGATTCACGGCGAAGTGGACGAAACCATCCCGCTCGCAAAAGTTTTCGAATGGGCGCGGCCGCAGGAATTGCCGGTCGTGGTCATTCCCGGCGCCGACCATTTCTTCCATTTGCGCCTGAACGTCATCAAGAGGATCGTCAAAGGTTCATGGCGGTATTAGAAGCGCACAACCTGCGCAAGTCCTACGGCGGCGAGGAGGTGGTCGCGGGGGTGAGCTTCGGAATCCGGGCGGGCGAATGCTTCGGGTTGCTCGGCCCCAACGGCGCGGGCAAGACCACCACCTTGAGGCTGTGTCTCGGCCTCACCGACCCCGAGGGCGGCTCGATCGAGCTGTTGCAGCGTCCCGTCCCCGGTGAAGCCCGGCCCGCCCGAGCCCGCGTGGGCGTGGTGCCGCAGATGGACAATCTCGATCCCGATTTCACCGTCAGCGAAAACCTGCTCGTCTACGGCCGCTACTTCGGCCTCACCGAGCACGCCATCCGGGAACGCATCCCCGAATTGCTCGAATTCGCGGGCCTGACCGCGCGAGCCGCGTCGCAGATCCAGACGCTCTCCGGCGGAATGAAGCGGCGCCTCACCCTGGCGAGGGCGCTTATCAACGACCCCGACCTGATCTTCATGGACGAACCCACTACGGGGCTCGATCCGCAGGCGCGCCATCTGATCTGGGAGCGCCTGAAGCAGCTCCTCGCCCGCGGGAAAACCATCGTGCTCACCACGCATTTCATGGAGGAGGCCGAAAGGCTGTGCGGGCGACTCGCCATCATGGATCGCGGGCGCTTCATCACCGAGGGAAGTCCGCGCGAGCTCATCCTCCGCCATATCGAGCCGCACGTGATCGAGGTGCACGGCGACGGGGTCACGGATTGGACCGATCGCGAGGCCGGAAAGCTCGCCTCGCGCCTGGAAAAAAGCGGCGATACGGTGTTTTGCTACGCGGCGGATCCGGCGCCGCTGCTCGCGAGTCTTTCCGGCCGGCAGGAACTGCGCTACCTGCACCGGCCTGCCAACCTCGAAGACGTGTTCCTGAAGCTGACGGGGAGGGAGTTGCGCGACTGATGTACATCTTTGCTCCGCCCTCGATGAGCCTGCTCCTCGGCAATCTCGCCGACCCCCTGATCTACGTGCTCGGCCTCGGGTACGGCCTGGGCTCGATGCTGCCGCAGGTAGGCGGAGTCCCTTACATCGCATTTCTCGCCGCGGGAATGGTGTGCTCGAGCACGATGAACAGCGCCACGTTCGAATCCATGTACTCGGCCTTTTCCCGCATGCACGTGCAACGCACCTGGGACGCGATCATGTACGCCCCGGTGGACCTGGACGACGTCGTGCTCGCCGAGCTCGCCTGGGCGGCCTCCAAGAGCGTGCTCTCGGGCGGGGCGATTCTCGCCGTGGTGTGGCTGCTCGGCCTGTCGAGCTCGGCGCTGTCCCTCTGGGTGATCGCGCTCCTGCCGCTGATCGGCTTCACCTTCGGCGCGCTCGCTCTCGCGGTCACGGCGATGGCGCGGAGCTACGATTTTTTCATGTACTACTTCACGCTGGTGATCACGCCGATGAACCTCGTGTGCGGGGTTTTTTTCCCCGTGGATCAGCTGCCCGCCGCCTTTCAGGCGATCGCCGCGTTTCTTCCGCTCACGCACGCGGTCGCGATCGCGCGACCGCTCCTCCTCGGCCACATTCCGGCGGACGCAGCCTTGCATGCGCTGGTGCTGCTTGCCTACGCCGCGGCCGGGTTCTATGCTGCCACGATCCTTTTCCGCAAACGCCTGCTGAAATAGCCATGCTCTGGATCAAGGCGCTCCACATCATTTTCATGGTGACCTGGTTCGCCGGGCTGTTCTACCTGCCACGCTTGTTCGTCTATCACGCCATGGCCGAGGACGCGGCGAGCCGGGAGCGGTTCAAGATCATGGAACGCAAGCTCTACTGGGGCATTATGGCGCCCGGCGCAATACTGACGCTCGTCTTCGGCATATGGCTGTGGCTCGGCTACGGCTTCACCGGTGCCTGGCTCTACGCCAAGCTCGGGATCGTCGTACTGTTGATCGCCTATCATCTGTACTGCGGACGGCTGCTTGCCGATTTTGCGCGCGACCGAAACACGAAGTCGCACCTGTGGTACCGCTGGTTCAACGAGGTGCCGGTAGCTTTTCTCGCGGCCGCGGTCGTTCTGGCCGTGGTGAAGCCGTTCTAGCGGCATTTCGTATCGGTACGCCAGGGCCCGGATTTCCCCTTTTTCGACAATCTGCTAATCTTGGCATGCTCGTTGCGTCGATTCCTGCAATATGAACGCTAAGAACATCACGTTGAGACCCGGGCGGTCCGCCGACGCGGCGAAGATCGCCGCGATGTCGCGCGACCTGATCGAGACGGGTCTGGGCTGGTCCTGGGGACCCGACCGCGTTGCGCGCTCGATCGCAAACAAGGACACGTTCACGCTGCTCGCCTGCGACCGCGATCGCGTGGTCGCTTTTGCCATCATGTATTTCGGAGACGAGCACGCTCATCTGAATTTGCTCGCAGTGCGGCCTTCGCACCAGCGACTGGGAATCGGACGGCACATGGTCGAATGGCTGACCGAATCGGCCTACGCCGCCGGCATCGCCACGATTCACCTCGAGCTGCGGGCGGCCAACTATACCGCGCGCAGCTTCTACAGGTCGCTCGGCTTCGCCGAGTCGGCCTACATCCCCGGTTATTACCGCGGCCGCGAAATGGCGCTGCGTATGATGCGGGTGTTGCGCAGGCCGGGCACTCCCTTGCCCGCCTGGCCTGCGCCGAAGCTGCCGAAGACCTGACGCGCGTCGCGGCAGGATACGCACCGCAACAGGATCGCCCGGCATGCGCGGCGCGGCGCTCGCTCTCACTGCCGGTCTCATGGCCAATGCCGCTGCAGCGGTCCCGGGACTGGAGCCCGGCGTATCGCGCGAGCTCGCGCAGTGGCGCGCGAAAAACTACCGTGACGTCCGATATGCCCTGGCGATCAGCATCGCCGCAGGCGCGACGAAGCTCGCCGGGACCGCTGCGGTCGAGGTCACGCTCCCGCGCAGGGTGCCTGATCTGGTGCTCGACTGGAGGCCCTCGCCGGGCGCGGCGCGCATCGCACAACTGCGCGTGAACGGCAGGACCGCCGCGGCAAAGCTCGAACAGGAGCACCTGATCGTCCCGGCGCGGCTGCTCCGGGCGGGGAGGAACCGCATAAGCTTCTCCTTCGAGTCGCCGGTCGCCCTGTCCGGAAGCGCGGTGACGCGTTACGTGGACCGCGAGGACGGCTCCGAATACGTGTATACGCTCTTCGTTCCCTCGGACGCGAGCAGCGCCTTTCCCTGTTTCGATCAGCCCGATCTGAAGGCGCGTTTCAGGCTCGAGCTGCTGCTGCCGCGCGCCTGGACCGCGGTCGGAAATGCTCCGATCGCGGCGACGGAGGAGGTGCCGAACGGCCTGCGCCGATTCCGATTCGCCGCGACCGCGCCGATCAGCACGTATCTCTTCGCCTTCGCCGCCGGACCCTTCGCCGAGGTTCAGGCTCCCGCCTCGCCTCAATCCTCCCCCGCGGAGCGCAAGACGGCGCGAGCGCAGCGGGCCGGCAAAGGACGCGCGAGTTCTCAAAATGCAGTCGAAACGAGGCTCTTCGTTCGCAAATCGCAGCTCGCGCGCGCCCGCGTGGAGGCGCGCGAGGTGCTGCGGCTCAATCGCGAGTCGGTTCACTGGTTCGAGCGCTACTTCGCTTCGCGCTTCCCGTTTCCAAAATACGACCTGGTGCTCGTCCCGGAGCTCGCCTACGGGGGCATGGAGCACGCCGGGGCGACGTTTCTGCGCGAGGAAGCTGTGCTGTTTCCGTCCGCGCCCAGCGAGACGGACCTCCTCGCGCGAGCGCAGCTCCTGTTCCACGAGACCTCGCACCAGTGGTTCGGCGATTACGTGACCATGCGCTGGTTCGACGACCTGTGGCTCAAAGAAGGCTTCGCCAATCTCATGGCGGCCAAGGCGGCGGAAGCGCTGCTCCCGGCGCATTCGGTTTGGAACGCTTTCCACGCGCTCAAGACCGCCGCCTACCGGACCGACGTCACACAGGGGACCACGCCGATCTACCGGTCGCTTGCCAATCTCTCGGCGGCGAAATCCGCTTACGGCAACATCGTCTACGGGAAGGCACCGGCGGTGTTGCGCCAGGCCGAGTTCTACGTCGGCACGCGCGTGTTCCGGCGGGCGGTGCGGCAGTTCCTGAAAGGACACGCCTACGCGGCCGCCGATTGGAACGACCTCGTCGCAGCGCTCGAGCGCGCCTCGGGTCGCAGGCTGAAGGGCTGGGCGCAAGCCTGGGTGAAGCGGCGCGGCATGCCCGAAGTGCGCCTCTCCTGGGACATCGATCGCGACGGCCGTCCGAAGAACGCGGCCCTGGAGCAACACGACGTGCTCAACGAAGGGGGCACCTGGCCGATGAAGCTGAGGGTGTTCGCCTTGCCGGAGAGCGGGCCTCCCCGCTCGACCGACGCCTTGTTGCAAGGCGAGCGCACGAGCGTTGCGGCGATCGACGGCATGCCGGAGATCGAATTCGCGTTCGCCAATTTCGGCGATTACGGTTACGGGCGCTTCCTGCTCGACCCGTCGAGCCGGGAGGCGGTGCTGGCGCGCCCGCAAATCGTGGAGGGCGATCTGCTGCGCGCGCTCGTCTTCGGTTCGCTCTGGGAATCGGTGCGCGACTCCGAGCTCGCGCCCCTCGACTATCTCGATTTCGTCGTTCGCGTCGCCCCCGTCGAGCGGGATCCCGTGACTCTCGCAGGCCTGCTCCAACGCGCCCAGGTCGCTTTTCTCCACTATGCGTCCGATCCGCAGCGGGACGCTCACGCGCCGCGCTTCGAGCAGCTTCTCGCCGAGGGAATGCTGCACGAGGATACCCCGGGCCGCCGCATCACTTATTTCAGGACCTTCATGGCGAGCGCCTGGTCCGAAGCCGGCCGCGACCGTCTCAAGGCGTTGCTGGCGGGTACGCTGGAGATTCCCGAGGTGAAGATCAGCTCGCGCGACCGCTTCCGCATCATCGCGCGGCTGCTCGCGCTCGACGACCCGGAGGCGAAAAATCTGCTTTCCGCGCAGATCGCCGTGGATTCCGGAGACGACGCCCGCCGCTACGCCTTCTCCGCCGCAGCGGCGGAGCGCAGCGCCGAGGCGAAGCGCGCCTACTTCGAGCGCTTCTTCAACGAGCCGGGTCTCGCAGAAAGCTGGATCGAAGCCGCGCTCGGCCCCTTCAACACGGTCGAGCACGCCGCACTGACCCAGCCGTTCCTCGATCTCGCGCTCGCCGCCTTGCCCGAATTCAAGCGCACGCGCAAGATCTTCTTCGTCAACAACTGGCTCGCCGCCTTCATCGGCGGACAGGTGGACGCCGCGGCCCTCGAACAGGTCGAGAGCTTTGCGCGCCAGCCGGAGCTCGATTCCGATCTAAGGCTGCAGCTGCTCGAAGCGATGGATGGCCTTGAGCGCACCGTGAAGATCCGCGCAAGGTTTGCCAGGCTCCTGCCCTGACGGTTCCGACACTCTCGGAGCGGCGAGCGCTCCGCGGGGGTCAGTCCAGGGCTCCGGCGGCGTAGGCGCGCTCGATCTCGGCGCTGAATTTCTTCTGCACCCGTTCCCGTTTGACTTTCAGGGTCGGAGTGAGCAGGCCGTTCTCGACCGTCCAGGGCTCGCGGGTCGCTACGACGCGCCGCACCCGGATATAACGCGGGAATGCTTTCAGGCGATCGTTGGCGCGCTGGATGAGTCTCTTCTCGTCGGTCTCCCGGGTCACAGCCACGAGCGTGAGGAACGGCCGGCCTTCGCCGATCAGGACGCCCTGTTCGAACGTTGCATCGCCCAGGATGGCGAGCTCCACGTCCTGGGGCGGAAGCTTCTCGCCGTTCGAGAGCACCAGCACGTCTTTGAGGCGCCCGCGTATGTAGATCCTGCGGTCCGTGATTTCCGCGAGATCGCCGGTATGCAGCCACCCTTCGCGATCGAGCGATTTCGCGCTCGCCTCGGGATTGTTCCAATAGCCCTTCATGACGCTCGGGCCTCTTGCGAGCAGCTCCCCGTCCGCGGCGATTCGCGCTTCGACGTTGTCGAGGGGCATGCCGACCGATTCGGGAACGTTGCCCTCCAGCCGATTCACCGAGATCACCGGAGAGGCCTCGGTCATTCCGTACCCCTGGAGAACCGGGAGCCCGAGCCCCAGGAACAGCCACGCAATTGCGGGATCGAGCGGGGCACCGCCGAGCACCGCGAACCTCATTCTGCCGCCCATCCTCGCGAGCACCGGTGCAGCCACGCGCTCGCGTAGCAGGGCCAGAACGAGCCGGTCCGCGAGGCCCGCTTCGCGGCGCGCGGCGCGTCCCCCTGCCGCCACCACGAGCTCGAACAGCCGCTTCTTCGCGGGAGACTTGGCGAGCGCCTCGTTGACGCGCGCGGCGAATTTTTCGAACACGCGCGGCACCGCGAACATCACCGTGGGGCGCTCGCTCGCGAGGTCCTCCGCGAGCTGCGAGACCGAGCGGGCGTAAGCGACCTTCGCGCCGATGGAGAGCGGCAGGTAGTAGCCGCCCGTGCGCTCGAACATGTGCGAAAGCGGAAGCAGGGAAAGGAACACGTCGTCGCTCCGCGCCAATTGCAGACGCTCGCAGGCCGCGACGTTGGCGAGAATGTTGCCGTGCGTGAGCATCACTCCCTTGGGCCTGCCTGCAGTGCCGGAGGTGTAGCAAATCGTGGCAAGGGCGTCATCTGCGAGCGGCGCGGCTTCGAACTCCGGCGTCCGCTTCGGCAGCACCGCCTCGACCGCGCCGTGGCCCCCGCCCGAGTCGGCTGCGAGGCTGAGAATGCGCGGACGCGCGTCGCTCACCTTGGACAAAGCGTCGGCCATGCGGTCGTTCTCCACGACGAGCAGGCGCGCGCCGCTGTTCTCGAGGCACCAGGCGACGTTTTCCGGGTTGTCGTCCACGTAGAGCGGCACGACGACCAGGCCGAGCCCGAGCGCGCCCTGGTCGGCCGCGACCCAGTGGATGCCGTTTTTCAGACACAGAGCGATGCGCTCGCCCTGCGCGAAGCCTTCGGCCCGCAGAAACGCCTGCCAGCGCGCCGCGTACTCGGCGATATCCCGTGCGGAGACATCGCGCCAGCCGCCTTCGGCGAAGTGACGGTAGAGAATTCGTTCGGGCGTGGCGAGCCGTGCCTTGAGAAGGCTTGCGATGTTGGCCATGGCGCGGCTGTGTTAGGCTCCGGTCCCGTCAATGAAGTCCATCAGTCCATCATGCTGAATCCGCAGTGAGCCTGCAAGCCTTCTTCGCCTCCTGCCCGAGGGGCCTCGAGTCGCTCCTTGCCGAAGAGCTTGGCCGGCTCGGCGCGAGGAAACCCGAGCCCGTTCCGGGCGGGGTCGCATTCGAGGGCGAGATGCTGACCTGCTACCGCGCCAATCTCGAGTCGCGGCTCGCTACACGCGTTCTGATGCGGCTGGGCCGCGCGCCCTACCGCGACGAACAGGATGTATACGAGGCGGCGTTCGCGTTGAAGTGGCCCGAATGGTTCGGCGAAACGCAAAGTATTCGCGTCGAGGTGTGCGACCGGTTTCGCGCCGACCGCGGACGGCGGCCCGACGTGGACACGCGCTCCCCCGAGGTGCGCATCCAGGCCTTCCTCGACAAGACGGCAGTCACTCTCTACCTCGACACGTCCGGCGAGGTCCTCAACCGTCGCGGCTACCGCAGGGATGCGGGCGAGGCTCCGTTGAAGGAAAACCTCGCTGCCGGCATCGTGGGGCTCACCGGCTGGAGCTCGGGCGAGCCCCTCCTCGATCCCATGTGCGGCAGCGGGACGCTCGTCATCGAGGCGGCGATGATGGCGCTCGCGATCCCGCCGGGACACGCGCGCGCCTTCGGCTTCGAGCGCCTCGCCGGATTCGATCGCCGGCG
>WNFA01004717.1_pt1 | contig 11372 bp, 8 predicted proteins | sample 5400481 | NCBI WGS metagenome assembly WNFA01 (sample SAMN13153340, study PRJNA577476) | soil metagenome | isolation source: 120 cm saprolite under Douglas fir tree site 2 hole 1 replicate 2 | place: USA:California | collected 2015-04-18
CTGCCTCGTCGCGCCGGGCGGTGAGGAGCAGGACGCCGATCTCGCGCGTTTCCTCCCGGCGCCGCAACTCGGCCAGCACGTCGAAGCCCGACAGGTCGGGAAGCATGAGATCGAGGACGATGAGCGCCGGCTGCTCCTCGCGCGCCGCTTCGAGCGCGTCCCGACCGCCGCCGGCGGTGGCGACGCGATACCCGGCCTTCGCGAGGTGGTAGGCGACGAGCGCGGTGATGTCGGGCTCGTCGTCGACAACGAGAATTCGGTGGACCGCTAGACTTTCCGGCGGCATTTGCAGCGGACGGTATGCCGAGATCGTGACGGATGCGTCACGAAGTTAACACTGTGTTGTAAAGGCCCGCGACGGGCTCTGGACCACCGTTGCCCGATCGTGACCGACTCCCGGCACGGGGCTCGACGAGTTGTGACGCGCCGCGCCGAGTATCCGGATGCACTGCAGCATTGCGTTTCCCGCACCGGAGGACGTATGCACCAGGCCCGCTCACCGCACGTCATCTGGCTCGCCGGCGCGGCGCTCGTCGCGCTCGCGGCCTGCGATTCCAGTCGCACCGTGGCCAACCCGACGGCCGTTCGAGCGCTCGCGGCCGCGAGGTCCTTCGATCCCGGTCGCGCCGGCGACCCCAACCTGCGCCAGCTCGATCACATCGTGGTGATCTACCTCGAGAACCGCAGCTTCGACAACCTCTACGGCGAGTTCGCCGGGGCCGAGGGGCTCGCCGCGGCCAGCGGCGCGCCCCTGCAGGTGGACGGGTCGGGCACGCCGTTCGCGACTTTGCCGGCCGTTCCCGGCATGGCCTCGATTCCGACTACCCTGCCCAACGCGCCCTTCAGCATCGAGCAGTTCGTTGCGGCCAACGTCGCCACGCGGGACCTGGTCCACCGCTTCTACCAGGAGCAGGTCCAGATCGACGGCGGGCGCATGGACAAGTTCGCGCTCGTGAGCGACGCCAAGGGCCTGGTGATGGGCTACTATCACACGGCGAACCTCCCGCTCGCCGTCGAAGCGGCGCGCTACACGCTGTGCGATAACTTCTTCCACGCGGCGTTCGGCGGCTCGTTCCTCAACCACTTCTGGCTGATCGCGGCGCAGACGCCGACCTTCCCCGGCGCGCCATCGAGCGCGCTCGCCCAGCTCGACGCGAGCGGCGGCCTCGTCAGGGACGGCTTCGTGACGCCGGATGGCTACGCGGTGAACACGGCCTTCTCGGTGAATGCACCGCATCCGTCGACTGTGCCCGCGATCCTGCTCGTTCCGAACCAGACCTTCGCGACCATCGGTGACCGGCTATCGGAAAAGGGCATCTCCTGGGCCTGGTACGCGGGCGGCTGGAACGACGCTTTGGCGGGGCACGCGGGCCCGCTGTACCAGTTCCACCACCAGCCATTCATCTACTTCGCGAATTATGCGGATGGCACCAAGGCCAAGGCGGACCACCTCAAGGACGAGCAGGATTTCGTGGCGGCGCTGCGGACGGGTCAGCTCCCGGCCGTCTCGTTCGTCAAGCCGTACGGCCTGGACAACGAGCATCCAGGGTACACCGACCTCGTCACCGGCGAAAACCACGTGGAGCAGCTCATTGACGCAGTGCGCGCCAGCCCGCATTGGAATCACACCGCGATCATCATCACCTACGACGAAAACGGCGGCTTCTGGGATCACGTGGCGCCGCCGCTGGTGGACCGCTGGGGCCCCGGCAGTCGGGTGCCGACGCTCGTGATTTCGCCGTTCGCCCGCCCAGGCGTCGTGGACCATCACCGCTACGACACGACGTCGATTCTGGCGCTGATCGAGCATCGCTGGGGGCTTGCCCCGTTATCCGCTCGGGACGCGGCCGCCGACCCGCTGAGCGGTGCGTTCGACTTCGGGAAGGGAGAGAACTAGGAGAGCGAACCTAAAGGGTCTTCGGGCGGCGTGGCTCGGGAGACTACCGCAGCAGGTGGGTCGCGGCGATGGCGCCGCCGAGGCCCAGGACCACGCCGGCGATTACGTCGCTCACGTGGTGCACCCGGAGCGCGACGCGGGAATAGGCGACCAGCGCGGCGAGCGGGAGGACGATGGGGCCGGCCATTGGACGGGCGAGGGCGACGGTGACCGCCACTGCTGTGGCCGCGGCCGCGTGGCCGGAGGGGAACGAGTGGAGATCGGGCAGGTCGACCAGCGCGAGCAGACGTCCGCTGGCGTCGCACGGCCGCGCCCGCGCCACGGCACGCTTCAAGAGCTGCACGAAGACATGCGACCCGGCGTTGGCGAGGAGGGCGGTCAGGCCGAGCCGCGGCTCTCCGAGCGCGATCAACGCGAGTCCCACCGCGAGCGTGGCCCGCGCGCCGCCGAGATGGGTGACCCAGCGCATCATGCCGGCACCGGCGCGGGACCAGACACCCGGGCAAACGCCTCGGCCAGCGGCCGGCCCCCATAGCCGTCGGGCACAGGGATGCCGAACCACCACAGCACGGTCGCCGGGACGTCGAGCAGGGAAATCGCGCGCGTGAGCTGATGCCGCCGGGTCACGGCGGGGCCCGCCACGATCAGTGGGATGTGATCGTTCACCGGGTGCGGCTCGTCGTGCTCGTTCGCGGTCACACCCCCGCCGCCGTGGTCCGCCGTCACGATGAAGACGGTGTCGTCCGTCCAGGGCGAGAGCAACCCGACGGCGGCGTCCACTTCCGCCGCGGCCTCGAGGTACCGGTCCGACATCCAGCCGTGGGCATGCCCGGCGCGGTCGCAGTCCGGGAGGTACACGAACAGCAGGCGGTCTTCGCGCTGCGACAGCAGCCGGTGGGCGGCGGCGGCGGTGTCGCGGCCCCGCGAGCCCTTGGCGACGAGTCGCCGCACGCCGGCCGTCGAGGCGAGCGCCCACGCCACGGGCAGCGCGGCGGGCCCGAGGTCGGCGGTCACGATGTCGGTTGGGATCCCGGCGCGGGCCAGCACGCGCGACACTGGCCGGATGGTGTGGAGCCGCGGAAGGAACTCGAGCCCTGGCTCGACCAGCCGGTGCGTGGCCGGCCCGACGCCCGTGGCGAGCGACGCGAGCGCCGCCACCGTGGCGCTGGGCCGCACCGTGTGGGCGCGCCGGGCGAGCGTGTAGACGCGGCCGAGCGCATCGAGCGACGGCATCACGCTGGGCGAAACGGCGTCCGGGCGAAGGCCGTCGGCGAGAACGATCACTAGGCGGCGCACGTGGTGCTCCTCCGTCCTTGGGCACCATCAGTCAGCGCGGTGTAGCAGTCGAGCAGCTCGGCGTTCTCGCGCGCCACGTCGCGACTCAACGCGTAGTCTCGGGCGGCGGCCGCGAGGGCGAACCGGCCGGCAGGGTCGCCCGCGAGCGCGACGATCGCGTCGCGGTACCCCTGTGGCTCGTGCGCCGGCACGAGCAGCCCTGTGGTGCCGGCCTGGATGCTTTCCCGGAAGCCCCCCGCGTCGGCCGCGATCACCGCCGAGCCGGACGCCATCGCCTCGAGCGCGACCAGCCCGCAGGTCTCGGTGTGCGATGGAAATACGCTCACATCCGCGCTGGCATACAGCGTGGCGAGGTCTTCCCGCGGGAGAAACCCAAGGAGCCGGACGAACGGCAGGCGAGACGCGATGCGCCGCGCCTCGGGGCCTTCCCCCGCCACGACGAACGTGGCGCGCTGGCCCAGTGCGTCGTAGGTCTGGCGCCAGGCCTCGATCAAGACCCCCAAGTTCTTCTCGTGGGCGAGGCGGCCCACATGCAGCACGATCACGGTGTCGTCGCCGCCCGCGAGCCAGCGACGCCAGGAGTGGTCGCGCCGGCCGGGGTGGAAGAAGTGCGGGTCCACGCCGCGTCCCCACAGGGTGGCATGCGGGAGCCGGCGCCGGACCAGATCGTCACGCACCGCTTGCCCCGGCGTGAAGGTCACGCGGGCCGGACGGTGAAACCACCGCAGCCAGCGCCACACCAGCGGCTCGAGGAATCCGACGCCGTAGTGTCGGCTGTATTCTGGAAAGTTCGTGTGGAAGGTGGTGACCAGCGGCACTCCTCGCCGCAGCGCCCAACGGCGTCCGGCGAGCCCCAGCGTGCCCTCGGTGTGCACGTGCACGAGATCCGGCGGCGCGGCGTCGAAGAAATCGGCGACCTGGCGGAAGGGCGGTAGCGACAGGCGGATGTCCGGGTACAGCGGGAAAGCGAGCGATGGGATGCGCAGCTCGCGCGGGTCCGGAGGCGTGGCGCTGTTCGGGTACCGGGGAGCGACGACAAGAGTCTCGTGGCCCTGCGCGCGCAGCAGCGAAACGATGCGGCGGACCACGGTCGTGACCCCGTTGACCTGTGGGGTGTAGGTATCGGACACCAACCCGATGCGCACGCCAGGACGATGCACGCCGGGGGTCAAGCCCCGGTTACGAGCATGTGACGAATTGGTAACACCCGATCAGGCCGCTACTTCTGCCTCGGGAAAGAACATTCGGATGGTGGTGCCCCGGCCGAGCATGCTGTGCGCTTCCACGCGCCCGCCGTGCGCCTCTACCAGGTGCTTCACGATTGCGAGGCCGAGTCCGGTGCCGCCTTCTTCGCGCGAGCGGCCGGGATCGGCTCGATAGAAGCGCTCGAAGATGCGAGGCAGGTGCTCCGGAGCGATCCCTGAGCCGGTGTCGGCAACGGAGACGGTCACGCCGCCGGGCGCTGGCTCGAGCGAGACGGTGATGCGGCCGCCTGGCGGGGTGTGACGCAAGGCGTTGTCGAACAGGTTGGTCAGCACCTGCCGCAGCGCCTCCGAATCGGCCGTGACGTAGCGGACGTTGCCCGTCGCCGCCGTGAACTGAATCTGTCGCTCGCGCGCCCGGTCGGCGAACGCGGCCCACGCTTCCTCGGCGAGCCCTCGCACGTCCACCCGCCCCGGATCGGGCTGCCAGCGCCCCGACTCGATGCGCGATAGATCGAGAAGGTCGTCCACGAGCCGGTGCATCCGGCGCGCGTTAGTCAGGATGGGCCGGGCGAAGCGCTCGGTTTGGGTCCCCGGCGTCGCCTCGAGCGCGAGCGTTTCGGCGTACCCTGCGATGGACGTGAGCGGCGTCTTGAGCTCGTGGGACACGTTGGCGACGAAGTCGCGGCGCACGGCTTCCAGGCGTCGCAAGTCGGTGACGTCACGGATCACGAGCAGCCCGCCCCCGTTCGGGAGCGCGCGGCCGGTGACGAGCAGCGTGCGCCCGCCGCGCTCGAGCTCATGCGGCTCGGCCTCGTGCCCGGCGAGCACGGTCGCCACCAGGTCGCGCGCCGCTTTTTCGTGGAACAACTCGGCGAGCGCGGGAAACGGATCGTCAGGACCGTACCCCAGGAGGCGCCGGGCCGCGCGGTTGAGGGTGACGATCGTGCCGCGGGCGTCTGCCGCTACCACGCCGTCCGCCATGGTCTCGATCAAGGTCGCGGTCTCCTCGCGCTCGCGCACCAGGTCGGTGAAGCGCTGGTCGAGCTGCTCGTGCATGGCGCGGAGCGCGACGATGTGCTGCGCGACCTCGGGGACGCTCGAGTCGGGAAACGCCGGCTGCCGGCCGTCGGCGATCGCGCGGGCGGCGCCGCCGAGCTGAACGAGGGGCTTGGCGACCTCGCGGGAGAGCAGCCAGGCCAGTGCCCCGGCGGCGAGGATCGCACCCAGCCCCGCGAGCGCCACCGTGCGCTGCACGGCCTCGACCTGCGCGTCCACGGCGGCGAGCGTCGTGGAGACCCGGACGATGGCAGGCCCGCCGGGGCCGCCGCGCACCGCGACGTACATCCGCCGCTCGTTGGTGGATGCGCTGAGACGCTCCGCCCGGCCCACGCCCGTGGACAACGCCTGCTGGACCTCGGGGCGCAGCAGGTGGTTCTCGAGTCGATCCAACGAAGCGCGGTCGAACTCGGTGTCCCCTCGGACCGTGCCCTTGGCGTCGATCAGCGTCACGCGTTGCCCGACGCGGGCGCCGATCTCGCGAGCGAACTCGGGCCAGCGCAGGGAGTCCGCCGGCAGGAGGTCCGCCACCAGGCGGGCTTCCCGCTCGAGGCCCCGGGCGATCTCGTCCTCCAGGTGGCCCCGGAGCACCCGGTCCGCGGCGATGGTGAGCCCACCCACGGCGGCGGCCACGAGCAAGCTCGTCGTGACGAACAGCCGCGTCGCGAGCTTCACGAGCGCTTGCGGCCGCGCAGCTCAGTGGGCGGGCGGCGGAACCGATAGCCTGCACCTCGGACGGTTTCGATGCAGTCGCCAGCCTTGCCGAGCTTCTGCCGCAGCCGCTGCACGTGCATGTCCACCGTGCGCGTCTGGATGTCGGGATGCGCCTGCCACACCGTTTCGAGCAGCTGGGCGCGGCTCTGCACGCGGCCTTCGCGCTCGATCAGGGTGCGCAGCAGCTTGAACTCGGTGGCCGTGAGGTCGATCTCCGCCGCGTCGACCGTCACGCGGTGCGCGCTGCGGTCCAGCGCGATGGGCCCGGCCGTGACGATGCCCCCGGCGGCGACGGCCGGCGCGGCCAGGCGACGCAGGACCGCGCCGACGCGGAGGACGAGCTCCTGCGGGGAGAACGGTTTCGGGAGATAGTCGTCGGCGCCGAGCGAGAGGCCCTTGATCCGGTCCGGCTCATCCTTGCGCGCCGTGAGCAGGATGACGCCCAGGTCCTTCGTTTCCTCGCGGCGACGCAGCTCGGCGAGCACGTCGTAGCCCGACGCGCCAGGCAACATCAGATCGAGCACGACCAAGTCAGGCCGCTCCTGCCGCGCCGTGCGCAGCGCGTCCCGCCCGTTCGCCGCCGTGATCACCCGGTAGCCGGCCTTGGCGAGGTGGTAGGCCACGAGCGCCGTGATGTCGGGCTCGTCGTCGACCACGAGGATGCGGTGGCTCTCCGACTCGATCATAGAGGTCGTGCAAGGTAGCGCAACGCGCGCGCCCTCCGCAATTTTCAGCGCACTATGTATCTGCTCTTGACGATGCTCGCCGTGCAGCAACCCGTCCCCTCTGCCGCGCCCCCCGGTTCCGATACCGCCCACGTCGTGATCGTCGCCACGACGGATGTGCACGGCCGCGTGCTTGGCTGGGACTACGTGCGCGACGCCGCGGCGCCCGGGGGACTGTCGCGCGCTGCCACCATGATCGAGACGTTGCGGGCCCAATACCCGGAGCAAGTCGTGCTGGTGGACGCGGGCGACCTGATCGAAGGCAACCTGTTTGCCGGATACTTCGCCGAGCGCGATTCACAACGCCCCCACCCGGTGGTGGACGCGCTCAACGCGATGCAGTACGACGCCGCCACTCCCGGAAACCACGAGTTCGACTTCGGGACGGCCGTGCTGGCGCGCGCCACGGGCGACGCCACGTACCACTACGTCTCCGCCAACATCTTCAGAGGCGCGAGCGACACGCTCATCTATCCTCCGTACATCGTCGTCACGCGCGGCGGCGTGAAGATCGGGATCACCGGCCTCACGACGCCCGGCGTGATGGTGTGGGACCGGAGCCAGCTGGGCGGTCGTATCCGCGTGCGGCCGATCGCTGAGACCGCACCATCCGCGCTGCGTCGGCTGGATCTGGCCGGCGTCGATCTCAAGGTCGTCCTCATCCATAGCGGCCTCAACGAGCCGTCGTCCTACGACACGGCGGGCGTGGGCCCCGAAAACGCGGCGCTCGGGCTCGCGAGCATCCCGCTCCCGGCACCGCGACCGGACCTGGTGATCGTGGGACACAGCCACAAGGAGATGCGCGACTACGTCGTGAACGGCGTCCACTTCGTCCAGCCCAGAAACTTCGCGCTCAGCCTCGCGGCGGTGCACGTCTCACTCGTCAAGGAGGCCGGTGCGTACCGGGTGGTATCCATGCGCCCGGAGCTGATCCCCCTCGCCACGGTCCCCGAGCAGCCGCGGTTCGTGCGGCGCTTCACGGCGGCGCACGAACGCGCCCGCGCCTGGGCGGCGACGCCGCTCGGCACCGCCGGCCCGGGGTTCTCCGCGCGCTATGGGCGCGCCGAGGACACCCCGCTCCTCGACTTCATCAACGAGGTGCAGCGACGCCGGGCGGGGGCCGATCTCTCGGCTGCGGCCGACTTCGACCTGGGCGCAGGCCTTCCGGAAGGCGAGGTGCGCGAGCGCGACGTGACGGGGGTTTACCCCTATGAGAACACGCTGCGTGCGGTCCGCATCTCGGGGAGCCAGCTCAGGGCCTATCTAGAGCAGGCGGCGCGCTACTTCCGCACGTATCAACCGGGCGCGCCGCTGATCAACGACAGCGTGCCGGGTTTCAACTTCGACGTCGTGACCGGCGTGACGTACACCATCGATCTGACGCAAGTCCCGGGGCAGCGCATCCGCGGGCTCGTGTTCCGCGGTCGCCCCGTCGCCGCGGCGGACAGCTTCACGCTGGCGCTGAACAGCTACCGTCAATCGGGTGGCGGCGGCTACAACATGCTCCAGGGCGCCCGCGTCGTGTACGACCGAGGCGAGTCGATCCGGGACCTGCTCGCCGCGGAGGTCCGGACGCGCGGGCGCCTGATGGCGCAGGGCGTGTATTCGCCCACCTGGTCGCTGGGGCCGGCCGAAGCGCGCGCGGCCCTGCACCAGGCGTTCACGCCGGCCGCGGTCGTCGTGCCGCGGCCCGACAGCACGCTGCTCCGCGTGCTGGCAATCAACGATTTCCACGGGGCGCTCGAGCCGCAGGTGTGGCCCTGGTCCGCGGGGCGGCCCGTGGGCGGGGCGGCGGCGCTCAAGCCGTGGCTCGACAGCCTCGCGCGGGGCTGTTTCTGCACCACGATCCGGCTCGACGCCGGGGACGAGATGCAGGGGACACCGGTTTCCAACTTCAACTTCGGCCGACCCGCGATCGCCGCCCTGAACGCGTTCGGGATCGATGCGGCGGCGATCGGTAACCACGAGTTCGACTGGACCGTGGACACGCTGCGCGCCCGGATGGCCGACGCGCACTATCGTTTTGTCGCGGCGAACATCACCGATTCGGCGGGCACCGCGCGCCCGGACTGGGCCGAGCCGTTCAGCGTGATCGACCGCGGCGGGGTGCGGGTCGCGGTGATCGGGCTCGCCTTGCCGGCGACGCCGGAGACCACCTCGCCGCGGAACGTGCGGGGGCTCGCCTTCGGCGACGGGGCGCAGGCGGTGCGCCGCGTGCTGCCGCAGGCGCGCGCCGCGGCCGACTACGTCATCGTTCTGGCGCACGTGGGTGCGTTCTGCGACGGTGACAGCGCGACAGCGCCCCTCGGCCCCGCCGCCTGCCACGGTGAGATCATCGACCTGGCCCGGAGCCTCGACTCGGGCTCCGTAGACCTGATCGTGAGCGGCCATACCCACTCGCTCGTCAATACCGTGGTGAACGGGATTCCGATCGTGCAGGCGCGCTCGTCCGGGGCGGGTATCGCGGTGGTGGACTTCGTGCGGGTGACCGCAGCGGGCGCCCTGCGGCGCGAGGTCCGAGCGCGCATCGAGACGCCGTTCGCGGATCGGATACGCCTGGACCCCACGCTCGTGGACGCGCTGCGCCTGAGCCAGGCGTCCGTGTCCGTGATCACCGACCGGGCAGTGGCCCGCTTCGGAGCGGAACTGCGGCGGACGGGCGGCGAATACGGGCTCGGCAGGCTCATCGCGGACGCGCAGCGCAACATCGCCAAGTCCGACGTCGCCCTCGTCAACAACGGCGGCATCCGCGCCGACGTCGCGGCCGGGCTCGCGACGTACGGCGACCTGTACCGGGTCGAGCCGTTTCAGAACCGGCTCATGCGTCTCGCGGTGTCCGGCAAGGTGCTGAAGCAGGCGCTCGAGCACGCGCTGACGGGGGACGGCCCCGACGCGCACGTCGCCGGGATCGTCGTGTGGTACGACTCCGGCAAGCCCGCCGGGCGGCGGCTCAAAAAGGTGCGGCTCGCGAACGGCAAGGACGTGGACGACGGACGGACCTACACGCTGGCCGTGGGCGATTTCCTCGCGGCCGGGGGCAGCGGCTATACGATGCTCGTAGGCGCGCCGTCGGGTGAGGTGGGTGTTACGGATCTCGATGCGTTGATCCAGTATCTCGCGGTGCTGCGCCAGCCAATTCAGGCCCCGGACGACCGCCGCTTCTATCGCGTGGGAGGTGGCCGCTGATCCGCGTCTTCGTGAACGAGCGGCCGGTAAGCGTGGCGCCGGGGGCGAGCGTGCGCGACGCCGTCGAGGTGCTCGACCGCGAGCTCGCCGACCTCGTGGGACGCGGCGTGGCGTACGTGACCGACGGCGTCGGCCGGCCGGTGGACGCGGGCGATCCGGTGGGGGAGGGGGGCGCCATTTTCCGCGTGGTGGTGAGCGCCCGCCAGGGGCCGCCCCGCCTCACGAAGGAGGCGCTGCGTCGCTGGCCGAAGGCGGAGCTGCACGTTCATCTGGACGGCTGCCTCCGCCCCGCCACGATGCTCGAGCTCGCGCGAGCGCAGGGGATCCGGCTCCCGGCGGACACACCGGATGGCCTCGCCCAGGCGCTGTACGTGAAGCACGCCAAGAACCTCGAGGAGTACCTCAAAAAGTACGAGATCACGCTGTCGGTCATGCAGACGGCGGCGGCACTCGAGCGGATCGCTTACGAGTTCGTACTGGACGCGGCGGCGGAAGGGCTGCGCTATGTGGAAGTGCGCTACTCGCCGCTGCTGCACCGCCCCGCGCTCACCCTGGCGCAGGCGATCGAGGCTCCGCTGGCCGGGCTCAAGCGCGGCGAAGCGGAGACGGGCGCCAAGGTCGGGCTGATCGTGTGCGGTATCCGCACGCGAGCTCCGGCGGAGTCCCTGGAGCTGGCGCGCGCGGCGGCGGGCTACCGGACGGCGGGCGTCGTGGCGTTCGACCTGGCGGGCGCCGAGCGGGGTTTTCCGGCGCGCGACCACGCGGCCGCGTTCGAGTACGCGGCGCAGCACGGCATGGCGTGCACCTGCCACGCCGGGGAAGGGGATGGCCCGCAGTCCATCCACCAGGCGCTGCACCAGTGCAGCGCCCAGCGGATCGGCCACGGTACTCGACTCGGGGAAGACCCCGCATTGCTCGAGTACGTCATCGAGCGGAAGATCCCGCTCGAGATGTGTCTCACCTCGAACGTGCACACCCACACGGTTGCCTCCCTCGCCGAGCATCCGTTCAAGCGTTATCTCGACCAGGGCGTGGTCGTGACGCTGAACACCGACGGACGGGTGGTGGACGGCATCTCGCTGACCGACGAGTATTTCGTGGCCCAGAGCGTGTTGGGCCTGACCAAGGCAGACCTCGCGCGCGTGGTGCTGAATGCGTGTGAGAGCGCGTTTCTCCCGGAGTTCGAGAAGGTGGCGTTGGTCTCTCGTGTGCAGAGCGAATTGGAGGCTCTCTAATGTCGCTGCGCCCCCCCCGGACCATCATCGCCTTCGGCGTCGCCTTCGCGTGCGCGCT
>WNFA01004720.1_pt1 | contig 11371 bp, 10 predicted proteins | sample 5400481 | NCBI WGS metagenome assembly WNFA01 (sample SAMN13153340, study PRJNA577476) | soil metagenome | isolation source: 120 cm saprolite under Douglas fir tree site 2 hole 1 replicate 2 | place: USA:California | collected 2015-04-18
TAAATTCGAATTACCCCTCCCTCCTGGAGCTTGGTATCGTCCAGGCGGAAGTCGCCGCGATGCATCGCCATAGCGAGCGCGTGGTGCATGTCATGATAGAGGTTCGCGCCGGTGCTGATGACGAAGTCGACGAAGCCGTACTCCATGAGGGTGAGGATACAGCCACCCAGCCCGGCGGGAGTAAGGGCACCAGCCATGGTCAGGCCGACAGTGACATCTTTCTCAGGAGCGAGCATCTCTTCAGCATAGAGGCGTGCGGCTTCGTACAGGCGTGCCGCGTTATATGCCTGGAACTGCTGGTCAATCAATTCTGTCACTGTCATCTGGGGATGTATGCGGCGCGGTAGAATTTGTGGGCCGCTCAAGTAATCGCTCTGGGTGGGCTGGTGGTCATCTGGTGTATGTGTATCGTGGGTCATGGAGAGTGTCCTTTCTGGGTAGGTGATGTTGATTATATTCTGATATGCAACATTCTATCAGAAAGGAGACTTGTATTGGAGACCATTCAAAAATGGGTGCTGGGGGTAGTCAACATCTCTTTTGGATGGTCTCCAACGAGCTACAGGAGTTGCGGGCGTTCCCTGTTCATCAAGAATTTATCCCTCAATGTTATAGAATTCGCGGCGACCCGATTCGACCAGCGGCCTCATGCGTGCAAACCAGTCTCCAAACGCTGGCATGGGGAAGACCTCAGCAAGACGCTGTTGCCAGGCAGCCACGCTTTCCACCGTTGCCTCGGTAACGACCGTGTCGAAGGGGCCGCTGGCATCCGTGAAGATGCGATCCACGGACTGCCCTGGCCACTGCTGGCGCAGCTCTTTGAAAAGTGCCACCAATTCTCCCCCTCTGCCATATTTGGCCTGGAAGGTATCGCGTACCACTATCATTATTTCGTTTCCTTTCTGGATATTGTCACTTTGGGGTATCTCCTCCTGAGAAAGAATATGTACCATTGAGGAGATCATCGAGGTACCGATCGGTTCCTTTCATATGGATAACCGTTTGTCAGGATGATATTACTCAATCGCCTGAAACGTATGCGAATAATGGCCTCCTTTCTGCTCACGATCCTCATGCAATCTCTCGCCTCTCAATGCAGTTCTGTTCGTCGCCGGTGAGTGCCATGTAGCTTCAACGTACCGCTCCACGGGCAGAGAGGACACGAGCAATGATGGTCGCGGCTTGTGTCGCACCATTGGTTTCCACCGGACGGTAACACACCGGTTGATGCATCCTGGTCAGTGCGGCATTGGCTAAGTCCTCAGAGGTGACAGTATGGTACTCAATGGCACAGTCAGCGCCGTAGTTGCGCAGACGCCGCTGGACATGGATGCGTTGTTCGAAATGCTGGTGCAGCGGAAAACAGAGGAAAGGCCGCCTGGTGGCGATCAGCTCCATACAGGTACTGAGGCCGCCCTGAACCAATGCCAGATCACAGCATGCCAGGTGTTCATACAGGTTATGCACGTACGGACGCACTTCGAGTCCTGGAAGCTCAGGAAACGGCTCGTTGCTCAGGCGTGGTCCGGTGACCAGGATCAGGCGCAGGTCCGGGATCTCGCGCTTCATCCAGGGGAAAGCCCCGGCGATTTTGTGCAAGAGGTGGCGCCCGACCGAGGTGCCACCTACAGCGGCAATGGCAATCTTCTCGTCCTGCCGATATCCCAGGCGCGTGCGCATGGCAGCGGTATCAGCAAAGGCGGCCGGATCGAACGGCAGGGTATAGCCACTATAGCGAAAGTGCTCATCAGTCCACTGGCGAATGACAGGCAGCCCTGGACCAAAGGATTCCTCCACCACATCTTCAGGATTGCCAATGAAAATGGCCGCGTCGCGCAGGTAGGGGAAACGTGCGATGTGCTCTATATCGTCAGCGTTGCGGTCGGCGCATAGAAAGGCCTCGCGCTCATCTCCCTCGACTGGCAGGCACCCAACAAAGTCGGTCAGAAAGACAAAGGGCTGCCGCTTCAGTTCCGGATTTTCATGATAGTAATAGTCCACATCCCATGCCTCGTCTCCGATGACGAGATCGTAGTGCTACGCCTCCATCAAATCGGTAAATGTCATGAAGTTGTTCACCATGATCTCATCCATGGTGCGCAGCGCGAAGAAGGAGGAGAGGTCATGCTCGCCGGCAACATGCTCAAAGTGACGACTTTCATTAGCAAGGTAGCGGGTAATGGGATGAACGTGCTCGCCTTCGCGCTCCAGATAGGTCGTAGCTGGGTCAACGGTGAACCAATCAATGGTGAGATCAGGTTCAAGTTTGCGCAGCTCGCGCGCAATGGCGAGGTCGCGCTGGACGTGTCCCAGGCCAATGGGGCTGGAGAGCAAGAGCACTTTGCGCGGGCGGCTCATCGCGCGAGTCCATGTGCGGGTCTTCTGCGGCACACCGATGAAGTGAGCGATAGCGCGGTTGAAGAGCGCGGGGTCACGTACCGCTGGCATGTGTCCTCCACCCTCGATAGTCAGCAACTGGGCGTGAGGGATAAGCTGATGAATGGCAAGCCCTGCGTTATATGGGACTCTTTGGTCAGCGGTGCCGTGAATCACCAGTGTTGGTGCAGTGATGCGAGTAGCATGCTCTCGCATGTCGTGGCCAAGCCATCCCTTGCGTCCCATATCGACAGTCTTGTCCATCGTCGCCCAGGCATAGCGCACCCCATCCTCATATGGCTTGGTCGAGTGCGGCTCGGTGAAGACATCGGTGAAGAAGATATCCAGATAACCGGGCCAGTCCTGTCGCATGCGTTGACTGGCAGCTTCTATGCCAGCAGCGGTGGCAGCATCTGTCAGAAGCGATTCTGCGTATCCACCCACCACTATGAGATGCGAGACGCGGCTCGGCTGTTCCGCCGCCAGGCGAATCGCCGTCATAGCCGCGGAGGAAAGGCCAAGAATAGCCAGTCGCGTGAGCGCGAGATGGTCCAGCACGGCCAGCAGGTCGGCGTAGTACTGATCAAAGCTATAGGCAGCGGGGTCCTCTGGACGATCGGAACGTCCATTCCCCCGCAGATCCATCGTCACTACCTGAAAGTGTCGCGAGAGGTACGGCACCGTAGCTTTGAGAAGCTGCATGTGGACAATCTGGTAGAGTGGAGCAAAGACAATCGTAGGACCACTCTCGCCCCACACCGCGAAATACGTGCGCACTCCATCTCGCTCGACGAATCCGTCTCGGACAGGGACGACGGTTTCGTAGGGAGAGGAACCATCACCGGGCAACTGGCATGGTGGCGGCAATGGACCAACGGTCTGTTTGATACGCTGTGGTAGGTCTCCTGGTCCCGTCATGGTATCCCTCCTGAGCGAGAGTTCTGACAACAAATGTTCGCGCTGGATAGTCCCAACATACCGTTCAGCCAATGAATGGCAAATATTAGAGGTAGGAAAATTAGCAAGTCATGTCTTTGAAGTTTTGAAACAGATGAGCCATCAAAACAACCCTTGCCGTAGAGCAAGAGCAACGGCAGCAGTACGGCCTGATACATCTAGTTTGTTAAAAATGTTACTCAGATGCCGATTGACAGTACGAGGGCTGATAACGAGCGTCTCTGCTACCATGCGATCAGTGTGACCATCTGCTACCAGACGGAGCACCTCTCGCTCCCGGTCCGTGAGAAACTTGAAAGCATACCTGTTCTGCGATATGTGCTCCTGAAGTTTGTCCATCACCTGGTCGCCAAGTGAGTGCATTGCGTTCAGGCGCATTTCTGGAGAGACAAGACGGCGCTCGCTTGTTTCGATTGTTTCCATACCTGGTCTCCCATTCGTCATCGTCGATAGGCCGTGAAAGGGGTTCTAGATCGATCAAAGAGTTGCCTTCTTGCTCCTCTCTCTCAAGTAGTCACGTATTATGGATCAGTACCGGTACTTGCTGGTATCGGACGAGATGAGGCCTGCCTATCAAAGTGCTCCAACAACTGTTGCAGGGCATTGAGAGCTTCTTGATGATGGGCCTGCGCTTCTGAGAGCCCGAGCAGCATCTCGAATTCCATGCCAAACCAGAAGTCACTGATCCAGGTTGCCATGACTTCAGGTGAAGCCGGAAGATCCAGCTGGTAATGTGCCAGAGCATCACATACTGCCTGCTCAATGACGCGACGCCATTCCATAATACGAGGCACAAAGTTCTCACGAAGGGCCTCGTTTGAGAGGCTGGCAGCCCACAGTTCCATCTGCACACGTACGAAACCGGAGGCGAGATCCTCTGCATAGAAAGCGCGGGCTTGTGCCCACTTTGCCGCAAAATCACCTGGTGTCTCGTACATCTGCGTTTGTCGTTCGATCAAGCGGCGATTGGCGGCATCAAGCACGGCAATCACGAGCTGATCTTTGCTCCCAAAGTAATAATGAATCAGCGCATGATTCACCCCGGCTTCAGCAGCAATATTGCGCATATTCAGGCGTGCGTATCCATCGGCAGCCAGGCGGCGGTGAGCCGCCTTGAGAATACGTTCAGCCGTTTCAGAAGACTTCGGAAGCGCCATCTCTCTCCTTAACCAGTTGGTTTAACCAGTTGGATTAACCATGTGGTTAGTGTAGCATGAGAAATGACTATTGTCAAGGGAAGGGAGCTATCATTTTCAAAAAGAGCATTCACCCCCTACTTCCCAAAAGAGGATGAATGCTCTCAAGTCTTATACTGGCCGCAATTTATCTCCCAAGGCGAGGTCGTTCCCCCGGTTTGGGCTCCAGGGCGGGGCGTTCTTCAATCAGGCGCAGGGCTTCAGCGATGGAGCGTTCCAGTTGAGGATCACGATTCTCGAGGTAATCTTGTGGAGCAATATCGACCTCGATATCGGGGTCGGTGCCGTAGTTTTCGACGTTCCAGCCCACGTCTTTGAACCAGAAAGCAAATTCTGGCTGCGTGGTCGTTGTACCATCGACCAGTTTGTGGCGAGGATCGATGCCAACGACGCCGCCCCAGGTGCGCTTGCCGATGAGCGGTCCGAGACCGAGTAGTTTGAAGCAGTGGGAGAAGATATCGCCGTCCGAGCCTGCCTGCTCGTTGGTGAGGGCGACAATTGGCCCGCGCGGTGACTCTTCAGGGTAGGGGGAAGGCTGACCCCAACGTGAAAAGACGTAACCGACGCGGCGCCTGGCCAATTTCTGGAGTAGGAGCCCGGAAACATGCCCGCCGCCGTTCCAGCGGACATCGACAAGCAATGCTGGATAATCATACTCGGTCAGGTAGCTGCGGTGGAACTCCGCATAGCCTTCGCCCATCATATTGGGGATGTGGATATAGCCCACCTGACCTTGAGAGATGCTGTGAACAGCATGCCGGTTGCTCTCCACCCACTCTCGATAGCGAGCCGTCCCTTCGTCTGACAATGCTTTGACCATGATCAGGCGCGTCTCTTTGTCTTCTCCCTGTTCGATCAGCAGTTGTACGTCGTTTCCCGCCTGGTTGACGAGCAATTCCTGAGGGCCGCGATCGGGCCCCAGGCGCTGGCCGTTGATCGCCAGCACAGCATCGCCTGCCTTAACATTAAGGCCAGGACCTGTGAGCGGTGAGCTGGCCCTGCTGTCCCAGGTGTCGCCTTCCACTATTTGGGCGATGCGGTAGCGGTTACTATCAGCGTCATACGTCCAGTCTACACCCAGGAACCCCTGGCGGTAATTTGGTCCCTGGCGATATTCCCCGCCTCCTTCGTAGGCGTGAGATGTACCGAGTTCGCCTTGCAGTTCCCACAGCAGGTCTGATAACTCCGAACGCGAGCTCACTTGCTCGACCAGGGGAGCATACTGGGAGTAGATGGCATCCCAATTGATACCCGACATGTCTTCACTCCAGAATTGTTCGCGCTGCAAGCGCCAGGCTTCTGCGAACATTTGCTTCCACTCGGCGGCAGGCTGCACCGAGACTTTCACACGATGGAGATCAAGCCAGCCGTTTTCGCGGCTCGGGTCGTCGCTCTCTTCCGACTTGGGGAATTTTTCTCCTGCTTTCAGAACGCGGAGCTGACGGTGTGCGCGGTAGATCAATGTCTTGCCGTCGCGTGAGAGATCAAAGTCATTGATGCCATCACCGAGCCACTCATACTTCTGTGCCTCGAAATCATACATGTAGATGGCGCCCCTTGGCTCGTGGGTATTAGGTATGTGAATGGTCCCCTCGATGGGGAAGGTCAGCAGTAGAGCTTTTCCCTTTATACCTTTTATAGCTCCAAAGCGCGCTTCACCCACTGGGAATGGCACAACGCGCGTGGTGATCCCTTCCAGGTCGATAAGTACGGGAGCTGTTTTTTTGGCTGCCTTCTCTTCGCCTTCACCATCTTGCTGGGTTGTGCCTTCTGCGCCATTTTCTGCTTTCTGGGCGACTGTCTCCTCTTTTTCCTTTTTCTGCTCCTTGTCTTTCTCTCCGGGCGCTTTCGGTTGGGGAATGAATGGAGAAATCTGGTCACGCCGCAGCATGATAGCGTAGGGCCGTATGCCGCGTGGGAAGCCCAGGTCAAATTGCAGGTTGTCGTACACCGGGTTGAAGCTGCGATAACCTAAGAAGTAGAGATACTTACCTTCGGGATCAAACGCTGGCGATACATCACGAAATACGGGATCGGTGGCGAAGTGGGTTTCACCATTATCCATATCGCAGAGCTTGATGGCTGTCTTTTGTGGTGTATGTGAGAAAGCGTACGCCAACCAGCGGCCATCGGGTGACCAGGCCAGGTCACGGATACGATCGTGATCACTGCGGTCTGCGACGACGGATTCTCCATTTTCCAGGTCAACTACGATCAGTTCGTTGCGATGATTAGCAATGACGACTACGTCATTGGTGGGCGAGACAGCCAGGCTGACGGCTCGCCCGAATTCGATGGTGGTGAGTGTCTTTGGCTCGCTGGCGTCCTCCGGGTTGAAGATGATCAATTTTTCGCTCCCGGTGGCATCGCTAATGGCGACCAGGCGCTTGCCGTCGCTCAACCACTCCAACGTGCGATAACGTGTGCCATCCGGTAGACCGTGCTGGATGACGGGTCCTTCCCAGTTGGCCATAGAGAAGGCTTTGCCCCTTGTAGTCAATGCTACTGCAAAGCCCTGGGGATGTATTGCATAGGTGTCAAGGTAGTGGCTGGCTGAGACAAACTTGCGGTTGCGTTGTGGATGCATGCTGGGCAACTCTATATCGAGGCGCCGTGTATGGCCTGTGGCAGGGTCAAACAGGTACAGGTCAGCGCCGCAGTGATAGACCAGGCGCTGTCCATCGCTTGAAAGGTTACGCGCGTAAAAATCGTTATGATCGGTATGCCGGCGTATATCCTCTCCCAGTGGTGTGCAAGAATAGACATTTCCCACTCCTTCATGATCGGCGATAAAGTAAATGCGCTCATCGACCCAGCATGGGTTGGCGAGGTTCCCGTTTAGTTTCAGGAGGCGCTGGAAGTTGCCGGTATCACCGGGATCGCACCATAATTGGCCGGCAGTGCCACCTCGATAGCGTTTCCAGCGTGCCGGTTCGCCAATATTGCGACCAAGCACAACGCCGCCATGCGAACCATAAGAAATAGCGTTGGCCATACCGACCGGTACCTGGTGCGGCATGCCTCCCTTGGGACTGATGGCGAAGATGACCTCGTAGCGGCGGTTAATTTGACCGGCATTACTGGCATACAAGATTGTCTTCCCGTCGGGAGACCATCCCAGCACCCGGCATGATGATGCAGATTGGAAGGTCAGGCGCTGAGCAGCGCCGCCGGGGGCAGGCATGACATATACCTCGCTCGGGCCTTCTTCCCGGCCCACGAACGCCAGTAGTTCGCCACCTGGCGAAAAACAAGGGTAGCTTGCCTCACCCACAGCGGCAGTGAGGCGCTCAGCTCGTCCACCTGCACTTGATATTAACCATAAGTCATCCTCAGAAACGAATACAATTTGATCCTGGTGAATGTTTGGGAAGCGCACATATCCTTGCGACGCCATGTTCTCTCCTTTTATATCTAGAGGATCGACCCAAAGCAATTGGCCTATGAGCAGTCATAGCTAGAGTGCTTTGCGGACATCATGTACAAGAGGGAGGCTACACTGTTTCTGTCGTGTCAGACTCTCTAATACAGTCAAAATGGTAGATTCTATTGTAGCACAGCAGTAATGGAGGTGTCGAGAAATAATAATTTCGGCTCTCGACAGAGCCTCCTGTACTAAGGTATAATTGGTGCATATCAGTCCCATGTCCTATTATTTGCTGGCAGGAGCCAGGTCAAACATTAAGAGTAAGGAGCGAAACGCGCATGTCTACTCCCACCGACCCTCGTCGCGAGCACCCTAGCACGTATTTTGTGCAGGATCGCTCCAATGAAGAAGAACTCACCCGCCTGCAGATCCAGGACCAGATGCTCACAGCAGGCATGGGCGGGGTGCTGCCGGAGCAACCCGACCCGGCGATCTTTCAGCAGGTGCTCGATGTCGGGTGCGGGACCGGGGGCTGGCTTATAGAGGCGGCCAAGACCTATCCGAGCATGTCTCTGCTCATAGGGGTGGACGTGAGCGAGCGGATGGTCGAGTATGCGCGTGCCCAGGCGGAAGCCCAGCAGGTCAGTAACCGGGTGCAGTTTCGTGCGATGGACGCGCTGCGTATGCTGGAATTTCCCACTAATTACTTTGACCTGGTGAACCAGCGCATAGGTGCCAGTTACCTGCGCACCTGGGATTGGCCCAAACTCCTGCAGGAGTTCCAGCGCGTCACCCGGCCAGGTGGAATGGTACGGGTCACAGAAGGAAACATTATAGTTCAGAGTACCAGTCCTGCCCTGACACATCTCTACGAACTAGCGCTTGATGCGTTCTACCGAGCAGGGCACTTCTTTATCCCAGAGAGTAATGGGGTGACAAGCGAGTTGGCCCGCCTGCTGCACCAGTATGAATTCCAGAGCGTGCAGACGCGCGTCTATACGCTGGAGTATCGCGCAGGCACCGCTGAAGGGCAACGCTTCTATGAGGATATGAGACACTCATTTCGGACGGCATTGCCTTTCTTCCGAAAGTGGAGTCATGTTCCTGAAGACTACGAGACGCTTTACCAGCAGGCGCTCAACGAGATGCAGCAGCCAGATTTTGTGGCGGCATGGAGCCTGCTCACTGCCTGGGGGAACAAGTCGCGGAAGAAAGAACAAAGAGCGCTAGTGCCGGAATAGCGCTGAATACGTCTGTACAGCAGCGCTTTTGCCCGATCAGACACGCATGAAGAACCAGACGCCCAGCAAATGCGAAGGAGAGTGAGCCTATGACGACGCTCCCGGACCCACAGAAACAACACTATTCTGGTACCTACTTTGTTCAAGACCGGCGGAATGAAGAAGAACTCCTTCGCTTGGCCGAGCAGGACCGGCTCGTTACAGCATCGATGGGTGGGGTCCTGCCAGAGCAAGCCGACCCGAGCGCTTTTCGGCGCGTGCTTGATATTGCCTGCGGATCAGGTGGCTGGGTTATTGAAGCCGCCCAGACCTATCCTGAGATGTCACTGGTCGGGATCGATGTCAACCTGCGCATGATCGACTATGCTCGTGCGCAAGCCGCTGCTCAGCACGTCGACGACCGCATTGAGCTTCACGTCATGGACGCGTTGGGCATCCTCGGCTTTCCTGATGCCTCCTTTGACCTGGTCAACCTGCGCTTTGCTCTCAGTTTTGTGCGCACCTGGGATTGGCCGCGATTGCTCAGAGAGCTACTGCGCGTCGTGCGTCCGGGAGGCGTCGTCCGCCTCACTGATGAGGAAGTCATCCAACAGAGTACCAGCCCTGCAGCCATGCAGTTCTGCGAGATGCTCTTATGCGCCCTGTACCGGGCAGGGCACCTCTATGCCCAAGAAAGTACCGGGTTAACCGCCCACCTGGCCCCTCTACTCAACCAGCATGGCTACCAGCAGGTACAGACAAGAGCCTATGCCTTGAAATATCGAGCGGGAACTCCGGAAGGGCAGGCATATGCTGAAGATGGGGTGCGTGTATTCCAAACGCTTCGCCCATTTCTCCAGAAATGGGGCTGCATGAGCAAGGATTACGATGCCATCCGCCAGCAAGGGCTCGAAGAGATCCAACGCTCCGATTTCAGTGCCACCTGGAACCTGCTCACGGTCTGGGGTATCAAGTCTAAGCGTGAATCGCAACAACCACAGCCGGAATAAGGCTTTTCTTCTGTATCTCTAGAGCTTGACGACCTTGAAACTGCTCAGTTCAATTTGCGCGTTGGCACACCACAATCCCACTTCTCCAGCAGAGATGTATCTATTATCAACTAAACTGAGGACGGCTGCGCCATCTATCAAGAAGGTAATCGTATTCCCCTTGACTTCAGCACGATAGACATGAAAATCCGTGCTGGGGTTAAAAGGAGCACTTTTAAGGACATCTCCTCCTACCACAGAAATATTTGCCCCGCTCGAGTTACCAGAATCTATATAGGTCGAGTATCCTGGTTCATGAGGTGAAGATGGAACCCCTCGCACATTGATGCCGAAACCCGAGTAATTGTCACCGAATTGTACCACCTGAATCTTTGCTTCCACAGCGTAGTCCATGGTTTTTGGCTGACAAGAGCGTGGAGCGACGAGTGTTGGCCTTCCATTATAATCGCCATTTGAGCCGTCATTCAGCAGCATGCCGCCCAGCCGTTTCCAGCCACTTCCGAGAGACCAACCGCTCCAGTTGTCGGTACTGCTTGATTGACACACCACGGCCGCTGTTTTGGGGGGCAGATGCTGCGTTAACAGAGAGAAAAGCAAGAGCGCTGCGAGCACAGCAATGATAATTTGCCAGAGATAGCGCTGCCAGAAAGGCTTTGGGTGGAAATAGTCCACTCTTTCTCTGTCGCCAAGCTTGTTATTTTGGTCATCCATATTCTCCCTCCTCAAAGAGCAAACTGTCTCCCTACATTTCCAGGCACTATTTGCGGAAAAGTGATAGCAATATCATGATGAACGAGCATGTTGGAGTAGCAAGGAGAGCATTTCTTCACCCCAGGGTCTGCCCGGCAGGGTTTACGGCCACTGACTGGCTGACGCGCCTCGCCCTCTCTGCTCTTAGTATAAGAAGGAAGTATCATGAAAGCGTTATGAGAATCGTCATGGGGAGTAGCCTGCGCAGAGATGAAGAAGCTGACCACAACACTCAGCTTCTTCTTTGAGGTCGAACTCCATCACTTCTTGGGGAGTGAGGAAAGAGATCAGAACGTCAACACCGGCCGCACGTATGGCCTTGGCCACATCGAGAAGCCAGTCACCACCTCGTGGGCGGGCCATGATGCTGACCTTCCCAGTGAGAAGTTCTTGAACGGAGTACAATGATGCACGCATGGTTGCCCTGGCTTTTTAAAGGCTTAGAGCATCCACGGTTGCTAGAACCTCGTTCGCGTGCTCTTCTGGATTCACCTT
>WNFA01004721.1_pt1 | contig 11371 bp, 12 predicted proteins | sample 5400481 | NCBI WGS metagenome assembly WNFA01 (sample SAMN13153340, study PRJNA577476) | soil metagenome | isolation source: 120 cm saprolite under Douglas fir tree site 2 hole 1 replicate 2 | place: USA:California | collected 2015-04-18
ATGCGCGTATTCATGGCCTCGCTGATTGTTCTGCTCGTCCTCTACTTTTGGGACAGGGATTACAACAACGGCAAACTGATGGATGGGCTCGACAGCATGCGGCGAGCCATCTCCCACAGTATGTCTCATTGAGCGAGGGACCAGGATACCTCGGAATGCGCAACGCGCGCGGCGTGTGATCGCCGGCGACGTCAGTTCAGAAGCAGAAATCCTTCATTCCCTATTTTTTTCAAAATTGTCTGTTCTTCACCGGTATCGCCATGCATTTCATTACCGAGAACAGATTCAAGCACGAGTCAGCTTGTGCTACACAATCGTCAGTTGGCCTTCATGGGGCGCCAATTAAACTGAGCAAGCGTTGGGGCAGCTTATGCATTCAAAAGATCGTTTTAGATCGCTGGAAAACATGTGCCGTGAGCGGGCGGCGCTTGCCAGGAGAGAACTGGAGTACTGGCTAGCGGAAGCAGAGGAATGGGGAAAACTCAAGGAATCTCCCGACCCCTTCATCGAGGGGATGCCGATCCAGCTCGATTGGTGCCCGGAATCCAGCAATCACTGAGCTCAAACGGTGCGGCCCCCCCGCCGTTAACTGGATGATGATAAGGCCAGCAACGACGTTTCGTGCATCAGTTGCATGCACGGGTGGCTCGAGAGGCCGCGTTTCCGGCGGTTCCAGAATTAACCCGAATCGCGGACATAAAGATTAACAAGGGATTAATAGCCAGCCCCCGTTGCGACCCTATCATACCGACGGTAATCGTCATGGCACGCCTGAAATTGGCCAGCCAGGACGAAGCAAATGAAAACCATCTACATCATCGCCGTCGTCGCTCTTATGTCGAGTTCGGCACAGGCGTGGGAGGAGCGCACCGCATGCGCCCACAGCCGGTTCTACGGGACATTATCGTGCCGAACCATAGGTATTGAAGATCAGCGCCAAGCGCGCGATCCTGCCCAGGAAGCGGAAGATTACAAGGCGAAGCAGGAGGGCATCAAGAAATGGGAAGCCTTCTGCCGACCGACCCGCACGCATGACGAGTTCGGCGTGGTCAGGCTGGCTTATGCCCGCAATGGCTGTGAGTTCGGCATCAACGAGTAATGTGAGTTTGCGCCGGCGGTCTTCGGCGGTTCGAAGCCTTTGCCAAATTCCGAAACTGCCGTTCCCAAACGACGCGAGAGGTCGTTCGAGAAATTGGCAAACCCGCTGATCTTATGCGATCATCCCCGTGCGCCGCGAAGCACCGGCATTTTCCATGACCTGGCTCGGTTGGCCATAAAGGGGTTGAAATGAGGCTCTTCGCCGTATTCGTCGCAATTTGCGCGCTGTCGCAACCCGCCATCGCCCAGACATCGGAATGTAAAGCGATCACCGATGCCGATACAAGGCTGGCCTGCTACGACAGGATCGCCTCGCCCACTAAGTCATCCGCAGCCGCAAAGCCGGCGCCGCGCGCTGTCGCTGCGAAACCCGATGCCGGGAAGGCCGATGCTGCGAAATATGTCGATTCGATCAGCGATGAGGATGCGCTGATGAATGCGCGGCTAAAGAATATCTGCCGCGGCTGCTGAGCCAGCGTTCGCGAAGCTGGCTCGCGATATCCAGAGCCAACGTCTCACCACGTATATCGAATCCGCCCCGTCCCGGAATAGGTTTGCGAGCGATTGGCGAACTCCCCGTCGAACTTCGCGAGCAACGACACGCCGCTGGCCAGACGCCACTCTGCCCCGCCGGTCACCGTCGAAGTCGGACGCCGAATGCGAAAAGATTTCGATACACAATGCTGCGTTGTGGGCATGTTTGCATGAGCGAACGATCGCAACGCTGCGTTCACAGTCCGGCCATGTTTGCGGACGGAAGCGCCAAATGAGCCACAGATATGCCTGCAATATGTATCATGATGTGCCCGTAACATGGAACATGGAGGTACTCCCGGAAGCGTGCGTTGTTGTGTGACGCTACATTCCGACTCGCCGCGGGTTTTTTCCGTCGTGCGCCGTTTGAAATTGCTGCTGCCCTAAATTTTTGAAAGTGCTGCTGCCTTAGATGAATCTCCTTGCATCCCTTCCGACCGTGATCGGCACCGCAGCGGTGGCACCCGCGCTGCTGATATTGTGGCTTGTGATCGCCGCCGCCGAACGCCCCGGACCGCCGGCCAAGGTGTGGACCGCGTTTCTGCTTGGCGCCGCCAGTATCTCGCTGCTGGGGATTGCACGTGCGCCGTTCGCCTCGATCCTCGCAGCGCCCGAGAACCCCTGGGTTGCGCAGGCGCTGCATTCGATATTTGGCGTCGCGGCACCCGAGGAAACCGTCAAGATTCTCGTCATCGTCGCCGTCTCGACGCGTCGCCGGGCTTTCGCAGCCCCGATGGACACCGTGGTTTATGGCGCGGCGGCGGGGCTTGGCTTTGCGGCTTACGAAAACCTCGCTTATCTCGAGCAACATACCGATATGTGGCGATCGCTGGCGGCGTTGCGCAGCGTTCTCACTGTGCCGTTCCATGGCGCGCTCGGCATCATCGCCGGCGCCTACCTGGCGCTGGGGCGAGCCGGTACCGCGCTCGGCGCGCACCGGCATAACCGCGACTGGGCCCGCATCTCCAGCCGAATCCTGATGCTGTTTGCGCCGATCGCACTGCATGCCGGGTTCGATTTCCCATTGCTGACGCTGCAGCAAAATCCGGACTTCGATGCATCCACCAGACTGCTGCTGGGATCGGCGAGCGTGCTGATCGGCTTCAGCTCGATCGCGTTTGCCGCGCGGCTGGTGCAGCGGGTCGCCCGCCATCAGGCGCCGCGTACCGACATTGCCCGCGAGCGGCTCAGCCAGTTGCGGCGGATGTGGGCATTATTGGTGGTGGGCGGAGGTGCGGGATTTGCCGGTCTGGCCTTTGTGCTGTCGTCGATCCATCACTGGTGGGTAAACCCCGAGCGCAACCCCGCACTCGTGCTTATTCCGGTGGGCCTTGTTTCGATTGCGGTCGGCATCGCCCTGCTGGTGGTCACCACGGCGATCTATATTCTCGGTCGCAATCGGATGCGCACGACGTCCCGGGACTTTTCGTCCGCGCCCGGCCGAAGCTAGGACAGAACCGTTTCGCTTAAACGACCTGAAGAAATTTGACCGGCCGGCGTTGGCGGGGGCTATATTGTGGTTCTTCGATACCAGCATCGGGAGATTTTCCAATGACCGTTCCCCAGGACATCACCAAGCTGCAATCCGAAGTGAGCGCTGCCGTGCGCGAGCATTGGAAGGCCTTTTTGTTTGAAGGCATCCTGCTCGTGGTGTTGGGTCTCGCGGCCATGATCCTGCCGCCGCTCGCCAGCCTTGCCGTCACCATCTTTCTGGGCTGGATGTTTCTGATCAGCGGCGTCGCAGGGCTGGCGCTCACCTTCTGGGCCCGGCAAATGCCTGGCTTCTGGTGGTCGCTGGTTTCGGCGGTGCTGGCTGTTCTCGCCGGCATTGTGCTGCTGACCAGGCCCGTGCAGGGCGTACTCACCCTCACGATCGTGATTGGGGCGTATTTCCTGGCCGAAGGCGTCACCACCATCATGTACGCGCTGGAACATCGCCGCGAATTGTCGGAACGGTGGAGTTGGCTGCTGTTCGCCGGCGTCCTGGACATCCTGATTGCCGCCATGATCATCACCGGGCTTCCGGGTTCGGCGGAATGGGCGATCGGCCTGCTGGTCGGCATCAATCTCTTGTTCGGCGGCGCGTCGCTGATCGGAATGGCGCTCGCCGCGCGCAAGGGCTGAACCAGCCCGATTTTGAGATGACAACAGACAATGCATGCGCTATAGGCGTGCCATGATCACCGTTGCCGCCAGCAATTTTTGGTATTTTAGCTTCGACAGCTCGCTGGCGGCGGGAGGATCACGCTCAATCTGAAGAATTGCAGCAGGAAGTCCGAACAGCCGCCCGACTTGGCGGCTTTTTGTTTGGCCGGCAGGTCCTTAAAACACACAGGAGCCACAGCCGTGTTGAGCACCACAGACGATCTTCGAATAGAGCAAATAAAAGAGCTGAGTACGCCGGCAGAGGTCATGCGCGAAATACCGCGCACCTTGACCGCGACGCGAGTTGTGATGGCGGCGCGCAACGCCATCCACGCGATCCTTCACGGAACGGACGATCGCCTTCTCGTCGTCGTCGGTCCCTGCTCGGTCCACGATCCAGCCGCGGCCATGGACTACGCCGAGCGCCTCGCTACCTTGCGCGAGCGGCTCGTCGAGCGGATCGAAATTGTCATGCGCGTCTATTTCGAGAAGCCGCGCACAACGGTGGGGTGGAAGGGCCTTGTCAACGATCCCGACCTGGATGGCAGCTTCAACATCAACAAGGGCCTGCGTCTCGCCCGCAACGTGCTTTCCGCCGTGAACAATCTTGGTCTGCCGGCGGCGACCGAATTCCTCGATATGACGACGCCCCAATACATAGCCGATCTGGTTGCGTGGGCAGCCATCGGCGCGCGTACAACCGAAAGCCAAATTCATCGCGAACTTGCTTCCGGACTTTCCTGTCCGGTCGGCTTCAAGAACGGCACCGACGGCAATGTGCGCATCGCCGCTGAGGCGGTGAAGTCGGCATCGCATCCCCACCATTTCATGGCCGTCACCAAGGGTGGACGTTCCGCGATCGCCGCGACATCAGGCAATGAAGACTGTCACATCATTCTGCGTGGCGGCAGCAAGCCAAATTATGATTCCGCCGGCGTCGCTTCCGCCGCGGCCGAACTCGCCCGTGCAGGCGTGGCTCAGCGGATGATGATCGACACCAGCCACGCCAACAGCAGCAAGAAGCCGGAGAACCAGCCACCCGTGATTGCCGATATTGCCCGCCAGATATCCAACGGCGAGCAGCGCATCGTCGGAGTCATGATTGAAAGCAATCTGGTGGCGGGCCACCAGGATGTGCTGACCGACACGGCGCTGACCTATGGGCAGAGCATTACGGACGGCTGCATTGATTGGAACACGACCGTGCCAGCACTAAACCTGCTGGCCGACGCGGTCGCGTCGAGACGCGATATGCTGCGCCGCAAATGCCGGGAGTATTCGGCCTGAGTCGGTTATGCTGATCGATGGTCATCGGGCGCTCGGCCTCTTCTCTTGGTCTAGTCGTTCGCCTCTCTTGGCCGCGGTAGCGGCGGAGCGCGACGACTGAATTCGTGGCCGGGATAGCCGCGTCGACAATGAGCGACCAGCTCTTCGACGAATTGCACGGCATAGGGTGGCAGGAAGCGCTGCGGGTCCCAGGCGGCGACCGCCCATCGTCCGATCGACACGCCGCGATGCACCACCACCGCCGCCCGGACCCCCGCGCGGGGAATCCGTACCGGAGACGGAACCACGGCAACGCCGTGGCCGGTCCGCGCCAATGCGATCAGCGTCTGCGGCGCGACGCTTTCGAGCAGCACCCGCGGCCGAATGTGCGCGACTTGGGAGGCGGCCTCGAACCAGCCATGCGACGCGAAGCTTGAGCCCAAACGCAGCAACGGTTCGTCGGCGAGCTCCGTCACGTCGAGCACGGCACGACGGCTCAGCCGGTGACCCTGCGGCAGCACGGCCAGAACGTGCATCGGAAAGAGCAGCCGCCCCGAGAAGCGATCTTCGCCGGCAGGCATTTGGGCGATGTCGATGTCGCCGCGCTCGAGGCGGCCCGGCAGGCGCGAGCCACCATCCTCCACCAGATGGACCTCGACGCCGGCGTGGCGTTTGCGATAACCCGACAGAAAATCTGCCAGCAGATTCTCGATGACCTGCGGTGTGGCGCCAACCCGCAGCACTCCGACGTCTCCAGTCTTGAGCGCGCTGGCGCGCTGGCCGAGCGCCTCGGCATCAAACAATAGCCGCCGGCTGCGCACCAGCAAGTCCTCGCCCTCCGACGTCAGCCGCACGTTCCGTCCGATCCGCGCGAACAGCCGCAAACCCAGTTCATCCTCGAGCGACCGGATTTGCCGCGACGCCGCCGACTGGGTCAGATTCAGCCGCGCGGCCGCGCGCGCAAAACCGGCATTGTCGGCGATCGCGACGAACGTGCGCAGGAACCGGAGGTTCATCGGAAAACATTCCAATTTATCATCATTTAGCATGCAATAAATGAATTAGACACATCAATGAGATCGTGCACAGCCTTCGTGATAGAAATCCAAACGGGGAACGTGATAGAAATCCAAACGGGGAAATCGTCATGGCCGAGTTTCGGAATGCGCGAGTTCTGTTCGCCTCAACGCTGATCGTGCTGGCAAGCCAGGGGCTTGCGCGCGCGGCTGAGGAACGGCTTGGCGAGGTCAATTTGCCGATCTCATGCAGCCCGGCGGCGCAGCAGCAATTCAATCGCGGCCTCGCCATGCAGCATTCCTTCTTCTTTCCCGAGACCGTGAAGGCGTTCACCGCCATTGCCGAGCAGGAGCCGTCTTGCGCCATGGCCTATTGGGGCATCGCCATCAGCCAGCGCCCTAACCCGCTGGTCGGTCCGTTCCCCGGCGATGTCCTCAAGCGTGGCTGGGAAGCGATCGAGAAAGCGCGCGCAGCTTCACAGAAAACCGAGCGTGAGATCGCCTGGATCGAGGCGCTCGCCGCCTACTACCAGGACTACGCGACGGTCCCGCAGCAAAAGCGCACCGCAAACTACGAAGCGGCGATGGCGCGGCTGTCGGCGCGCTATCCCGATGACGCCGAGGCGGCGATTTTCTATGCGCTGGCGCTCAACGAAGCGGCGGATCCGGTCGACAAGACCTATGTCAGGCAACTCAAGGCCGCCGATATTCTCGAAAGACTGGAGGCGAAGTATCCAGACCATCCCGGCATCCCGCATTACATCATCCACAGCTACGACTATCCCGAGCTCGCCATGCGTGGGGTGTTCGCCGCTTCGCGTTGCGCGCGACTGGCGGCTTCGGCGCCGCACGCACTACACATGCCCTCGCACATCTACTCCACGCTCGGCATGTGGCAGGAGGCGATCAGTTCGGATCGCGCGGCCGACGACGAGACCATCGCCTACACGGTGCGCGTCAATCCGCAGGCCGCCGCCGACCCTGCGAAAAACCCCGCGCGCTACCATTTCCTCGACTTCCTGACCAACGCCTACCTGCAGTTGGGACAGGACCAGCAGGCGAAACGCATCGTCGATGCGCGCAACAGCGTCGCCGAATATCCGGCAGCCTTCCGTTACAGCGGGCACACGGCCTTTGCAGCCATCCCCGTCCGCTACGCCTTCGAGCGCGCCGCCTGGGTGGAAGCCACGGCGCTGGCCATTCCGAAAACGCCATTCGCGCAAGCCGAGGCGATTGCCTGGTTCGGCCGCGCGATCGGTGCTGCCCGCAGCGGCGATATGACGAAGGCCCGGGAGGCCATCGATCAGCTCGGCGTGCTCAAGGACCGGCTTGCCAAGGCCAACGACGATTACTGGACCGGACAAGTTGTCATCCAGCAGCAGGCTGCCGGGGCCTGGCCTGCGCTCGCCGAGGGCCGCAAGGCGGATGCCATTGCGGCGATGCGCCAGGCGGCCGACCTGGAAGATCGAAGCGGCAAGACTGTCGCGATGGAAAATCGCCTCTCGCCAATCCGGGAACTGCTCGGCGAGTTGCTGCTCGATGCCAATGAGCCCGCGCAGGCCCTGAAAGAATTCGAGGCGTCGCTGCGCAACAATCCGAACCGTTATCGCTCGTTTGCGGGCGCCGCAAAGGCCGCCGAACGGGCCGGCGATCGAGCGCAGGCCCGGAGCTACTACGAGAAGCTCGTAGCACTTGCGGCCCATGCCGATGGTGCACGGCCCGACCTTGTCGCAGCGAAGCAGTATCTCGCGGGGAATTGACCAGCGAGCGCGCCGTTTTCTGGCTGTCGTCGCTTACGGGCGCCTGCTATTGCTGCTAGCGCCACGGCAAACGCAATGATGCGGCCGACCGCCAGAGAGAATTGGCCAGGTCGGGTTTGCTATCGAACCAGGGACGACGATGTTCGATCTCGACCAATTCACCGCCGATTGCCGGGCTGCGCTCGCGGCCGACAGATCGCACAGGCATGTGCGCGACGTCGTCGCGCGGGCAGTCGCCGATCCTATATCCACGCTGAAAGGGTTGGGCGAGCCAAAATGCGCTGGCGTCCACACACTCTATCGGTCCGGTGACCTGACCATTCTCAATGTCGTATGGGCGCCGATGATGACTATCATGCCCCACAATCATTCCATGTGGGCGGTGATCGGCATCTATACCGGACGCGAGGACAACATCTTTTGGCGCCGCCTGCCCGGCAACCCGGGGAAGGTCGAGGCGGCCGGCGCCAAGGCGCTATGCGTGAGGGATGCAGCGCCGCTCGGACCCGACATCATTCACTCCGTCACCAATCCTATACCCCGCCTAACCGGTGCCATTCATGTATATGGCGGTGATTTCTTCGATCCCACGCATCGGAGCGAGTGGAACCCGGAAACCCTGCTGGAAGGCCCGTTCGATCCGGAACGCGCGGTTCGCCGCTTCGAAGAGGCGAATGCTAGTTTTGCGAACGGACAAGGGCACCTGAAACAATAACGGATTGTCCGTTCCCCGCGGTTTTTCGGACCTGGCGCGATGTCTGACGTTAACGCCGTCATACGCGCCAACCCGGACATCGGCCAAGCATTGCCGGAGTTGAACTTATGAGTACACGCCCTGGCCGTTTCAGCAGCCGCGGCAGATGCTCTTGATCTTGCGGTCGAGTGCCGCATCCTCGCGGTTGGCGGGAGTGTTCGGATTGCTCAGGTTTTTCTCCGACGGCACGTCATCGGCGCGCGGTTGCCGGTGGCCGATCGGGGCCTCGCGGAAGGGCGGGGGCTGCTGATTTGCAGCGCCCGATGTTCCGGTTTTGCTACCCGTCTGCGCCAACGCCGCTGGAGCGCCAATCAGGGCCAGTAGCGCCATCGACATGATCAGCTTTCGCATCTGAATTCTCCACCAACAGAGAAACGCATCGACCTGGCAGGATCGGGAGCCTCTCCGGTCCTGCCCCTCCTCCGTCAGTCATCGCTCAATGATGGCTCCGGAGGATAGAGATGAACGTCGCCGCAATAGTCGACGATACGATAGCGCGTTTCCGCCTGCCGTTCACGTTGTTCCGAAAAAGAATTTGTCTCCGAAAAAGAATTTGCATGTGACAAATAATTCGGACCGACCGGCGCCTTGCCATGGCCGCCGGGAATATCGAGCACGTATTCCGGCTGACACAGCCCGGAAACCCGCCCCCGCAATGCACGCATCAATTCCCGGCCCTCCGCCAGCGTCGTGCGCAGATGCGCCGTGCCGGGCGCGAGATCGCCGTGGTGCAGGTAATAGGGTTTTATCCGGCATTCGACAAAGGCCCGCATCAGCGCTTCCAGCGCCGCGGCATTGTCATTGACGCCGCGCAGCAGCACCGACTGGCTGACCATAGGGATTCCGGCGTCGATCATTGCAGCGCACGCGGCGCGGGCTTTGTCGGCCAATTCTTTGGCATGGTTGGCGTGCAGTGCAACCCAGGTCGCAGCCCCCTTGACCCTGAGCGCCGCGATCATCTCCGCGCTGATGCGGGCGGGATCCGCCACCGGCACGCGGGTGTGGATCCGGATGATCTTGACGTGATCGATGGCGGCGAGGTCCCCCATGATCTCAGCGAGCCGCCGTGGCGATAGCATCAGGGGGTCGCCGCCGCTCAGGATAACCTCCCAGATCTCGCGATGCTCTCGGATATAGTCGAGCGCGCCGCGGTAGGCGGCGGACGAGAGCGCGGTCGCCTTGCCCGGCCCGACCATTTCGCGGCGAAAACAGAACCGGCAATACACCGCGCAGACGTGAACCAGCTTGAACAACACGCGATCCGGATAGCGATGCACGATGCCGGCGACCGGCGAATGCGTGTGATCGCCAATCGGATCGGCGCTCTCGCCGGGCTGCACCGCCAATTCCTCAGCACGTGGAATGAATTGTCGCGCGATCGGATCGTCGGAATCATCCATGTCGATCAAGGCGGCAATATCCGGCGTCACCGCCACCGCATAGCGCGCCGCGACCTGTTCCAGATCGGCAAGATCAGCCGCAGGTGCCAGGCCGTGGGCGACCAGTTCTGCGGGCTCACGCAGCGTCATGGCGGGCTTGAGATTGATCTTGCTCATGCCTCACCGGCCGGCGGCGTCCACACCACCTGATCAATCCGCAGCGCGCCGCCGGCCAGCATCACCAGCCGGTCGAAGCCGAGCGCGACGCCACTCGCTTCCGGCATCTTCGCCACGGCATCGAGAAAATCCTCGTCGAGCGGATAGCGCTCGCCGTAGCGCCGCTCCTTTTCGTCCATGGCCTGCATGAAACGCCGGCGCTGCACCTCGGCATCAGTCAATTCGCCAAATCCATTGGCAAGTTCAACGCCGCAGGCATAAATCTCAAAACGCTCGGCGACGCGTGGGTCGGACGTTTTGGCGCGCGCCAGCGCCGCCTCGGGCGCCGGATATTCAAACAACACCGTCAAGCGCCCCTGCCCCAGATTGGGTTCGATGTGCTCGACCAGCACCTTGCTGAAGATATCCGACCAGGTGTCGTCGTCCGCGATCCGCACCCGTGTCCTGGCCGCTGCCGCCAGGCCAGCGCGATCGCCCTCGCCTCCTGCGATGGTGGCGAGCAGATCGATACCGGCAAAGCGCTCGAACGCCGCCGCCACGGTCAACAGTTCCGGCTCGGCAAATGGATCGGCGCTGCGGCCGCGAAACGAAAATCGCCCGATGCCGGTTGCCTGCGCGGCATGGGCGATAATGACGACGCTATCGGCCATCACGGCGTCATAGGCCGCATCGGCGCGGTACCATTCCAGCATGGTGAATTCGGGAAGATGGAGATCGCCGCGCTCCCGGTCGCGAAACACCCGCGCAAACTCAAAGATCTTGGGCTCGCCTGCGGCCAGCAATTTCTTGCAGGCGAATTCGGGCGAGGTCCGTAAGTACCGCGTCGCAAGCGCGCCAGTGGCGGAGGTCAATTCGGTGCGCGGCGCATGCAGGTGAGTCTCATTCCCCGGCGAGACCTGCAAAATCCCGGTTTCGACCTCGGCAAAACCCTGTTCGTCGAACCATGCCCTGATCGCCTTGGTGATGGCGCTTCGCGCCGCCAAGAATGGCCTGATGTCGGCGTGCCGTGTCGCCGACCACCATGGCGAAAGCTGATCGTGGTCGGCCATCAGCGAACCGCCTCAAAAACCCGCAAAACGCTGGCATCGACTGGCAAAATCAGTATGTTGCAGCACGAAACCGCTTCGCTGGCCTCGGGACGCCCTTGTCCGGATCGGTCCCGGGCCAGAATATCAGGAAAAACAGCTTTGAAAGTCATCGCCAGTTCTATTCGCAAGGGCAACGTCATCGAGCAAGACGGCA
>WNFA01006545.1_pt1 | contig 11371 bp, 8 predicted proteins | sample 5400481 | NCBI WGS metagenome assembly WNFA01 (sample SAMN13153340, study PRJNA577476) | soil metagenome | isolation source: 120 cm saprolite under Douglas fir tree site 2 hole 1 replicate 2 | place: USA:California | collected 2015-04-18
GTGGCGAGCTGGCGGCGCGCGTAGAGGTCCAGCAACTCCGCGGCCATCGCCCGGATCGCGGCCCGCGTCTTGTCCCGCTGCCGTTGCCACGTCTTGGCGCCGAGCCGGTGGAGACGCGGCGGCGGCGCGTCGCCGTCCCCCGCGGTGCGGTAGGGCTCGAGCTGATCGATTCGGTAGAGGGGCACGTTGAGCCGGTCCCCGCCTTCGTACTCCACGACCGCGACCTCGAGCGTCACCCCGTCCGCGCCGACGGCGATCGTCTGGAGGCCGCGGTAGATCCCGATCCCATGCTCCAGATGCACGACGTACCCGCCCGGGGTCAGCGGCCGCGAGGCGGCGGTCGAGACGGCGCTGCGATAGCGACGCGGGCGCCGCAGCCGTCGTGCCCGGCGGAAAATCTCGTGATCGGTGAGGACTCGCAGCGTCGGCATGATGAAGCCACCGTCGAGCGCGCCGACCGCCAGCGTCGCACGATCAGAGCCGATCAGTTCTTCCAAGCGCTCGAGCTGCCCCTCGTTGTCGCAGAGGATCACGGTCGGCGGAGGCTGGGCGACGATCTGCCGCAGCCGTTTCAAGTCACGGTCGATGTGCTCAGGCGGGGCGAGTGGAAAGCGCTGCTCGGTCTCCGCATCCGATACCGCGATGCGGGCCAGGCCGTTCAGCCGGGCACGCCATGCTCCTGGGTCTATGAGCAGGTCCTCACGGGCCGGCGGCTCTTCTCCCATCCGGCGGGCGACCTCGAGATGGTGCGCCGCATCCGCCCAGGCTCGTTCGACCTCGCGCTCCACGGCGGATTCCTGATCCGTGATGACGATCGTGTCGGTCGGCAGCAGATCCAGGAGATTCTTCCGCAGGGGGGCGTCATGCTGCGGCCCCGCCTTGAATTGGCCCCCCCCCCGTACCGATTCCGCACGCACCGGGAGAACGGTCACGCGGTCCAGCGCGTCGCCCGAACGTTGTGTGTCGAGATCGAAGCTGCGGACCGAGGCGATCTCGTCGCCCCACCATTCGATGCGCGCCGGCGCCGCCATGCCGAATCCGTATACGTCGAGGATTCCGCCACGCACGCTGTACTGGGCCACTTCAGTGACGGTTGGGACGCGCTCGTAACCCATCTGATCGAGCCGCTGCGCCGTGTCAGTGAGGCTCCTTTCCTCTTTGCTGACTTCGATCACCAGTCGCGCCTGCTCCAGTGCCGCCGGGACTGCCGTCCGCTCCGCACTCGCTCGGGCGGTCGTGACCAGCACACGGACCGCTCCCCGCAGCAGCGCCTCGATCGTCTCGATGCGCTCACCCGCCAGCTCGTAATGCGGCTCCTCGGCGCCGAGCGACTCGCGCTGTGGATAAAGCAACGTCGACTCCGGTCCCAGGAGCGTCTGCAGATCCGCGAGCCAGCGCTCCCCATCCGCAGGAGTTGGAGCGACGACGCTGAAGACACGCTGCGGCAGCGCGCGGGCGAGCGTTGCGACCAGCACGACCGGGCTCGAACCGGGAAGCCCGCCCACCCCGATGCGCGTTCCGGGCGATGGCAGGCGCCCGACGAGCGAGCGCGTAGCGGGAAGGTCGTGGAACCTCTCGAGCAGAAAGGCGAGCGGCATCAGCGCGTCCGGGTCGCGACCCCCAGCTCGGCGGCGGCGAGCAGCAGCGCCAGGACCAGCAGTATCCCGCTCGCGTCGGCACGCCGCGTGCCCGAGAAGCCCTCGGCGGCAAATCGATTGGCACTCAGCACCGATGTACGGTCCTTCCCGCCCAGGGCGGCCGTGACCAGCGCAGTCGACGCCGGCGTGAGGTCGGACTCGCGCGCGTCGGGACCGAAAACTGTCGCTCCGATCGTATCCATTCCGCGCGTGCGGAACTCCACGCGCGGCGCGCCCTCGGCTGAGGCGACTTCGGCTTCACCGATCACGATCCGATTGACGAGCGCATCGATGAACGGCACGAACCCCGGCGTGGCCGGCAACGCCGTCCAGGCGGTGTCCAGTCGACTGCCGAGCACCACAACACTGCCCGCGCGTACGAGCCAGGGCTCGCTATTCACGGTCGCCACCACGGCGTCTGCTCCCCGCTCCCCGCTCCCTGCTCCTTCAAGGCGATATCGCCGCATGACCGGTACGCCATTGAGAACTGTCAAATCGGTCGACGAGAGCACGCCAGGGGTCGCCAGTTGACCCCAACGCCACGGCACTCCGCGCGACGCCAGCGCGCGATTCGCCTGTCCGACGAGCGCCGGATCGTCGGGCGGCTGTACGATCGCGTGGGGACTGGTGGGGACGTCACCGCCGCCGATCACGACATCGCGGCCATCGATGATGTGCCTGCCCACCAGGAGCACGTCGAGCGCCGCCGCGACAAACGATCCAGCACTGGGCGCCGCCATGACCTTCGCGGGCGGCGCTACGCGCCAGGCGAACGGCCTGCGGTCGTCGGCGCGCAGCTCGTCGGGCTCGAGCGCCGCTTCGCCAACCCACCACCCTGGCGCAAGCGACTGCGCGGGCAGCGACACGGTTACCGCCGCTCGCGTCGCTCCTTCCGTGCCCTCCCGGCCTGGCGTCGCCAACCCGCGAGCGGCGATTTCTCCACGGTTGCGGCCGGCGCCGATGCGGATCGTGACGGGCACAGGCTCGGGTGTTCCTCCGTTGTCCAGCATCGAGCCGCTCAATTCGATGACCGCGGCTCCCTCCGAGACCGTGACCGCCGCGATTCCGCGATTGGGCGCCCCGCGTCCTGGAGCGAGCGCGAGCACCCGGACCCCGCTCGGCATCACGGCCCGACTCGACGCGAGCGCCGAGCGTTGCCCATCGCTGACCACGTGCACTTCCCTGCCAACCAACGGCTGCGCATTCACCATGCGGGAAGCGCGTTCGACGGCTCGTACCAGATCCAGCCGTAGCCAGCCAGGAGGTGTGCTGTCGATCGTGGCGAGCAGCGCTTCGCGCGTGCCCCCGCGCAGCACGCCGTCGCACAGCATCAGCCACACGCGATCGGCGGACGTCGTGCGGGCGAGGGACGAGCGCGCCGCCACGCGCAACCGGTCGAGGACGAGACCGCCATCGACGATTGCTCCAGATGACGGAGAATTATCGAGAATGATGACGGCAGCTGTCGGCTGATGCGCGCCCCCACCATGCAGCGGTACCAACGGCCGCGCCGCCGCGAGGACGATCACCACGATCAACGCCGTGCGCAGAATCAGCAACAACAGGTGGCGGAGCTTCAGCCGGCGAGCGCTCTCTCGCTCCGCCGCGCTCAAATAGCGGACCGGTGGAAAATCGAGCTCGGGGGGAATGCGTCGCTGCAACAGGTGAAGCAATGCCGGGATCGCGGCGGCGGCGAGTCCCAGGAGTGCCAGCGGGTGAATGAAGCTCACGTCAGCAGGCGCAGCGCGAGGCCGAACGGCATGTCGGTCTGGATATGATGGTACGCGATGCCGTGCCGCCGGCAGGCCTTCCGCCACGCGGCGATCTCGCGGCGCACCGTGTCCGCGTACGCGCGAGCCAGCTCGCGCGGCCGTACCACGACGCTCACCGCGGATTCGGGATCCTTGAACCGCACTTCCGGCGGACCGCTGAGCTCGACTTCCGCTGGGTCCATGAGGTGAAAGACGACGACCTGGTGTCCGCGATGCCGGAGATATCGCAGCGCGGCGAGCGCCAATTCTCGATCGAACAACAGATCCGAGATCAGCACGACCATTCCGCGCCGGGCGAGCAAGGCGGTCAAGCGCTGGAGCGCGGCGTGTGCCGCGGTCCCCTGGCCATCCGGTGTATCGAGCAAACCACGTACGATGCGTGTCCATTGACCGGTCTTCACCCGCGCCGGGATCAGCTGACGCACCTGCTCATCGAAGGTCACGAGTCCAGTCGCATCGCGCTGCCGCAACAGAATCAGCGCCAACGCGGCGGCCAGTCGATCCGCGTACGCGCGCTTGGTCAGGCGTTCGGGCGTACCCTGCCACGCCATGGATCGACTCGCGTCGACCAGGATCATGGAGCGGAGATTCGTCTCTTCTTCGAATTGCTTTACGAACAGTCGATCGGACCGCCCCAGGATCCGCCAGTCGAGATACTTCAGCTCATCGCCCGCCTGGTAGGCGCGGTGCTCGGTGAACTCCACCGAGAACCCGCGGAACGGCGACCGATGCAGCCCGGCCAGGAACCCCTCAACGACGCCCTCGGCAACGATTTCGATGCCACCGAGGCGCGCGACTTCGGCCGGATCGAGCAGGTCTAGGCGCTGCGCCAAGAAATGTCCTTGCCATGGGACAGCTGAGATGGATCACAATCGAGCCAAGTCATTATAACAATATAATTTACGCCTATTATGCCGCTGGCACAGTCTCTGCCTTACGCCGGGCGGGAGGCTCTATGTTCGCAAACCTGGCGATGCTCAGCTTGGCCGTCCTGTCTACGTCCACGGCGCGGGATCCGAGCGTGTACCGGCCGAAAGTCGAGTTGTGGACGAACCGCGGCGACGCAGCCGTCTATACCCGCGGTGAGCGGGTCCGGCTGTATTTCCGCCTCGATCAGGATGCCTACGTGACGATCTTCCGAGTGGATACGGATGGTCGTATTCGTGTGTTGTTCCCCCGGGATCCGTGGGAAGACAACTTCGCGCGCGGCGGCCGAGACCTCGAAGTCGATGGGAGTGAGCTCGCCCGCGAAGCCATCACTATCGATGACTACCCAGGCGTTGGCTACCTCTTCGCGGTCGCCTCCGCTGATCCGTTCGTCTACGACCAAATCGAAAGCGGACAGCATTGGGACTATCGCGTGATCGCGGATGGTCGCGTACGCGGTGATCCGTACGTTGCCATGACCGATCTCGCGGAGCGCATCGTACCGGACGGGTACGTCGATTGGGACTACGACGTCATCTCGTACAATGTCGGTCAGCACTACGACTATCCGCGCTTCTTGTGCTATGACTGTCACACCTATGTCAGCTATCCGTACTGGGATCCCTATTTCAACTCGTGCGTGCGCTTCCGCATGGTCGTGTACGACGATCCCTGGTACTATCCGTACCGCTATTACGGCGGCAGCCGTACCGTGTTCGTGCGGCCCTTCCGTCCGCAGCCGCGCTTCATCTTTAAGGATTGGGGCACCGATCGTCCCAGCCGTGAGGGCTTCGTCTCTCGCGAGCGCGAGCGCCCGGTCAACGACAACACGCGTCGCGGCGTCACGGGCCGGGATATCGGCGGGCTCGGCAGCGTGCCGCCGCCCAACGTGCGGGACCGTCGCGGTCGTCCCGGCGACGATCACAACAACGGCGGTGATGATCGCGGCAATAACGGCAACGATCACGGCAACCGTGGCAACAACGATCACGGCAACCGCGGCAACAACGATCACGGCAACCGCGGCAACGACGATCGCGGCAATCGGGGCAACGACGACCGCGGCAACCGCGGCAACGACGACCGCGGCAATCGTGGCAATGATAATCGGGGCAACGGCGGCGGCCGTCCGGACCGGCAAGATGCCAAGCCTTCTGACCGGCCGATGATTCTGCCGCCCCGGGACCAGCCGCGCGTGGAGCCCCGCGCCGTGGAGCCGCGGTCCGAGCCACGGCGAGTCGAGCCGCGCAATGAACCGCGCAGCGAGCCACGGCGGGTGGAGCCGCGCAACGAGCCACGCAATGAGCCGCGCAGCGAACCTCGTCGTGCTGAGCCGCGCAACGAACCGCGCAGCCAGCCCCAGCCCCAGCCACGCGCCGAGCCGCGCCGCGATCCACCGCGCGAATCACCAAAGCCGCGCGATGAGCCTGAGGTGCGGCGTCGCAAGCCGTGAACGTTCAGACTGGAACCTGACGCGCCCGATCGTAGTCTCACACGATCGGGCGCGTTAGCTTTTTCATCCCTTCCTCTTCTTGAGGCTGTCTTGCTCGCCATGCTGTTGCTCTCGAACGCCCTGTTCGTCCAATCACCAACGGATGTCCAGCGGGCGGCGCAAACTATCCTGCCGGCCGATATCCGCCGGCGCATCGGGATCATTGCCGATGATTCCATGCGTGGTCGAGACACACCGAGTGCCGAGCTCGACGAAGTCGCAGCCTACATCGGGCGCGAGTACCGCCGGCTGGGTCTCACGCCTGGTGGCGACAACGGGACGTTCATTCAACGCTACTCACTGGATCGCGTGCAGGTCGTCGCCGAGAGCTCGGTGGCATTCGTGCACGGCGGCGGCGGCGCCACGCTGAGGTACGGGAAGGACTTCGTGTTTTCCGATAACAACTTTGAAAGCGGCGACTACGCGGGCGGCGTGGTCTTGGTCACGGGTCCGTTGACCGGTCCGCTGACGGCGGACACGGCGACGTTCGCCGGCAAGATGGTGATCTTCGCGAGCCCCCGCTTTCGTGACCGGCAGCGGCTGTTCTCCTGGAAGCCCGCCGGGGTCGTGCTGCTCACGTCGGCTGATGACTCCGACTGGTCGAGGATCGTCAGTCGCAGAAGTCGGCCGCAGTCCCGCGACCCCAACAATTCCATCGGTGGCCCGATCCTGCTCATGCGGATGTCGTCGTTCCAGCCGATCGTGGCGCAACTCGGGCTCGATCTGGCCGGCGCGCAGTCGGCAGCGGCGTTCGAGGCGCGGGCCTTGGCAGACGTCCAGTTGCACGCGCACGCGCGAATGGCCACGCGCGAGAACAAGTCCGCGCCCAACGTGGTTGCCATTCTCGAGGGCAGCGATCCGACACTCGAGAACGAGTACGTGGTCTTCAGCGCCCACATGGATCACATCGGGGTCGCGGGACCAAGGGGCAGCGGCAGCTGCCAGGCCGAGGGGGCAGACTCGATTTGCAACGGCGCCGACGACGACGGTTCAGGCACGGCCGCCGTCGTGGAGATCGCCGAGGCATTCTCGGGGCTGCGGCCGCGCCCCCGGCGTTCGATCATCTTTCTGAACGTGAGCGGCGAGGAGAAAGGCCTGTGGGGCAGCCAATACTTCGTCGATCATCCCACAGTGCCGATCACCAGCATCGTCGCCGATCTCAACATCGATATGATCGGTCGTAACTGGAAGGACACCATCGTCGCGATCGGGAAGGAACACTCGGATCTCGGCGCAACGCTGAACCGGGTCGCCGCGGCGCATCGCGAGCTGAACATGCAGCCGATCAACGATAAGTGGCCCGGCGAGAACTTCTACGGCCGCTCCGATCACTTCAACTTCGCGAAGAAAGGCGTGCCGATCCTGTTTTTCTTCAGCGGCACCCACATCGATTACCACAAGGTGGGTGACTCGCTGGACAAAATCGACGCGGAAAAGGAGTCGCGCGTCGCGCAGCTCATCTTCTACCTCGGCCTCGAGGTCGCGGACAGTGCCGAGCGGCCGAAATGGAATCCCGACAGCTACAAGCGCATCGTCAGCGGTAACTAGCGGCTTCAGGAAACAGCACGCCCCCGCCCCCGGGATGACCGGAGGCGGGGGCGCGCCTATCTTAGGCTGGTGCGAGTGCTGATCGTAGAAGACGACCCTGAGCTCGCGGGTCTCCTCCGTGACGGTTTGCGCGAGCATCGCATCGACCCGACGGTGGCGGCCGGGTTTGCCGAGGGGCGCGAGCAAGCGTTGATCGGCGACTACGACGTCGTCATCCTCGACGTCCGGTTGCCGGGCGGCAGCGGGTTCGAGCTCTGCGCCGATCTGCGCCGTCAAAAAGTCGGCGTGCCGGTGCTGATGCTGACGGCGCTCGACGCCGTGGACGATCGTGTCCGCGGCCTCGCGGTGGGTGCCGACGACTATCTCACCAAGCCATTCGCTTTTCGCGAGCTGGTCGCCAGGCTCCAGGCGCTCGCGCGCCGCCGTGCGCTGGCACTCACTCCCACCATCCTGCGGGTCGCGGATCTCGAGGTGGATCTTGGGGCCCGGCGCGTCAGCCGTGCCGGCCGGTCGATCAATCTCACCGCGAAAGAATTTGCCTTGCTCGAGCTGCTGCTCCGTCACCGCGACCAGGTGGTCGATCGGTCCGCGATTACGGCGCACGTGTGGGACAACAACCACGATCCCTTTGCCAACGTCCTCGACGTGCTGGTTCGGCGTCTGCGCAGCAAGATCGACGACGGCTTCGAGCCGAAGCTGATCCGGACGGTGCGCGGCGCCGGCTATTGCCTGGGCGTGTCCGGATGAGCCTCAGCCGCCTGCGCGTCCGCCTCACGCTGTGGTATGCGGCGACGTTCACGCTCATCCTGGTGCTGCTCGGCGCCGGACTGTTCTTGGCGATCGGGACGCAGGTATCGCGGCGCATCGACCTCTCGCTCGCCGCGGCGACCGGGGCCATCGCGCGCGCGACGCACGACCTGGAGCTCGAGCGCGCCTCCGGCGGCGCGGCGGATGCCGTCGAAGAGCTCCACATTCCCGATCGCGAGCTGTACCTCTTCGACGCCACGGGCCGCGCGATCACGCCGCCCCAGGCCGACGCCTGGATCGTCGACGCGGCGCGCGCGGCGGCGACCAGCGGAAGCGCCGACGTGCAACACGTGACGGGCGGCAGTCACGAGCGGCGGTTGCACGCCGAGCGGTTCAACGGACGCTCGGGCACAACGTACGTCGCGGCCGCCGTCGCCGATCGACCGAATATCCGCGAGCAGTACGCGTCGCTGATCGGGATCTTCGGCGCGGCCGCGCTGGCGGCACTGCTGCTGGTGGCGGCCGGCGGCTTCATGCTGGCCCGGCAGTCCACGGTTCCGGTAGAGCGCTCGATGGAGCAGATGCGGCGCTTCATGGCCGATGCCGCCCACGAGCTGCGCACGCCGGTGACCATTCTTCGCACCCGCACGGAGCTCGCGCTGGCGCAGCCGCGCGACGCCACGGGCGACACCGCCGCCTTTCAGGCGATCGAGCGCGAGGCCGACCGGTTGGGCGGCATCGTCGGCGACCTGCTCACGCTCGCGCGCGCCGATGCCGGTGAGCGAAAGGTCGTGCGCGCATCACTCTACTTGGACGATGTCGTCTCGCAGGCAGTGGCGTCCGCGCGAACGTTGGCCGAGCGAAAAGGCGTGGCGTTAGTCGTCGGGTCGTTCGACGAGGCGCAAATCACGGGGGACGCCGGACTCGTGGAGCGTCTGGTCCTCATCGTGCTCGACAACGCCATCAAGTACACGCCGGAGAGCGGGCGCGTGCGGTTGGATGTGACGGCGCGCGACGGGGCGCGCTCCGTCATCGTCTCGGACAGCGGCATCGGCATTCCGTCCGACCAGCTGCCGCGGATCTTCGAGCGATTCTACCGCGGCGAAAGCGCCCGCAGCCATGCCGAGGGCTCGGGACTCGGGCTTCCCATCGCTCGCTGGATCGCCGACCTGCACGGCGCCCGGATTTCGGTTGCGTCCGATCCAACGGGAACCCGCGTCGAGGTTGCGTTTCCCGCGGCGTAAGCCTCTTGTAAGGTACGGTCGCTAGCTTCCGGGCCATGCGCCTCGTGTCGTCCCTGACCCCGGTGCTGTTCCCGTTCGTCTTAGTCGCTCAGCAACAGGTCACGCGTGCTGACGCTGTCGCCGCCGCGCTGGCCCGCGGCGCGCGTGTGGCGCTCGCCCGCGCCGATACGACCGCCGCATTGGGCGCGTCGCGGGCGGCCCGGGCATTCCCCAATCCCACCGTCTCCGGCAGCTACACGAAGGACACGCCGAACTATCACGCGCTCGGCGACCTGCCGCTCGACCTCCCCTGGCTGCGCGGGGCACGGATCGGGGCCGCGGAATCGGCCCGCGACGCCGCGCGCTATCGTTTCGACTTCGAGCGCGCGGCGATCCGCTTCGACGTCGACACGACCTACACCATGCGCGCTTATCCCACCGCACGGCCGTCGATGCCGACAGTCTGTTGCGGATCGCCGAGCTGCGACGGGAGGTCGGCGACGTGAGCGAGCTCGACGTCCGGCTCGCGGCGGTGAATGCGGGGCAGCTCGCGAACATCGCCGCCGACGACTCGCTCGCCGCGCTCGAGACCCTCTTGTCGCTCCAACTGCAGATGGGGCTCAGCGGCAACGAGCCGACGATCGTGTTGGTCGATTCGCTGCGCCCACCACCCGACGCTGCCGTAACAGAGGGGCGCGTGCTGCTTCCCATCGCCGCGGCCGAGGCGTCGCTGCGCTCCGCCGAGCGGTCGCTGGCATTCGCGCGCCGCAGCCGCTTCGCGCCGAATCTCCAATTCGGCTTCGACACCGGGGATCCGACGAGTACGACACCGCATCAGCTGCTGCCCGTCGTCGGCTTTTCGCTCCCCTTCCCGCTCTTCAACTTTGGCCGCGGCGACGTGCTGCGTGCGGCTGCGGAGCGGGATCGGGCCAGCGCCGAGCTCGACCTGACGCGCCGGGAGACCGAAGCCGCGGTCGCGCGCGCACGGCGCGATCTGGTGGCCGCACGCGATCGGCTGCGGCGCACCGCAGGACTCGTCGAAAGCGCCAATCGCGTCGCGGCGATGTCCCTGCAGGCCTACAGCGAGGGAGCCATCCCATTGGCGAACGTGCTCGAGGCGCAACGCAATGCGCGCGAGATCCTGGCGCGCTACATCGACGACCTCGCCACCGCGGACGCGGCAGCCCGGGCCGTAAAACTGCTCACCGCGTCGCCGGACGAGCCGTGAGACGCCTCTGGGTGAGTATCGCGCTCGCCGGAATCACCGCGGCATGCGGAGGCGGAGGTTCGAGTAACGGGAAGGACGTGTCGCGCGAACCCGGAGTGCTTGGCGTCTCCACCAGCGTCGCCATGGTCCGACCCTTCCCCCATGAGGTCAGCGCGATCGGGACGGTCATGCCGCGAGCGGACCGCTTTGCCGCGCTCGCGCCGCCTGGGCAGACGCGCGTCGCGGGGATCTTCGTAGTCGCGGGGCAACCCGTCGCCAAGGGCGATGCGCTGATCGAATTCGAGCGTGCACCGTTCGACGCGGCCGCGCAGAGCGCCGCCGCCACACTAGCGAACGCGGAGCGCGCCTATGCGCGCGCGGTGCGGCTCGTCCAGGCCGGCGTTCTGGCACAGAAGGACAGCGGCCAGGCGGCCGCCGACCTTGCAGCGGCCCAGGCGGCGGCAGTCACAGCACGCCGCGCGCAAGAGCTGGCCACCCTGCGGGCTCCGTTGAGCGGCGTCGTCACGCGCATGAACGCGGTGCTGGGAGCGTCCGTCGATGCGAATCAGACGCTGGTCGAGGTCGCCGATCCTATGGCGTTGGACATCGTCTTTAACGTGTCGCCGGCTGAAGCCGGCCGCATCAATCGCGGGGACACGGCCACCGTCACCAGCGGCGAGGGCGCGAGCGGCGAGGCGCTCGGTCCCGGTGTGGTGACGAGCATCGGCGTCGCGGTGGACTCCGCGTCGCGCGGCGTCGCCGTGCGGGCCCGGCTCACGGTGCCCCCGCGGGCCTTGCGGATCGGTGAATCGGTGGTC
>WNFA01009437.1_pt1 | contig 11371 bp, 9 predicted proteins | sample 5400481 | NCBI WGS metagenome assembly WNFA01 (sample SAMN13153340, study PRJNA577476) | soil metagenome | isolation source: 120 cm saprolite under Douglas fir tree site 2 hole 1 replicate 2 | place: USA:California | collected 2015-04-18
CCAGCGCCGGATCGGCTCGCTGCTCGCGGCGGAAAGCGAAGCCGTCCATCACCGGCATCATGAGGTCGAGCAGGATCACGCAAGGATGGAGGCCGGCACGAAGCAGCTGAAGGGCTTCCGCGCCATCCGAGGCGACCTTCACCTCGTGACCAAACTCTTCCAAGGTCGCGGCCAGGGCCTCTCGCACGTTCCAGTGGTCCTCGACGAGCAGGACGGGGTCATCGAACGTCACCCGGTCCGAGCCATCGGTCATGGCCATTGCTCCCCCGGTCTGGCACGGAGGGTCGGAGGGCCGTCATGTACGCCGCTCGGTGGTGCCCTCGTGGGAGCCGTGCGCGGGCGGATCAGGGAGCGCTTCCCATGCTACGCGCCCTGGTTCGTCGGCGCGAGCAGGACCGCCTATTGTGCGCCCGCCGCTATCCACCAACGCTTCTAGTCGTGAACCGAGCGAGCGGCACTTTACTGACGCTCGACCCCGACCTGCTCTCGACGATCACCGCGCGACTCGACGATCGCAGCGGCGGCGCCACCGCGCACCACGTCTACCGCGGCACGATGGACGGGCACGTCGACAAGGCTGCTCACGACCGACCCGGCGGAGGACGGGAAGACAGCAGACGACGGCGATTGAGGCGGTGGGCGCGTGGGCGGGGGCGGCCGTGGCGATCACCGGCGAGAGCGTCGAAGTGGTCGCGCAGGCGCTCGCCATGATGCTCAGCCGGTGGCGGCAGAGACCGTCGACGCCGTCGCCGAGGTGCCCTGTCGTCACACTACGACAGGAGAAGCGAGCTAGCACGGAGCGGGCATTTTCGCCCGCCCCGTGCCGGCCTCAATCAGCGCTTGTCTGTCTCTCTCGCTGCGCTTAGAAGCAGGCGCACCCGCCCCCCGGACCCGGATTGCTCTGGCACGTCGTTCCGGACGGGCAAGCGCCCGCACTGCACATCGTCGATGTCGGCGAGCACTCCGCCGTCCCGGATGCACAGCTACAGCCTTCCTGCATCGTGGTCGGGTTGAGGACAAGACTGCAAACCATCCCCGTCCCGCATCCGGACCCGCCACACATCGGCACTGTCCCACACCCCGCGCTAGGGAGCGTGGTCGTGGTAGTGCCTCCGGCCACTGTCGTCGTCGTGGTCCCACCGGCCGCCGTCGTGGTCGTGATCGGAAGGGTCGGCGTCGTGGTCGTGGTCGTCGTGGCCGGACAGCTCGGCCCGCTCCCCGGTGCCGGGCAGGCGTCGCAGCAGCTCGTGCAGGCACCGACGGTTCCCTGTTTCGCGGTGCAGTGCGTGGCGTCCTTCTTGATCTTGCACTTGGTGCCGCTGTGGGTCGTTACGCAGCAAGTGACCGCGCCTGGTTTGCCGCAGGTCGAATGCGCCGCGCACCGCTTCACGGCTCCCTTGCAGCTCACCGGCAGTACACCGTTGGTGACTTCGGTGTTCGCGTGACTCGCGACACAACTGACGTAAGCCCCGTGGCTGGTCGCCGTCGCGCAGTCGCACGACATCGCGATGTCCGACCGCGCCTGGGCGCGCTTCGACCCGGTGGGGTCATCGCTCGCGCAGTTCGCGAACCCAAACTGCGCTGTGGCGAAGATCAGGCTGCTCACGAGGAGACCTCGACTCAGAAACCGCATTGCGATTCCTCCTTTCGCCTCGGCCCCCCCAAGGCACGTTGATGTTTCGTGTTGGTGGAATTTCGCGTGGAGTCGGATGGGATGGTCATCTCGGGTCGGGATCGTAGTCAAGGACAACTTTGGGTGAGGGCCGCTCTCCGAGACACGTTACCCTGCGCACGCCGTGACGTGAGACGGCGCGGTGCCCTCGCGGATCAACGTCGGCGGTGTGACAGCACGACGGGGTGCAGCGGCCGGCGCAGGCGCGGTGTCCAGGGACCTTCTTCGTGGCCCTAGACCGACTCCCGCAGTCTGCACCGTCCGGTAAGCGCCGCGACGGAGGATGTCGCAGGCGTAGTCGCGGAGCCACCAAGATGTGGTCACGTCGCGGTTCACTCGGGGCAAACCGTTGCGCAGAAACCGTCCGCACCACAGCAGGTGTTTATCAAGCAGACCTCAGTGGTGGCGCAGTCGTTTGTCGAGCTACATGGCGTCACGGCGGCGCAATAGAAACCAGGCGAGCACACCGCTCCGCCTTCTGCGGTCTCAAAGCAGGCTCCGTTTCCACCACAACCCGCACAGGTTGGGAAAGACCCGCCGCACATGCCTCCTCCGCAGTCGGGCGGCGTCGGATTCGTAGCGGACTTGCACACCGTTGCGTCCGCCTTCGTTTCAGCTCTACACGCCTTCCTTTCGACCTTGTCCTTGCCGGCGGCGGTTTTGCACGCCTTGAACTCCCTCGCGATCAGCCTCTTGCAATCCTTGGTGCACTTGGCCAGCGCAGGCGAGCCCACGAGGCTGACGCCGAATACGAGCGCCGCCACCGCCGCGAGCTTCTTCGACATGACCCCTCTCCTCCTCATCCCGCCCGCTTCGTTGGTCCGACTGCTCGCCCCCGGGGCTGGTTCCTTGGTTGTTCCCACGGCTTGATCATCGGCGGCTGCTAGGCCGTTCGCGAGTCTTGGTTGGTCAGAAAATTGACCGAGGCCGCGATCGGGCGCTCCGCTGACGGCTTCCGCCCAGTCTGTTAGACGCCCTCCGCAAGAGACTCCGCCCACTTTTTCTCGCCGGCTTGCGAGTTGCCGAGCCAGTGCGGTAGCTCCGCCCTTCGTGGCCGACGAGCGGGCACGACTTGCCGTTGTCCTCCAACGCATCGCGCCCGATCTCATCGCGTCCCTCTGGCGGGTGCGGCGGCTGCGCGACCTGCCCCTCGAGACCCGCAAGACGATCGCGGACCTGCTCGGCAACGAGGCGGCCGCACGCGGCCTCGACCGGGATGAGGCGCCGAACGCCTACGGCGTCGAGCTGGGCGAACTGTTCGACGCGCTGGGGCTGTGAACGGCGGCAGGGTCGATCGGTTGGAGATGCGCCCCCGGCCTCAGGACACGATACTGCGCGGCCGCCCGGATCGAAACGCCGGAAGCCTGGGCCGCCACAGAGCGGCGCGTTGGGCTCGGAGCGCGCCACGAAGCCGCACAGCCTCGTCGCAGTAGGCTGGCCGCGCGGCGTGGCACGTGGGGCAGCGCTGCAGGTGCGCGACGAAGGCTTCGTACTCGGCGCAGCTGAACATGGGATGAGATCCTACCCGAGCCGCCAGTGTCCGAAGTTCACTCAGGCGGTGGTGTCCTAGTTTGAAGTGCCGAGCCGCCAGTGTCCGAAGTTCACTCAGGCGGTGGTGTCCTAGTTTGAAGTGTCGCGCTTCGGTGGCAAGTAGTCGGCGCAGGTGCACTCTACCGGCGCGGGTGCCTCCGGCATCACGCCCGGCACATTGGCGCCCACCAGTGCGGTCGTTCGGTGCCATTGGTGCCCGCATTCGAGGCGGTGGCAGGAGATCGCATCCGACGGACTTCGACCGATACTCCTCGACGGTCTCGTCTCTCTCTTGTCGCCGCGTCCGCAGATATCGCAGCTCATGCGAGTCAGAGGAGCCCGAGGTTGAGAGCCACTTCCCGCGAGAGGACGAGCCGCCCGCGGTCGCCCCTGCGGGCGATCGTCGTGCCGGGCAGCATCCGCTGCGGGGGCACCCAGACGACCTTCTTCCCAACGCGGCAGCTCAGGATGACGCCGTCACTCGCAACTTCCACGTCATCAAACGTCACCCGATCCGCGCCATCGGTCATGGCCGCTCCTGCTTGGCTCTGAGTACCTGAGGCGCCCAACGGCGCACTCGGAAATACGCGCGGGGAGAGCCAGGCGGCGGGCGTATCAGGGAGTGGACGGGCCTTAGTCCAGGGCATCGCAGAGCGCAAGGCGCGGTGCGACATGACGGCGCCCGTAGGATACGGTCACGCCGCGCTCCCCGGCGACCACCGCGTGCGCGGGCTAGTCGTCGAGTGTGTCGAGCACCGGCGCCTCAGTCGAGCACGTCGACGAACGACCGCCGGACGCGCGCCGTCCGCCCGTAGAGGTCAACCGTCACGGCGATCGCGGCCAAAGCTGCAAACGGAAGGAGACACGGCTCCCGATCTCAATCGAGGATGGGGGTGCGACCCTGCGGTTTACAGGGGTCAACGTGCAGATCGTTTCGGGCGGCGGGACGGCGGATGCGTCACCGAACGGCAGAGGGAATGTCATCATTGGATATGACGCCAATACCGGGAACCACGACCGCAGCGGATCGCACAACCTGGTGATCGGGAATGAGCATACGTATAGCAGCTACGGCGGCTTGGTGGCGGGATCAAGCAACGCCATCACCGGCCCATCGACATCCGTGACTGGCGGCAATGGAAATACGGCGAGTGGTTTTCATGCGTCGGTGAGTGGTGGCGCCCGGTAACATTGCCAGCGGCATCACGTCGTCCGTCAGCGGCGGGATGAAGAACGTCGCCAGCGATGAGTCAGCCTCCGTGAGCGGTGGCGCTGGCAATCACGCGGCGCAGGAGGACATCCCCGGGGGGAATCCTCGTGAGAACCCACACCGACCGCCGTGGCGGCGCCAGGAAGGACGCGAGAACCTCCATCGAACCTGCGGCTTGGTCGGGGAAGTGCGTGACCAGATCCTCGGTGATGCGGTAGCCGTCGGCCTCCACCGTGCGCACGATCGCGTCGATGTCCCAGGCCGCGTCCACGACGGCTGCCTCGTGCGTGTTCGGGTCGCCCAGCAGGTAGGCGTAGTTCTGAATCGGGCCAAGCTCGAGCTGCTTGAGAGCTTCGTGGGCGGTCGCTCATGCATAGCACGCGACCGCGGGTGGTCAAGCTGGGAGCGTCCGCTCGGACGGCCCGCCCCCGGAACTGGCTCAAGTCCCGGCGGGGAGCGGCCGACATATGAGGCGGATGGTCGTCCACGGACCACGTTCGCAAGGAGGCCCCGTGCCGCTCCAGAACAAGATCCTGATCGTCGACGACAACGCGCGCAACGTCGAGATCCTGAAGAAGATCCTCGGCAAGACCTATCCGCTCAAGACCGCCGCGTCCGGCGAGGAGGCCCTCGAGGTCGCACCCGGGTTCCAGCCCGACCTGATCCTCCTCGACATCATGATGCCCGGCACCGACGGCTACGAAACGTGCCGCCGCCTGCGCGCCAACCCGGCGCTCCGCTGGGTCAAGGTCATCATGGTCTCGGCGAAGGCGATGGTGTCCGAGCGGCTCCAGGGCTACGAGGCGGGCGCCGACGACTACCTCACCAAGCCGTTCGACGAGGAGGAGCTGCTCGCAAAGGTGCGCGTGCACCTGCGCCTCAAGTCGGTCGAGGAGGTGGACGAGCTGAAGAGCTCGGTCCTCTCGCTCCTGAGCCACGAGACGCGAACGCCCCTGAACGCCGTGCTCGGCCCGGCCGAGCTCCTGATGTCGGACGACAGCATCGACTCCTGCGCCCGCAAGGAGTGGGCGGCGACGATCCACCGCGGGGCCATGCGGCTCCTGCAGCTCTTCGACAAGGTCATGACCCTCGCGGCGCTCAAGTCGGGCGAAAAGACCTTCCGGCTCGAACCGACCGACCTGCGGGCGCTCGTGCCCCAGGTGATCGCCGCGCTCGGGCCGCGGGCGCTCGAGAAGAACCTGACCATCGAGCACACGTTCGCCTCCCCGGGGCCGATCAATGCCGACAAAGCGGCGATGACGAGCGTCGTGAGCACCCTGCTCGAGAACGCGATCCGCTTCAGCCCCGTGAACGGTAGCATCCTGGTCGGCGTCTCGTCCGACAAGCGCCAGGTCCGCCTGACGATGGCCGACCAGGGGAAGGGCATGCCGCCGGAGCTCGCGGCGCGCGCCTTCGAGGAGTTCGTGAGCCGCGATCTGAACCACCAGGTCGACGGCGACGGGCTGAGCCTCGCCATCGCGCGCCACATCATCCTCGCTCACGGCGGCGAGATCGCGCTCGACAGCGGGGGGGGAGCGAGGACCACGGTCACGGTCTGCCTTCCGTGCCGTCCCGGCGCGACGGCGAACCCGCCTGCCAGGGCGGACCCCGCGCCGACCGACGACGCGCTCTGACGGCGCGCACGCGCTTCGCGCGACGACGTGGATGAGGCGGCGGCTGGAGCGCGGGCGACGAGGGGGGCGGTGGCGTGAACCCGGTGTCGGCCGGGTGTGGCTGGCGGCCCTCGTCCTCGCGGCCGCCGCTCCGTCGCCGGCGCCGGTCGTCGCCGCCGCGGATGGCGGGCAGGCGCCAGCGCCGGCGCCGGAGATGCTCCTCTTCGAGGAGCCGGTGGTGACCGCCGCCGCCAAGCACCCGCAGGCGGCACGCGATGTCCCCTCGGCCGTCACCTCCATCAGCCGCGAGGAACTCCGTCGCTTCGGCTACCGCACGCTCGCCGAGGCGCTGCGCGGCGTGCGCGGCTTCTACGGCGGCTACGACCGGAACTACAGCTACGTCGGCGTGCGCGGGTTCCTCCGTCCCGGTGACTACAACGACCGAATCCTGCTGCTGGTGAACGGGCACACCTACAACGACGACATCTACCAGACCGCCTACCTCGGCCCCGAGTTCGGCATCGACCTCGAGGCGATCGATCACATCGAGATCATCCGCGGGCCGGGATCCGCCCTCTACGGCGGCAGCGCGCTCTTCGCCGTCATCAACGTGGTCACTCTCGGCGCCGCGGACGCGCCCGGCGTGCGGGCGCTCGTCGAGACGGGCAGCTACGGCCGCAAGCGGGGCCAGGCGAGCCTGGGGCACGTCTTCGAGAACGGGCTCGAGGTGTACTCGAGCGGCTCGGTGCTCGACGTGGACGGGCAAGAGAACCTCTTCTACCGGGAGTACGCCGGCCCGAAGACCAACAATGGCGTGGCCCACGACGCCGACGGCGAGCGGGCGCTCAACTCCTTCCTCGGCGCGCGCTACGGCGACTTCGGCTTCCAGGGCGGCATCAACCGGCGCGAGAAGCACATCCCGACGGGCGCCTTCGACACCACCTTCGACGATCCCGGCACCAAGACCATCGACGGGCGACAGTTCGCCGAGCTCACCTGGGGCCACGCGCTCCAGCCCGACCTGGGCGTGACGGCGCGCACCTTTTACGACGGGGTGTACTACCACGGCACCTACATCTACGGGGCCGGCCCCGCGCGTCTGAAGAACGAGGACCTCGGCCCGAGCCAGTGGTACGGGGGCGAGGTGCGCGGGCGGTGGGACGCCATCGCACACAACACACTCACCACCGGCGCGGAGTTCACCTACCATCCGGACGCCACACAGGCGAACTTCGACCTGCCCACCCGCACGCGCTACCTCGACGACCATCGCCGCTTCGACACTTGGGGGATCTACGCACAGGACGAGTGGGCGATCCTCTCCAACCTGACCCTCGTCGGCGGGCTGCGCTTCGACAGCTACTACGACCGCCTGCGCGAGCTGAGTCCGCGCGCGGCGGCGATCTGGAATCCCCTCGCCGACACCACCGTCAAGCTGCTCTACGGGCGCGCCTTCCGGCCGCCGAACCTCTTCGAGCAGTACTACGACGTCGCCACCGGCATCGTGCAGGTCCAGAATCCCCGCCTCGATTCGGAGAAGATCGCGACCTACGAGGCGGTGCTCGAGCAGCGGCTGCCGCGCGGCATCCAGGGCCTCGTCGCCCTCTACCGCTACGACATCGACGGCCTGATCGATCAGACGCTCGTCCACCCGCCCGGCGGCGGGCCCGCCGTCCTCCAGTACCGCAACCTCAACTCGGTCGAGGCGCACGGCGCGGAGTTCGAGCTGCGCGTCCCGCTACCCTACGGCGTCTCCCTGCGCGCGAGCTACGCGCTCCAGGAGGCGCGCTCCGAGGGGCGGCTGCTCACCAACTCGCCGAAGCACCTGGGCCAGGGCGGCCTCCTCTTCCCGCTCCCGGCGGGCGCCCTCGGCGCGTTCGAGGTGCTGGTGGTCGGCCCGCGCCGGACGCTCGCGGGAAATCACGTCGAGACGGCGCGCATCGTGAACCTGAGCGTCCGCTCGCCCTCGCTCAGCCGCTTCACGCTCTCGGGCGCGCTCTACAACCTCCTCGACCAGCGCTACACCGATCCGGGCGGCGCCGAGCTGCGTCAGGACAGCATCCGCCAGGACGGCCTCACCTTCCGGGTCCAGCTAGAGTATGCGTTCTGAAGCGCGCGCCCTCCTCGCGGCGATGCTCGCCTCGGCCGCCCTGCTGCTTCCCGCGACACTGGCCAGCGGCCGCGCGCCGGCGGTGGCGATCGTCCTCAGCAGCAAGATCGGCCCCTTCGAGCAGGCGACGGAGGGCATCCTGGCTGCCCTGCGGCGCGGCCCGCTGCAGCCCGAGATCCTCACCTTCGACCTCGAGGGTGCGCGGGAGAAGACGGCCGCGGTGCTCGAGCAGGTGCGCCGGGCGGAGCCGGCGCTGGTGATCACCGTCGGCTCACTCGCGACCGCGGCGGTCCTGGAGAAACCGTGGCCGGTGCCCGTCGTCTTCTCGATGGTGCTCTATCCCGCGCAGAGCGGCTTCGTGGCCGGCAGCGGGCGCAAGGTGACGGGCGCCTCGCTCGACGTGCCGCTCGAGCAGCAGTTCAAGACTCTGCGGCGCGTTCTGCCCGCGGCGCACCGGCTCGGTGTTCTCTGCCACGCCGGCGAGACCGGGGCGATCGTCGATGCGGCGCGGAAGGTGGCGCCGCACGAGGGCTTCACGGTCGAAACGGCGGAGGTGGCCGAGCCGGGGGCCGCGCTGGGCGCTCTCGGCGCGCTACTCGAGCGCGTCGACGCCGTGTGGACGGTCGCCGACAGTCACGTCTTCACACCCCAGACCACGTCGGCGCTCATCCTCGCCGCCCTGCGCCAGCGGGTGCCGGTCTTCGGCCTCTCCGTGGCCCACGTGCGCACCGGCGCGCTCGCCGCGCTCTACGTCGACTACGCCGACGTCGGGGCCCAGGCCGGCGAGCTGGCCGAGCGCGTGCTGGGCGGCGAGGACGCGGCCGACATCGCCCCCGTCACGCCGCGCAAGGTGGCGCTGGCGCTCAACCTGCGGACCGCGGAGCACCTGGGCGTGCAGATCGCGCCGGAGGTCGAGAAGGGAGCCGGCGAGGTGGTGCGATGAGCGCGGCCACGGAGGTCAGGCCCCGGCCCTGGCGACACCCGATCGCCTGGCTGGTGGCGCAGAGCTTCCTCGTCCGCATCGGGCTCACCACCTCGCTCCTGATCGTGGCGGCCTGCGTCGCGCTGAGCGTCGTGCTCGTGCGCCGCGACTTCACCGAGATCCATCGCGGCCTGATCGACCGCGGGCAGACCATCGTCGAGTTCGTCGCGCGCGAGTCGGAGCTGAGCATGCTGAGCGGGGACGCGGCCGGGCTGCGACAGCTGGCGGCCGTGGCACGCGCGCAGCCCGACGTGGCGTATTGCGACTTCGTCGATGCGCACGGCACTGTCCTGGTCGCCGAGGGGCAGGACCCCGGCCTTCCCGCGGGGGGCCCGCCACCCCCCGACGTGGGGGACAACGGCCCCGTGCTCTCCCGTCCCGACGTCTGGGAGTTCCGTACGCCCGTGTGGACGACCGAGGGACGCCCGCAGCGGGAGGAGCTGGAGTTCCCTGCCGACGGCGCCCTCGGGGGGCGCCAGGAGGCGGCCCGCCGCGAGCGCATCGGCACGGTGGCCATCGGGATCGCGCTCGGACCGTTCTACGGCGCCCGCCGGGCGGCGTTCCTGACCGCCGCCGCGCTCACCACCGTCGTCGCGCTGGTGGCAGTGGTGAGCGCGGTCCTCCTGGCCCGCGCCTTCATCCGCCCGCTCCAGGAGCTCTCGCGCGCGGCCGAAGCGATCGCGCAGGGCGATCTCAGCGCGGTCGTCCACGTGGGCACGAAGGACGAGGTCTCCTCGGTGGCCGACTCGTTCAACGCGATGGTGGCGAGCCTGGCGAAGAGCCGCACGATCCTGGAGGAGTACGGCCGCACGCTCGAGGCGCGCACGGAGCGGGCCGAGGAAGAGAGTGCGGCGCTCTCGACGGCCGAGCAGCTCATGCGCCACCACACCGAGGTGCTCGAGCGGACCGTGCGCGAACGCACCGAGGAGCTCGAGCGGGCGCTCGGGCTGCGCGACCGCTACGCCGAGCAGCTGACCGCCGCGCGCGACGCGGCCGAGGCCGCCAACCGCGCCAAGAGCGACTTCCTGGCCAACATGTCGCACGAGCTGCGCACGCCGCTCCACGGCATCCTGAGCTACGGGCGCTTCGGCGTCCGCGAGTGGGAGAGCGCCACGCGCAAGGAGCTGCAATCGTACTTCCGCAGCATCGGCGAGAGCGGTCAGGACCTGCTGCGCCTGCTGAACGATCTCCTCGACCTGGCGAAGCTCGAGTCCGGCAAGGCGATGTTCGAGCTCGAGTCGACCGACCTGTACGTGATGGCCCTCTCGGCGGCCGAGGAGTGCAGCACGCTCGCCGCGGAGAAATGCCTCGAGATCGAGTGCGCGGAGCCCGCGTTCGAGGCCGTGGCGCCAGCGGACTCCGAGAAGCTGCGCCAGGTGCTGCGTAATCTCCTCAGTAACGCGATCAAGTTCTCACCCAAGGGCGCGGCGCCGATCGAGATCGGGCTCTGCAGGGACGCCGGAGCGATCGCCGTCTCCGTCCGCGATCACGGCATCGGCATCCCGGACGAGGAGCTGGCCGCGGTCTTCGATAAGTTCGTGCAGTCGAGCAAGACCCGCTCCGCGGCGGGCGGCACCGGCCTGGGCCTCGCGATCTGCCGCGAGATCGTGGCCGGGCATGGCGGTCGGATATGGGCCGCGAAGGCCCCCGGTTGCGGCGTCGTGGTCACCTTCACCCTCCCGCTGGAGGCCGACATCGGCGCGCGCCCGCAGCCGCCCGAGTCGCCCGCGTAGCCGGGAGAGGACCCGGCCGGCCGCAATCTCGGATCAGCTCCCCGCTCGCCGCCCGCGCCGCGCGCGCGCCTCGACCCCGCGCGCGAGCGACCGTTCCCAGAGGTGAAGTGCCCCCGCCCATGAAGGCACGGAGTCAAGTTCTGTCCTCTCGTGGCGGTTGATCTGCTCGACCTCTTCTCCCTGGCTCTTCCCGTCCGAGCGATCGCCAGCCGTCCATTCGGGGTCTCGACGCCCCACATTGCGCTGCGGAGAGCGCGGCCCCACACGGTTTCCTGGGCTCCGAGCCCACGGGGTAACACGGGGGCCGCTCATGAACGCCATCTGGCCGTTCAGCTTCCCCGTCGTCATGTCGACGTAGTCGCTCGCGGACATCGACATAGTCATATTGGCCGACGGCGCGGTGCCCTTCTGAACCTCTGCCTTGCCGTCCTTGATGATGACGTACCACTCGCCGCCGTTGTCGCCGCTGAGCTTGAACTGGATGGTTGCGTTCATACCCTTCGCAGCGTTGGCGTTGAGGT
>WNFA01004726.1_pt1 | contig 11363 bp, 12 predicted proteins | sample 5400481 | NCBI WGS metagenome assembly WNFA01 (sample SAMN13153340, study PRJNA577476) | soil metagenome | isolation source: 120 cm saprolite under Douglas fir tree site 2 hole 1 replicate 2 | place: USA:California | collected 2015-04-18
TGATAGGTCGTATGTTGTTGGCGTAATTGCACACCAATACGTATTGGATGACGAGTTGTAGATTGTGTCACCGCAGCATATCCTCTCTTAAAAGCTAGTGTTGCTGATCCTCCTGGCCGCTCTTCGTGAATTCTCCCCGTGCCTTCTCCTTTTCGTCGGGCCACACGGGCGCTTTACCGCCCACCGCGATACGGAGCGCGGGCAGCGCACCCGCAGTTGGCGTGCCTATCGCACCATCCATCAGCACAGCTACAAGCACTACCTGGGCACCACTGATCATTTGACCCTGGCTGCTCTGGAGCAAGCGGTGGCCAAACTGCAGGCCTACGGAGACGCACTCTAAGTCGCTGAATGAACGAAGCAGATTCGGCGTAACAGGGTCGTCGTGTCAGGGTCAGAGCGCGTTTTTGCGTTACCTGCCTTGTTTTTCTTCCATGAACTGAGAGAATGTCTCATCCCTCTGCTCAGTTGCCGAAGTACCTGCATGACTACTCGCTCAAAATAAGTCTGCCTATTCTCAATTTTTCTGGCAAGTGCATCTCTTCGTGAGGGAAATCTGGGCGGAGAGAGCACGTGCGTACAGGCATAATTCCCCAAATTTGCGAACGGATGTCTCAAGTAGCCAGTACAGGGAAACGCAGGCAGTTCTGACCGAGATACCCTTCGACCTCTGAGCCAAAAATGCCCACAGCTTTCACCTGCACCAGAGCCTCGCCCGGCCCCGGCTTCGGCACTTCCCGCTGTTCAACTGTCATGCTGCGTGGGCCATGCCACACAAGGACCTTCATGGTACCAACCTTTCGTGTATTGATTTCCTGGCTATCGCTCAGAGAGGCTTCATCACCACCGAACCAAGGGATACCCTCGAGGGATCTCCGCCGATTTCCTCAAAGAGTACGAGCATATTCTGGTCCTGCAGCCATTCTATCGGTACATTGTAGTATTGTTGTGAGGGTTCTCCCACGTGCTTTAAACGAATAGTAGGCACTTGCCAGTCAGGGAGCTCGTTTGTTCCCGGCGTGAGCCAGTAACGTCCGATACATCGACCATTGAGCCAGGCTACGCCTTTACGCATACTTGAGAGATCCACAACGAGTGAGTGATCCGCTTGAGGACGCGGAAAGTGTAGTTGCCACCAACGTAAGGGGAGCCCTACCGCTTCCTGCCAGTTCTCCTGCCAGGGAACCAGCGCTCCGCCATCCGCGAAGAGGGTGCCACGTTCACCTACCAGACCCGGCGATATCGACCACGGTCCTGGTATGCGCTCCGCGTTCCACAATGCCTGTCCCCAGAACCCCTTCCGCTCCTCTACCATATTGTGCCCCCCGAGCATCCAATCTCCTTTGATCAAGCCTAACGCGCAGGTCAGGATCGAAAGTGTGTGTGTTCCCTGTGTAAGGGTAAGCGAAAATGACTGTGTAAAGCCAGATGTAACATCGTCTACGGCGCCACGATCCTCAATCAGAGGCAGTTGTGACGTTGCTTGCAAGTCTCCATTCACAAAAATATGCGCCACATCGGCAACCCCCTGTAATGTTAATATACCCGGTCCGGCCTGATCGGGGGATATCTGCATGTTTGTGCTGTACCAACAGTAATCAGTCCTGTCCTGCGTCAAATGCAGTTGCTCTACGGGCGCATCTGTGACCACCTGAGCAGCGTACAAAAGTTCCGGCCATTGTGCTGGAAGCGGTTCTTCGTACCAACGCAGCCGGGCGATCAGGTTAGCCTGTACCTCTATATGCTGCTCGATGATATGCTCTGGCTTGATCTCAGCGGTATTCATGAGCAAATGACCACTACTCAGCAGGGAGACTGAATGTGCGGGCAAATACACCTGCTGGTCGGCGAAGGTCACCTTGGCTTCTTGTGAAGCATCATTGCAGAGGAAGATGAGTTCCCTGCCACTCTGTCGATAGACGTAGGCGTGTTGCCCTTCTCCCAGGGAGATGGCTTCAGGCCGCTCGTGTGTCACGATGAGGTCTGCATACTCATTGAGAATGGCATGCAGACGTGCCAGGTGATGTAATTTGGTGGTAGGGTGGCCATACTCGTTGAGCGCTGCATCAAAATCATAGCTCGTAGTCTGTAAATACATCGCAGAACGCTCAAAGTTTGTACCGCCATGCCACATATAATGGTTGACGCCTGTCCCACCGGAGGCAATGAAACGTGCCACTCCATAGGCGCAATCTTCGCTTGAACGCGTCTTATGTGCATAGCCATACGTGTCATACCAGGCAAGCCAGGTTTCGGTCCAGAGGGCGGGCTGATCAGGATGACGAGTAAAATGTTCATCGAGCGACAGGTGGGCGTAGAAGCCATTAATAGTCTCCAGGCATCCAGCAGCAGCCCCCAGGCACATGAAAGTAGGAATATCCAGGTGAAGATCGTGCGCCAGCTTTGAGACCCATTGTAAATAGCGCTGCCCGTCTTCCCCATAGATTTTGGCAATCATGTTATACTCATTTTCCAATTGGAAGAGAATGATCGGGCCTCCGCGAGGCGCAAACATAGGGCGGAGATAGTCGGTCACCATCCGCACCCAGCGCTCCATCTCTCGCATAAAGGGCTGGTTGAACGTGCGCATGTGTATGCCAGGAACATCGCGTAACCAGGCCGGAAAGCCACCGTAATTGGTCTCTGCACAGATGTACGGTCCCACGCGCAGAATGACATAGAATCCGTGTTCCTGCGCAACCTGGCAGAAGCGTAAGAGATCTAATCGCTCAGAAAAGTCAAATACTCCCCGTTGACGTTCATGTAAGTTCCAGAACACGTAGGTCTCGATGGTATTGAGACCTGCTTGACGACTCTGTTGCATCAGTTGCGGCCACATAGCGGGCGTACTGCGTGGATAGTGGATCGCTCCACTGAGCAAAAGAGTCCGCTTCCCATTGACCAACACTGCGCGGTGATCGTAGTTGACAGTGGTGCTGGTCATGCTTTGGACACTTTCTTCCTTCGGACATTCAAACGTTGATGAGATAAAGGATATAGCACTTTTCCCTGCGTTTGCTATACGTTCTGGTATCTAGATTCTACCACGCCACGCTTGAAAGATTCGATATGGCTTGACCGATTCATCGGTATGTGTCAGACCAAAGAACCGCTCATACTCATGGGTATTGAAAGGAGGCACGGCCGCCGACAGGAGCCGTAGCGGGCAGATATGACATCGCCGAGTTTGGGGACACCTTTGGCTATGACCCCGACGATTCCATCTTGGGGGCGTGCGACCAGTTTCCGCCCTCGGGAGTCAACATTGACTTCTACTGCAACCCGGCCCTGGACAAGCTGTATGCCCAGGAACAGGCGCCGGCAGATCCCGGCGTGCGCCAGCAGATCTTCCGGCAGATCCATTGGATCTACCTTCGGTACTGCCTCTTTTGGTAGTGGATAATTTAGCCTTCTCTCCTACCCGCTTGACACCCCCAATCGAGCTGCCTATCCTTTCTTAAAGCTCTGCATGCTCTTCATTTCAAGCAGCGAGGTTCGTATGGCCTTTCATGTGTTCTTGTTCTTGCTTGTGTGTTTTCTCATGCTCTGCCTGGCGTGGCTGTGTCGCCCTTCTTTGCTCCATCGCGGCCTCGCCCACTGGCGAGCGGGTGCGGTGCACCCGGTGGTCCGCCGTCTTCTCAAGCCTCGCACTCCACGCGATTGCCCTGCCTGTTGCGTTTCCTCCACCTTCTCAGCGGGTGCGGAGCCATCGCCTCTGCCGGTGCGGCCCTGGTGCGAGGTCAAAAGCCGGCGGGGTGCTCCCAAACGCATAGACACGCAGGGCTTTGCCTGTCCCAACCCCCAGTGTCAGTACCTCGGCAACACTGACGCTCGAGTCCACGCCCTTGTATCGTCTGAAACCCCCTTCCCAGCAGGTCGCAGCTGTGCTCTCTGCGCTGGCTGAAGGACTGGATGCTTCCGCAGCTGAACGGGTCTTCGGCTACCGGAGGGAGACCATCACCACCTGGCTGTCGCGGGCGGGCGAGCACGCTCAGACGTTGCACGAGCACTATTTCTGCAACCTCCAGCTCCCATATCTGCAGTTGGATGAACTGCGAACCAGGCTCCGAAGCTACAAGAACGTGGTGTGGCTTTGGCTGGCCGTTGATCCCCTCACCAAGATTCTTCCCGTGCTCCATTTAGGTCCCCGCACACAGCATAGGGCGCACCTAGTCATCCACACGTTACGACGGCGCCTAGCAGCTTGTCGGAGAGAACAGAGCGGCAGCCAAACCAGCCGCACCATCAGGACGGGTGTCCTTCATGGCAGAGGGAGAGGTGACGGAATAGAAGGAGGTAGCCGACCGAAAAGGGGGAGATGGTGGCCGCATGACCTGGAAGGATGCTACCCTCCCCCCATTAGGCCCGGGATAAGGTATGGAAGCGCTTGAGATTGAAGGCCAAACAGACCAGACACCACTCGCCAGCCGCTGCGTGGATACCGCGCAAGGAGAACTGGCGAAAGCCCAGCACCTCCTTGATGATGCCGATCACCGGTTCAACCGTGCATTTGCGTGCGCCGTAGATGGCTTTGCCCAGCGCCGTCCTGAGCTTGTAGGCCATCTTGACCTGGGAACTCGCGTCCTCGGCTGGGGGATCGGGCAGTGGGGCGAAACGCCGCTGCCAACTGGCATGATGGGGATCACGGCCCGTGGCGATGTACGGCTCGATGCACCGCTTCTCACACGAGGCCCTCGTCGCGGGGCCAAAATACCCGGCATCCAGTGCCGCCGCCTGCGGCATGCCAATGGCCGATGGAATGGCATCGAGCGTGGGTTCGGCTTCCTGAGAGTCATTGGGGTGATTGGAGAGGGCCCATCCAACGATGAGCAGACTCCCCTGATCCACAGCCACCTGCGCGTTGTAATCTTGCTCAAAAGCCGCATCCGTCGGGTTTTTCATGATGCGCGACTGCGGGTCAGTGAAGTTGTATTGATCCCCGTCGCGCGGTCCTGGCACCGGTGGGGTCGGTGGGCGCCCACCAGGTCTGCGCCCTGTCGTGCGTTCTCGCTCCGCACGCTGCGTCAGCTTGGCCTCATAGTCCGCCTGCTCGGCGGCCAGCCGCTCCACAGCACGAGCTTCCAGCACCGCCTTCGCCTCCGCCAGCCGCGCCAGGCGGTCCTCGCGCCGTGTCATCTCCTCGCACACCACCAGCCCATCGGGGATGTCTGGCTGGTCGCTCTGTTCGCTGAGGAGGAACAGCTCCTCGATCTCGGCTCGCAGCTGCGTCTCCACCTCCAGCAGACGCTTGTAGCTGACCGCATGGTGCCGGGAGGCATCAGCATGCACCTTGGTCCCATCCAGGCTGATCGTCCCCAGTTTCAGCACGCCCGCCTCCTGTGCGAGCAACAGCACCTGCACAAAGAGGTCCTTCAGTTCGGGCAGGAACGTGCGCCGAAACGTGGCCAGGGTATCATGATCAGGATGCTGGTTGCCTGCGATGAAACGGAATGGCACTGCCTCATACGTGGCACGCTCGATCTTACGCGAACTGAACACACCAGTCGCATAGCCATAGAAAAGCAAGCCCAATAACACTTCCGGAGCATAGGGTTCCCCGCCTCGCGACCCGTAATGGGCATACAAAGACGAGACGTCAAGCAGCGCTACACTGTCTACGACGAAGCGAGCCAAATGCTCTGGGGGGAGACAGTCGCCCAGCCGCACGGTCAGATCGAGCGCTTGCTCGTAATCCACTTTTTTGAAGGTTCTACTCATGCCCATCAGTATACCATTACCGCTGGGCAATGCCTGCTTCTCTCCGACAAGCTGCTAGGTCGGCGGTTCGTCATATGTCTGCTGAAGCATGTTTGGCTGTGAAGTGGGTACTCCGAAACGATATGGGATTCATCGCCGAAGTCCGACATGCTATACTGTGGGCAGCAGGCACGTTCTCGAGTCGAGGAGCAGTCAGATGTGTGATGACCGCAGTGTCCGGTTTCCCCTGGGTAGTCGAGTGCGGTTGGAGGCACTCTCCCGCGACCCCTATCCGGTACTCAAAGCGCTCCAGGAGCAGGAGCCGGTCTCATGGGTCGCTGAGTCGCAGGCCTGGTTTGTCACACGGCGCGCCGACTGCCTGGCCATCCTGCTGGACAGTACGACTTTCAGCGTGGTCTCGGCCTCTTCGCTGCTCGAAGACACGCTCGGTCAGACCATGCTCAGCACCAATGGCATGAGGCAGCGCCAGCTTCGGCAGCCTTTCAACGGGCCTTTCGCCCCGAGAGAGGTACGGGCCCAGATGACCGCTCCCATCACGTCCTACGTCCACGGCTTGATCGATGGATTCGTGGCGAGTGGGCAGACAGACCTGAAATCTGCCTTTGCGGACGCGCTCTCGCTCTGGACGGTGATGACGATACTTGGGCTGCCCATCCACGACTTCCCCACCGTGCGGGGCTGGTTCACCGACATCGCCCATGCCCTGGGCAACTTCACCCGCGACCCCGATGTGCGCGAGCGTGGGCAGGCTGCCGCCTCCGCGTTCGGGGCGTACGCCGCCATGCACCTTGAGCGACTGAGGCGGGAGCCGGACGACTCCGTCCTGGCAGCGGTTGCCTCCTCTGGCGAGCTGTCGAACGAAGAGATCCTCGCGGCGGCGCGCGTCATTGTCTTCGGCGGCGTGGAAACTACAGCGGCGATGCTGGCCAACACCTTGTGGGCTTTGCTGATCCACCCGGCTCAATATGCGGCAGTGCGGACCAACTCGGCCCTGCTCCCCCAGGCCATCGAGGAGGCGCTGCGCTGGGAGCCACCGGTCCAGAGCTGCACGCGCTTCGTGACCCGCCCGGTCGTCGTGCAGGGCATCGCCCTCTCACCCGGCGAGATGGTTCAGTGCATGGTGGGAGCGGCCAACCGCGACCCGGAGCATTTCACGGACCCGGATGTCTTCGACCCTACACGCGCCAACGCCAGGGATCACCTCTCCTTCGCCACCGGCAAACACTTCTGCCTGGGAGCCGCCCTCGCCCGGCTGGAGGGAGAGATCGGGCTGCGCCTTCTGCTCGAGCGGTTGCCGGGATTACACCTGGATGCAGCACGACCCAGTTCTCCGCAAGGGCATGAATTCCGCTCCCCACCCACCATGCATATGCAATGGGATAGCCGGTAGGAGAGACACCTCATGGACAGAGAGGCAAGCAGTGAGAGAAGATGGTCCTGTATTCCCTAATGATTGAGCACCTACCATACGAGAAACGAGTGTGAACCCATGAGTTTTGCCGATACTCTCCTGGCCGAGAACCTGGACCCGCTGCGCCAGCGTCTGCTTTTCCATCCCCTCTGGACAGGCATCGAGCAGGGCACGCTGCCACGCGAGACGCTGCGCGTCTTCGCCTTGCAAGATTGGTGGCTAGTACGCGAAGCGTATCGCCTCGATGCGCTAGCCATCGCCGGCATGCCCGACCTCGACCTGCAAGACCTCCTGCTCGCCAAGCTTGTGCCCAAGATCGCTGGCTACCGCTTGCTGCTGCGTTTCGGTGAGGCGCTCAGCCTCTCACGAGCCGATTTTGACGCCGTGGAGCCACTCGCGGGCTGCATGGCGCTCACAAATTTCTTCTACTGGATGCTCGCCTACGGCTCGGCCCCGGAGAAAATCGCCGCGGTGAGTGCCAGCGAGGACATCTTCATCCAGATTTGCGCCCGCGTCGGGCCGGCCCTCATGCGCAACTACGCGATGAGTTCCGAGGAGGTCGCCTTCTTTACCGCGCACGAGGAGATCGGGGAGCAGGTTACGCCCATCGATGCGCTTTTGCTGGCCCGCTACGATACAGCGGAGGATCGCCAACGCATCACGCGAGCCGTGCGCCTGAGCCACGAGTTCGAGCTGCTGTTTTATGATACCGTGATGGCAGCCCCGCGCTCCGAACCGTGATCGAGAGCGGATCGTCCCTCTGAACCAGGAACACCTGCTTTCATACCTACCCAGATCCTGAGCAAGTATGAGAGCCATTGCCGATTCGTCTGCAGAGAAAAAGAATGAGCAACATGTTGGCTTGAAGCTGACTCAGGTGGGGGCAACATCGCGAGAGGGATAGCGGGTAAAAGAAACAAATGTTCTTATGACGAAAACGGAAGTAGAGGCGTTCCTGAGGGAATTCGATGAGGCTTTGGTGCAAGCCTTCCCTGGTCAAGAACCGATGAGTGTGCTCCTGGTCGGAGGGGCGTGCTTCCTCTTGCAAGGGATCACCGCTCAGCCCGTGGGTTCTGTAGACGTCATTATTTTTGAAATGCTGGGCAGCCAGGAGCGCACCCTCGTCTTCCACTTGCCGATCGCTGACAAGATTCGCCGCATCATCAGAGAGATCGGGAAGCGCCACGGACTCAAAGGCGAGCGCCAGCAGTTCATCAATGATGATGCTGCGCCCTTTTTACTGGAACTCAGCGAGCAGGAGCTTCCACCGATGCGCCTGCTCACAGCCTATCGCAAGCTGCATCTCTACGCCCCGAGGGGCCTCGGCTATCTCCTGGCCTGCAAGCTCATGCTAGGCAGACCCGAGAAAGACGGTGCCGATATGGCCGTCCTACGCCAGGCGCTTGCGATCCAGAACCGGGCACAGCCGCAGCAGCTTGTGGACCGGTACTTCCCCTCGCCTGTTCACCAAGCCACCTATCGGTTGCCCTGCACATTGGAGAGCCTGTTCGGGAAGTGACCTTCCGCAGGCGCATCCGTGTTGTCAGACGTTGCTTACTCTGCTGTGCTGTGCGCAGCACAGGTCTGCTCTGATTCGGTTGCGCTAGATTTTGGAGGGAACATCATGCACGAGACGCACTATTCACTTGCTCCCATTGGATTCCTTCGCTCGCCTCTCAAGGATCGTGAAGCAGCCCCCAACCAGGGCCGCGAAGGCGCGCCCGACGCCTGGGTCGAAGTGGATGCGGTGGTGGCAGAGGGGTTGGAAGGGATCGAGGTGGGCGATGAACTGATCGTGATTACCTGGTTGCACCAGGCTGAGCGCGACATCTTGAAAACGCACCCTCGCAATGACCAGACCAGGCCCCTGACAGGCATCTTCGCGACCCGGTCTCCCGATCGACCCAATCCCCTGGGCTTGCACCGGGTGACGGTTCGGGAAATCGCTGGCAACAGAGTCAAAGTGGGACCGATTGAAGCGCTTGATGGGACCCGGTCGTCGATATCAAGCCCGTGCTTTCAACGTCAGCCGACTCCTAATGAGAGCTTCTTGCACCACAGTTCAGCGGACGCCTCGTCAGATGATGCGTAGATTCGGGTGCGCAGTCGCATTGGGCAAAATAACGTCACCCTGGAAGATGAAACCGTCGAACCATGTTCGTGTGATTGTGGATGTCCCTGTGGATGCGGCTAGCCGGAAAGCCCCCCGAGCAGGCGCACAGCGGTCCCCGAGTAGACCGCAGCCCTGTCCTCTCTGGACAGACCGGCCGCGTCGATGTCCGCGATCGTCGCCTCGACCGCGTTGGCGGGTCCCAGAGGCATGTCGGTGCCGAAGAGCACATGTCGCGGGCCGAAGAACTCGAGGACGCAGCGCACCGCGTGTGGCGTGCCGAAGAGCGCCGTGTCGACGTGGAACCTGCGGAAGTAGTCGAGCGGCGGCCGCGGCAGGGTGTCCTTGACCTGCCGATAACCGGGACCCATCGCGAGTCGGGCGGAGAAGTGCGGCACCAAGCCGCCACCGTGGTGCGCGATCACGAGCTGGCGCGGGTGACGCTCCATGTGCCCGGAATAGACCAGGCGTGAAAGGGCGGCGGCGGTCTCGTAGGGCCAGCCGAGTGACCACCACAGGCCAAAGTCGGACCGGCTCTCGGCCGGATAGTCGGCCCACGCCGCGCTGCGCGTCGGGTGCAGCCACACGGCGCGGCCGACATCCTCGAGCCTGCCCAACAGCGGCTCGAAGCGCGCATCGTCGAGCGCTGTGCCCAGGACGTTGGTGTAGAGCTGGGCGCCCAGTGCGCCGAGCTGCGTTAGAGCGCGGTCGAGCTCGCGCAAGGCAAGGTCGACGTCCGAGAGCGGCAGCGCGGCCGCGAAGCCAGCGAAGCGGTCCCCAAACCGCTGGACCAGTTGCGCCAGCTCGTCATTGGCGAGGCGGGCCAACTCCGCCGCGACTTGTGGCGGCCCGACCTCTTCCAGCGGCGGCACGGCCAGCACCAGGACCTGTGCGTAATCGCCGTACGGCTCGATCTTGCGCCACCTCGCGTCCAGGTCGGTCAGTACAGGATCGAAGGAGAAGACGCCCTCGCGGTAGTAGTCGAGCCGGCGCGGAGCTATGGTGTGCTCCAGCTGCCGCTCCAGCCGCTCCAGATACGCACGAGGCAGGATGTGCGCAAACGCATCGATCTTCCGCATGGGTGACTCCTTAGCCGAACAGAGACTCGTCTGGTTGTCGGTGGCGAGCACGGCGCAGGTCGCCGCGGGTGAGCGCCTCGCACGCCGAGTTCGGCGTGCATGGACACGACGTCCTCTGGCGCAGGCGCGCGGGATGTGCGCGCACACAACGGCGGTGGCCGCCCGCGCGACCAGCGGAGCGAGCACACGTGTGCCGGCCGCGAGCGTTCCGCCGCACGGGGGGGCGGCTGGGATGAGGGTCCCTTCGGTGTGTGCGGCGTCGGGTTGCTCAGGCGCGTCCAGTTGCTCCCCTGGGAGACGGCATGAGATGCCCGCATGATGCCTCGTGCACGATTCCGCAGATGTATTGTGCCACAATCCGCCGGGACCAGCAAGGGGGGCATGGACCGCTGGCTCAAGCCCAGACGAGTGAGCCTGCCAGAAGCCGCGGGGCTTTCCCCTGCGCCGTGAGGCGGGCTATGCTCTCTTGAGCAAGCGCACGGCACATCAGGCTTGCCGGTTAGAACGAAGGTTGGTATAAGAAGTTGCCCGCCCACGCACCACACACCAAGCGGAAACAAGACAAGACTCTTCAATTGCCTCTTCTCGAAAGTGAGGGACAGGAACAGGCACACTCACGAGGTGAGGTAAAAGATGGAAAGGAACTCCAACACCTCGTATGTCCATGTGGAACGTCAATGGGACCAGATCCCGCACTCCCCACATAGACCGCCGGAGGGTTGACAAAGACGAGGAAAGCAGAGCAGAATGGAAAGAGAGGAAGCTCCTCTTTTTCTGAGATTTCAGCAAGGCATCGGTGAACTATACCAGATGTTCCACGCACGGGAGGAAGCAGCAAGGACCGATGGCACGCTATCTTTTTCGGAACGCACAGATCCTGGATGCCGAGCGCGGCGACTATCTTGCTGCTGGCTCGGTCCTCATAGAGGGAGACCGCATTCTGGAGGTCGGCGGGGCCGACGTGCAGGCCAGCGAGGCGCAGAGCTTTGACCTGCATGGTATGACCTTGCTGCCCGGCCTGATCGATGCCCATGTGCATGTGACC
>WNFA01007182.1_pt1 | contig 11360 bp, 13 predicted proteins | sample 5400481 | NCBI WGS metagenome assembly WNFA01 (sample SAMN13153340, study PRJNA577476) | soil metagenome | isolation source: 120 cm saprolite under Douglas fir tree site 2 hole 1 replicate 2 | place: USA:California | collected 2015-04-18
TTCGACCTCGACGGCATCTCTTGAGTGCTCAGCGATACCGCGAGGAAATGAGGCAGCGCTTTACAGTCTGGGCAGAGGTAGGGGGTCTTCAATCGGCTGCCTAAAGAATCTCAACTCCGAAAATTAAGTTGACAATACCGGCGTCTTTGTGGACTGCGCTCGCTCGCCCCGCGGGACCGGTGCGCGCCCTGGAGGCTGGGTAGGGCGCGGTCCCGCCTGTATAGGCGGGATGGACCGGGTGATCGCTCCATCTGCTGGTAGGAGTATTTCCTCGCCGTGATGGTGCACCTTCAGCGGTGGGCCGTCGAGCAGGCGGTACGTCGCTTCCGTCGCTGTCACCTCGACGCGCAGGCGGGAGCCGCGGAACAGGAGGTGGAAGGCGAGCCGTCCAATCGCATCCGGCAGCCGCGGCGAGAAGTGGAGCGAGGTGTGTTGCAAGCGCATGCCACCGAACCCCGCGACCAGCGCCGCCCAGGCCCCCGCAAGTGAGGCCATGTGGAGTCCGTCTCGCACGTTGTGATGCAGGTCGTGCAGGTCTACGAACGCCGCCTCGCCCAGGTAATCATAGGCGAGTTGGAGCTGGCCCACCTCGGCGGCGAGGACGGCCTGCGTGGAGGCCGACAACGAGGAGTCGCGCGCGGTAAGCGGCTCGTAGTACGCGAAGTTGCGCGCCTTCTGCTCTGCAGTGAACGCGTCACCGCGCAGGTACATCGCGAGAACGAGGTCAGCCTGCTTGATGACCTGCTTGCGATAGAGGTCAAAGTATGTGAAGTGCAGGAACAGGGGGTACTCGTCCGGCGCGGTGTGGACGAAGTCCCACACCGCGTGTTCGGTAAAGGTCTCGTCCTGCGGGGTCACTCCGAGGCGCTCATCGTAGGGGATGAGCATCTTCTCAGCTGCCTCGCGCCAGCTGGCTGCCTCGTCGGCGTCCACGCCGAGTGCGCGTGCCTTCTCGGGATAGAGCTTCACCCCCTCTGCCGCCCAGCGCAGGTTGCGCTGGGCCATGAGGTTGGTATAGACGTTGTTGTCAGCGATGGCGCTGTACTCGTCGGGTCCGGTGATACCGTCGATGCGGAACTGGTCGGTGGCAGCGTTGAGGAACCCGAGTGAACGCCACAGTCGCGCCGTCTCGACGAGCAACTCGAGGCCCACCTCCTCCTCGAACGCTGCATCGCCTGTCGCCTCAATGTAGGTAGCCACGGCGTATGCGATGTCCGCGTTGATATGGAACGCGGCGGTGCCCGCAGGCCAGTACCCCGAAGACTCTGCACCCCGGATGGTCCGCCACGGGAAGGCAGCCCCACGTAGCCCGAGCTCGCGCGCATGATCCCTCGCCTGAGGAAGAAGCAATTGGCGCCAGCGCAGTGCATCAGCGGCGGCGCGCGGGAGGGTCAACGCGAGCACCGGCAAGACGAAAATCTCTGTGTCCCAGAAGGCGTGACCGTCGTAGCCGGGACCCGTCAACCCTTTCGCCGGGATCGGTCGGCTCTCCGCACGCGCTCCCGCTTGCAGGACGTGGAAGAGTGCAAAGCGCACCGCCTGCTGGATCTCCGGGTCGCCCTCCAACTCGACGTCTGCACTCGCCCAGAAGTCGTCCAGGTAGGCACGCTGCTCGGCAAGCAGGCCATCCCAGCCGGTCGATCGCGCGGCGGATAGGGCGGCCCTGACCTGATCATGGATCGCAGGCCGCGAGCGCAGGCTCGACCAGCCGTAGGCGATGAGTTTGACGATACGCAGCCGCTGGCCTGGCTTCAGCCGTCCGGTGACGGACACGCGGGCGATGTTGTGGATGCTTTCAGCCTCGACAACCATCCCGGGTGGTCCATCGATGATGTGGTCCATCGCCGCCCCGATGCGCAGGCCGCTGACCCGAGTGTGATGAATCAGAACCCCGGCGGTACCCTGAGCAAGGTGCTCCTCAGACTCGAGCGCGGAGGAGAGCGCGGCACCCACCCGGGGGTCCTTGCCCTGGTCCGGCAGCGCCTCATTGGCGACCAGTTCCGACTGCACCACGACACGTATCGGGGCGTCAAGCGGCTCTACCTCGTAGCTGATGGCCACGATGGACCGCTGGGTGAACGACACCATGCGCACGGACGAGACCCTGACCGTGCGCCCCGCACGGGTGGTCCAGCGGAGGCTGCGTCGCAGCACTCCGTTGCGGAAGTCGAGCTCCCGCTCGTGCTCCTGGACCTTGCCGTAGCGAACGTCAAAGGGTTCGTCGTCGACGAGGAGGCGGATGAGTTTGCCGTTGGTGACATTGATGATCGTCTGCTCGGACTCGGGGAAGGCATATCCTCCCTCGGCATAGGGCAGAGGGCGCAGTTCGTAGAAGGAGTTCAGGTAGGTGCCCGGAAGTCCATGTGGCTCCCCCTCATCGAGGTTGCCTCGCAGTCCGATGTGTCCATTGGAGAGGGCGAAAATGGATTCGGTCTGCGCCAGGGTCTCGAGGTGGAGTCCCGTCTCGCGAACGCTCCACTCCTCGACCGGGAAGGCAGAATGTTCGATCATCGTCGATCCTCCAGTTCGGTCCTGTCGGAGACGACGATGTCAGCGCCGTGACGCTGCAGCGCCTCGGCTTGGCCGAGGCGCTCGATGCCTATGCAGAAAAGCGCCGTGATATTCGGCAAAAGACAGGTGCGCGGTTCGAGCATGAGTTTCTCCTTGATGAGCGTGTGAGACGAACTACGGACCTTCTGACTATACCATATTTATTGTATTGAGGACCATCAGGCAGCATGAAAAGGCTATCTGAATAGTTACAACAGGGGTAGCTATTCAGGGGGATTGCGTCCCCTTGCACCTCCTGAAGATCATCCTCACTCACCCTCTGTGGCCAGACTGAAACCCTGTAACCCTCCGGCGTATGTTATATAATTGGGGTGCCATTTTATGATGTGGCCTGCTTCCAGGTGTCACATCATTAACCGTAGCAACAGGCCACAAATCAATGCGCAGGCCTAGGAGCCAGGGACACATGGGGAAAGCAGGTATCCGGTAGGGAGGATACCCGCCTTTGTTCTACATTGAAACAATTCGTAGTGCAGAAGTGTTTGTAGCTTGCTCTTCACGACCCAACAGGAAAGATCTGAGGAGGCCATCCTATGCTCGAAGTACCTGATTCAACCACCAATCAGTTTGAAGTCCACGACCCGGACATACTTGCTCAGGCAAGGGCCGTTCTGGATGCCTGTTCCTCTCCTCAGGCGATGCAGGAAGCTGTTATTGCGGCTGTTGCACGCAACGAAGAGTGGCGTGGGAAGCGCTGCCTGAATCTCCTGGCACCTGAAGCACCAACCAGTCCAACGGTCAGGGCGCTCCTCTCGGCTGAAGTAGGCACTCGTGCTGCCGAGGGACATATTGGCCCGGTGAACCGGTGGTTTGCTGGCACGAGGCATATCGATGAGATTGAGGCGCTGTGTGTCGAACTCTTGAAAAAGGTATTTCGTGCCCGCTATGCCGATCACCGGCTGGTGGCAAGCATGCTTGGCAACCTGGCGGTCTATACAGCGCTGACCGAACCTGGTGACGTCATCATGAGCATTGCTCAACCTTTCGGCGGTCATTCTAGCAACCGTGTCGACGGGCCAGCAGGGGTACGTGGTTTGAACATCGTTGACATTCCGTTCGATCCGATCGAACTTGAAGTTGACCTCGACCACTTCAGCCAGGTTGCTCCATTGGTACGCCCCAAGGTAGTCGCGTTGGGAGCCTCGATGACGCTATTCCCCTTTCCCATCCAGGCCATTCGCAACATTGTTGCGGAGTGGGGTGGGTACGTCTTCTTCGATGGTGCCCATCAACTGGGCCTGGTCGCTGGCGGTCAATTTCAAGACCCGCTGCGCGAAGGCGCAGTGGTGATGACGGGATCGGCTGGGAAAACATTTAGCGGTCCACAGAGCGGGATTATGGTGTGGGATGACTCACAACTGACCACTCCCCTCACTCAAGCTGTGTTCCCCGTGTTGGCTGCCACGCACCAGGTGAATCGAGTGGCAGCCCTGGCAGTAGCAGCTGCCGAAATGATCGCCTATGGGAAGGTGTACATGTCCCAGATTGTACGCAATGCCCAGGCACTCGGGGCAGCATTGGCTCGTCGTGGTATTCCTGTTCTCGGAGCACACAAGGGCTATACCGCCACACATCAAGTCATTGCCGATGTGCGACAGTTTGGCGGTGGGTTGGATGTCGCACAGCGATTGGCACGCGCTAACATTATCACGAACAAGAATTTAATCCCCGCTGACAAGGCGGAAGATTGGGATCACCCAAGCGGGCTTCGTTTAGGAACGACCGAAGTCACGCGACTGGGAATGCAAGAGACGGAGATGGAAACTATTGCAGATTTTATGGCACGTCTGCTCGTCGAGCAGGCAGCGCCAGAAGATGTTGTTGACGATGTCATCGCATTCAGGCTACCTTACCAAATCCTCTACTACTGCTTTGACCATGGCGTGCCTGACATGGCTCCCTTCCCTGATAGATAGGAGAAGAAAAGAAAACAGCTCCAGTTGCTTGGGGCTGTTTTCGATGTGGGAAGCTCTGCCTACATTACTGGGAAGGTTTCGTAGACCGAAATCTGGCCACCACCCTGCAAAATCGGGCAGCCCTTGGCCATCTCGACGGCCGCATTCAGCGAATCTGCCTTGATAATAGTGTAGCCGCTGGCCATTGTCCCCACCGGGCCGTCACTGACGGTTCCATCGCTCGCAATGCTTTTTGCCGTCGGGGTAAAGGGATTGCCTCCATCGACCACGGAATTGCCGAGTCGGCCGTACCAGGCTCCCCATGCTTGCATGACGGCTGCTTGTTCAGCTTTGGTCTCGGGCATGCTGCCACCGCTGTAGAGTAGTACAAAATTCGCCATTGTTGTTCCTCCTTTGGAAATACTAATTTTTTTGAAGGGCGTTCAACTTCACCCTTCTAATAGAACGACGAATGACACCTGGCTAAATCGACATCCTGAATAGCAAATTTTTTCAGCGTTCGATACCATTCATTACCGTCCCTTAAAGTTGGCCTGGCGTCGTTCAATGAAAGACTGGATACCCTCCTTAATATCCTCACTCTGCATGATCGTCTGCAGATCAGGCAGAAATTGTCGTATTGCAGCCTCTTCACCATCAGTAATAGCTAATCGTGCCGATTTGAGCGTGGCACGCACACCTAATGGGGCCTGTGCTGAGACAACCTGAGCCAGTTCGGTTGCACGAGTAAGCTGCTGTCCTGGCTCAACCACCTCCTGCACCAAACCGATACGCAATGCCTCTGCTGCATTGAACTCATCACCGGTCAGCAAATAACGCATCGCGTTGCCCCAGCCTACCTCTCGTGGAAACCGGATGGTAGCACCTCCAAAGGGGAAGAGACCGCGTTTGATCTCTATTTGAGCGAACCGTGCATCGGAAGCGGCAATGCGAATATCTGTTGCCAACAGTAGTTCAATGCCGATGGTAATGCATATCCCCTGCACCGCAGAGATCACCGGTTTCGTGAGGCGCGGACCGCTAATGCCAAGCGGATCAATCGCACCCGCCGGATAATCAAAATGTCCCAGGGATGATGCAAACTGCGTCAGTTCCAAACCGCTTGTGAAGTGATCTCCATGCGCAAAAAGCACGCCACAACGCAATTGGTCATCATGCTCTAGCTCAGCGTAAGCTAGCCCTAGCGCGTTGAGCATTGCCCTATCAAATGCGTTGCGCTTGGCAACACGATCCAGTCCTATCAGCAGTACATGTCCTTGCTGTTCTGTCGAGACTTGTCCTTCCTGGTTCATATTTCCCCTCATTTTGTTTGGTGGCCTTGAAATGGCCTGGCGGTGGACTAATCCATTGTATCACCGCGCAACTAGCGCGCATTCTGCTCACAAAAATTTCTTGAAATGGTCTGGCGGTGGTCCAATGCATTGTATCCCTACTCATCTGAGAACCGCATTGTCTCGATGTAGTGGATGATATGGTCGGCGGCACGTTTCATATGTCTGGGGTCTTTGTAGAGATTGCTCAGCATAATCGCGCCTTCAAGCGTGGCAATGAGGATCGACGCTACCTCGTCCGCATCTATGCCAGGGCGAATCTCCTGGCGATCTATGCCTTTGTTGACAATGCGATGAATGGTGGTGCGCCAATCATCCATGGCGGCCATCGCACGGTCTCGCAGCGTCTCGTTGGCATCATCCGCCTCAATCGCCGTGTTGAGAATCGGGCAGCCACCGGCAACCGGTGGGTCTTCGACTTGGCTTTGAAAGACGGAGACGATGGCCAGGAGACGCTCTATGGCGTTCAGCTTTCCTGCAAGCGCCTGGCGCACGCGCTGCTGAACCAGCTTATAGGCGTAATCGAACGATTCCAAGGTCAGTTGTTCCTTACTGGAGAAGTGGTTATAGATGCCGCCTTTTTCCAGCCCGGTTTCCCGCATAATGTCGGACAGAGATGAGCCAGAGTATCCCTGGCGATTGAAGAGTTGAGCCGATCTTGCCAGTATTCTTTCGCGTGTCTGTTCGCCTTTACTCATCTACATGTTCCTTTCTAAAGCCCCGGAAGTGTCTCTGACTGGAGTAAGCGCTGGAAAAACCGGTTCATGCTCTCATCCTTAAAATGACTACCAAGACGAGCTACAAGGATGTTAGCGGGGTCCATACGAATATTGGGCTCGGAGGTCAGATATTCGACAAAACCATGAGCCGCAAAGAGCCGGGCCATCATCTCCCTATACTGAAAGCGCGACATGCCCAGCCTTTCATAATCCCAATGCCAGGTGAAACCTAACCCGAGAATAAGATACTCTTCCAGAGACTCAAATTCAAGTGCAAGAGAGAGCAGATGGTGCGCAATGCCCAGTTTGCGCCAGCGTGAACTGACCTCAATCGCGATCTCATACGCATTGCCGATTCCTTGCCACCAATTATCCACAGGCGCAAGAGTAGCTTGACCAACAATATTGCCTGTAGCAGTATAAGCCAGCGTCAGGCTGGTTTCTGGCTGCCGGGAAAGAGAGAGCAGCAGTTGATGCTCGCGTTCGGGAAGACGGGCGAAGGCGCGCAGCCCTTCATCCGCATGCAAACCTTCTACAAGTGAAGGTGAACAACAGCTACGCAGGAACAATGGTCCTGCTGGTGTCTTATATAATTTTACACGGGAAATGCTCGTGTTTCCAGATGTCTCTTGATCGTTTGAAGGAGTTCCACGATTAATCAGGATACCTGCCCCCCAGGCAGGGTGTCTTCTTTCTTTCAGCATGGCTGTTGCCTCCTTGTATAGCTGGCCTGTAGAGGGTTCAGGGCAAGCGCCTTCGGCGATGCTTCGCAGCGCAAGGGTCGCCCCTACCATACGACGAATTGGCCTGCGAAGCCGTAGTGTGGTAGGATCGACTCTTGCGGTCGCCCAGGAGATCTCACTCCTGCCTGGAGGGAGATGATGGGCGCAAAATGATACAGGTGGTTGTCCCGTGCGCATACAGTTTGCCTTCGGCGTCGGTCAAGCGTCCCTCGGCGGTGGCGATGCGTCCTCCAACGTGAATGATCTTCCCCTCACAGTATACCGTACCCGTTTTCGCTGTAATAGGTCGCAGGTAGTTGACCTTGAGTTCGAGGGTGGTATAGCTTGTTCCAGCAGGGAGCATGGATTGAACGGCACAACCCAGCGCCGAGTCCAATAGGGTGGCAATGACCCCTCCATGCACGGTTCCAAGAGGATTGTAGTGATACTCCGCTGGCTCGGCGGCGAAGACAACACGTCCCTCGCTCACCTCGGTTATCCATATGCCCATCAAGACGGCGAAGGGTGGGGGAGGAAGTTCACCCGATTGCAGGGCTTTGAGATAGGCTATGCCACTGATCGTCTTTCCCGTTTGAACTGTTGTTGTGGGGTCTTCCCAGGTAACCACGCGGGTGCGACCTCCCTCGATAAATCGGGGAGCTACAGGATTGGTCATTGAGCGTTCCTTTCATGCTCCCTCGATAAATCGGGGAGTTACGCTATCAGACCGATTGGTCTGTTTTATGAGTAATTATTTGAGACCGATCGGTCTCAAATAAAGTATAACTGATTTTTGTCAGATAATCAAGGGGAAAACACCAGCGGTCGGGAATATCATTGCTTTTTGCTTAGTAGTTGTCCTTTCCTTTTATACGTTGCGTGCCGAATGAGTTTGAGCGGGATCGCCAGAGGTCAGATTCCAGGAGATAATGCGTCCTGGTGTCAGGCGTATCAAGGCTGGACTAAAGTCTGGTGAAATGCGCTGTCCACCGTCGGGAAGGGCTTCAGCGCGTCCACGAATCTCGATGCCACGCGGTTGAAATGGGGGCAATACATCGTCTATTACGAAAGACGCAAGGCCATTACGTGCAACATTACGAAACTTCTGCGACTCACCATTATGTAATCCGCCGATGTCAATGGTGTCTAACTCGGCGTTATAAAGGAAGGTCACAGGGGCGATCTGCGGTTCGCCGTTCTTGTTAATGGTTGCCAGTCTCCCAAGCCGTTGGGTCTTTAAGTACTCAAGTTCGATATTCGTAAACTTACTCATAACTTTGCCTCCTGTGGTTGGCATGTATAGGGAACCTGGCACCCGCAAGGGGTGCCACTACATTTCGCCTGCTCAAATCAAGGGGGGACAGCGCCTGGCACCCGCAAGGGGTGCCACTACATTTCGCCCCCTCCAATCAGGGGGGACGGGGCCTGGCACCCGCAAGGGATGCCACTACATTTCGCCCCCTCCAATCAAGGGGGACAGTCCACTATCTCTGCCCGACGCGTTGCTCACTCGCCGGCTGGAACAGGCGTGACAGGCCGGCGAAGGGAGCCAATGGGATCAGATCAAAGTCGATCAGGTGTAACCGTGCGAATGGTAATGTGGCGAGCGCCTCTTCGGCGGCTTCCATGGTTGCACATTCGAACATCAATACCACTCTGCCTGGTTCATTGGCACGAGTGTAGAACTCGCGACAGATTCCTTGCGCGTAAAGTTCCCATACGGCTTGAATTTCTGCTGCTACATGCGGTTGCAACGCCTCCCGTGCGACGCCTTCGCGTGGCTTAGGCAATACTAAAATTTTCATAGGTTATGACCTCCAAATTCTTTGTTGGTAGAAATGTTGTCGTGATCCTCTCAAGAAAGATCATCACAAAGCAAGAGGGTCGAGGGGTTGTTTTTGTGACAAGCGCATGTCTGTCACAAAAACAACCCCTCGACCCTCTTTCTGTGTAGAGACTACCGTACGTTCGTTCCGAGTGTGCGTTCCAGCCTCTCAATGGTAGAGGATTACTCGAGTTGTATGGTTGTAGTCGGTTCGGAATAGTAACTATTCAGGAATTTTTCTTGTGCCGCCTGCGGCGGCAGACGAGGTAAAAGGGAAGGGGACTGCGTCCCACGGCACCCCCTGCTGAGGTAAAAGGGAAGGATGCGAGGACACCTCGCGCTCCGGCCGGGGGACTGCGTCCCCCAGCACCCCTGCTAAGGAGGATTACAATGACTGGGGAAATTGATCCCACCCATTCACACGTGTCGTTTGCTATTCGAGTTATGGCGGTTAGCACGACGAGAGGGCGTTTTAACGCGCTGCGTGGTCAACTTTATATTGATGAGCAGAATCCTGCTAACTGCTGGGTCGACGCCCAGGTGGAGGCGGCCAGCATCGATACCCGTAATAAACTGCGTGATTCCCACCTGCGGTACAACCACATTAAGTGGTGGAGGCCTGGTGAACTGAGCATGATTTCCTTGTTTTTCACCCTTGACCACCGTATAATATGCTTGTACCCCACCTGCGTTCTGCCGACTTCTTTGATGTGAAGAAGTATCGCACGATCACCTTTATGAGTACGCACGTCGAGCACGCTGGCGGTCAAAACTACAAGGTGACCGGGAACCTGACCATGCATGGAGTGACCAAGCTCATCACCTTCGATGTCGCATACCGTGGGCAGAACGCTCTGAAGGGAGTGCGCACGGGCCTGAGCGCGAAGGCGACGATCAATCGCCACGATTTTGGCCTTGGCCAGGGTGTGGCGGTGCGGGTTGCGGCGAGTTCGATGGTCACCATCGAGATTGGTTTAGAAGCTATTCAGCAGTCAGTGGAAGTGCTATCCCTACGAATACCCCTACCCCTACCCCATTACAGCAACAGATTGATGAATTTAACGCTCAGGCGGCCAGCAAGGTACCCGCAGAACTGCTGAGGGATTTGACAAGTCCCATCGGGCAGCTTATCACTTCCGGCGCTGCGGAGAAAGCCCTCAAGGAAGGTGCACAGGCACCGGATTTCACTCTGCCCGATGCACTCGGTAAAGCGGTGACGCTTTCGCACCTGCTCAAGCAGGGTCCGGTCGTCATTACCTTCTACCGTGGCGAATGGTGTCCGTACTGCAATCTGGAGTTGCGCGCCTATCAGCAGGCCTTGCCGCAGCTGCAGGCATTGGGGGCGTCTCTGGTGGCGATTTCTCCGCAGACGCCAGACCACAGCCTTTCGACGACGGAAAAGATGGAACTGACCTTTGCGGTGTTGAGCGATGTGGGCAACCAGGTGGCGCGCCAGTTTGGGCTCGTCTTCACGATTGATGAGGCGGTGCGCGCTGCGCACAAACAGGTGGGCGTGAACCTGCCCGAGTTCAATGGCAGTGATTCGTGGGAGCTGCCGATGGCGGGGACATTTCTGGTCGATCAGTCAGGGGCAGTTCGCCTGGCCTTTGTCAATCCGGACTTCACGCGCCGTCTTGACCCGTCAGTCATCATCGCGCGGCTCAAAGAGCTCAAATGAGATATTCAGTAAAAAAGTCGATTTATCTACTCCAATGATTGTTATTATAAGCCTTTGGTTGAGTGCTGGCAATGGTCCGCATCCACCTGGGTGTATGAAATAGTTGTAGGTAAGGGAGTGTAGGGGCCGATTCATCGTGCCCACCGCCGATTTATCGGCCTATCGGCGATGATGAACGGGAGCTCTCGGAACCTTTGTAGAGTGCGGATTTATCCAGCACGTGGCCGATAAATCGGCGGTGGGCACAGTAAACTGGCCCCTACGGCCTACCCGAACTCGTTTGCTTGCCTACAAAAAATTCATACACCGCATCCACCTCAAGGAATGTTACTTGGGGACACTTGTCTCCGTTGTCTCCATTGTCTCCGCTGGCAATGGTTTGCATCGACAATAAGGAATGTTACGGCCCCAGGAAAGCGTTATGAATGACAAGGAATATTCCTTTCAGGGAAGATAGAAGACTCTATGTTTGCACTTTTTGGTAGACCCCTCTCAGGCGGAGAAGAGGTCATACAAGGAGTCAGGCTCAATGCCGGATTGGAACTGCCCATGAAGCCAATCGAGTACCTGGCGACGATGGCGGCGCTGGATTTCACGG
>WNFA01009233.1_pt1 | contig 11360 bp, 11 predicted proteins | sample 5400481 | NCBI WGS metagenome assembly WNFA01 (sample SAMN13153340, study PRJNA577476) | soil metagenome | isolation source: 120 cm saprolite under Douglas fir tree site 2 hole 1 replicate 2 | place: USA:California | collected 2015-04-18
GCTTGGGTTCGTTGCGCCGCGCCAGGCCACGAAAACCGGCGAACAACTGGAACCTGGCGACAAAGGAATTTTCATTGTCCACCACGGCAGACCATTTGCATTCGGATTTCCCTATGCCGCGGAAGAGGCGGATAAACTGCTCACGGAATTAGAGAGAGCTTCTGTTCCTGGACAACGCCTCTTTGTTGGACCCGGAGATCTCCGACTGACGAATTATTGCGACACCTACATCTACTACCTGGAACCGCAATTGCGCCCCGCCACCTACTTCTTGGAAATGAATCCTGGCTCGGCTAACGCGCCTCACTCGCGACTTGCCTCCGACATTGCCGGTGCAGACTGGGTTATCCTGAACCGGCGATGGGATTTTTTAAACGATCTTAATCGGTCTACTGCGTTTGGTTCGGACGAACCGAATCAGATCGTGCGAGAAAATTTCGAACTCTGGTGGCAAGGAGGGGCTTATCTGCTGTTCCGTAACAAGCGGATCAGCAATGCAATTGTTCCGCCACCGCCATAACGTTGCCAATTACTTTCCACGACGAAGCAGCCATGGCTTTAGCATCGACTCGAGAATAACCTTGCCCGACATTTTCGAGTGTCCGGCGCGCCGATCCGTGAACGTGATCGGAATCTCCACGATGCTAAGTCCTTCGCGCTGCGCGCGGAAAACCGTCTCGACCTGAAACGCGTAGCCTTCCGATGTCACGCCGATTTTCAGGAGACATTCCAACGCGCGGCGCGTCCAGCAGCGAAAACCACTTGTGCTGTCGCGCACCGTGACGCCGGTAATTCGCGAAGCGACTTAGCAGCCGCCGGTGCCATGGCCAATTCGCGACGCGACCGCCTCGGCAGTAGCGCGACCCGATGACCACGTCTGCAGCGCGGCTCGCATCTATTAGTGTTGGAACCATGTTTGGATCGTGAGAAAAATCAGCATCCATCTGGACGAGTCGGGCATAGCCGCGTTCTACCGCCACGCGGTAACCATCGAGCAGACTGCGCCCGAAGCTGCGCGAACCACGCCGAACGAGCACCGAAAAACTCTGGTTGGCGCCGAACAATTGTTGCGCGTACTCGGCGGTCCCGTCAGGCGAGTTGTCATCGATGAGCATTACATCGGAACTGGGGACCATTTGAAATAGCTGGCGCACAAGCGCGGCGACGTTTTCGCGCTCATTGTAGGTCGGAATGACGATGAGAATGTCGTTGTTCTCCATCTTTTAAAACCGTGTGAGCGTTACACGTTGCAAACGTCCGTCGCTCTTTCTTCGGTCTAGCGGGCCCTGATCTGCCCGGTCAATCAAGCCATTCGACGGCAGCCGCTTATCCAGCGCCTTGCGGGCGCTCTCCACACCCGACACTGGCAGCTCGCTGGGATCAAGGAGGCCGAGTTGAACAAGCACAGAGGCCTGGTCCCAATAGATATGTTCATGCGCAAGCTTTCCGTCCCGGAAGCGGACAATTGCGACCAGCGGAACCTCCACCCGTTTTCCGGTGGGGGCCACCCCAGGCAACATCCAGTCCATTCTCATGGTGTGGGTAAACTTGAAAATCATTTCATCCACAAGCTGATCGTGGCCGATGGTCCGCGACAGGGGAACCATCTCCGTATCCGGCGGCATCTGCGGGATGAAACGCTTGGAATAAAATTCCCGCAACTGTTGCTTACCTACACCTCCGGTCAGCACCGGAATGTGGTTCACATAGGCATCCGCCACCATTGTGGCCAGCGTATCCTCTGTGTTATGGGTGGCAAATTCATGCCGCACATGCTCCTCCCAGAGCTGACCCAGGTCCTGCTGGGCAGCGGTAAGATTGGCCTCTGCTTTTTTCTTCTTTGGTTTCTTCATGATTTACGCCCTCATTGGTTGCGCCGCTCTCTCGCGCGCGCTAAGCGCGGGCATAATAGTCGTCGGAAACATAAGGCGTACGCAAAAATTTGAACGATCTCTTGTGAATTACTGTCAACCCCAAAGGGGAGTCTGTGAAATTCTCTCGTTTCGTAGCGTGGCACTCTCACCGACGAGGTGGGCGGGAGGAAGCACACGGCACCACACTGGAACCTTTCATCAAGCCAGTTGCTCATCGCGCTGAAATCCACACTTATGCTGAACTACGGCAGCAGATTCACGACGACCTACGGATCCAACATCCTGAATGGGTCAACCCAAATGGCGAATCCCCAATGTGTGATGTTTACGAAGCGCGCCTTACCGAAACACTCGAAAAGCTGACAAGAAGGGGATCCAACGATCATACCACGACTCCTCATCACGTTTTTGAACACGCACTCAACTGAGTAAACAAGGCGCGAAATTGAGGCTTTGGCAGATTCGCGCAGTACGCGCGCGCGAGGAATAAACACTAGTGTACGTGGCAGTTATCCCATCTTGTTACTTTGAGATTATCGGATAGAGGGACGTTGCTCACGGATCCCCATTTTCAGATCAAGCGTGAGCCAGGTCTGGTTGCGATGAGGATCAAATCCAAGGCGTGAGAGTGCCTCGACTATTGCCGCCCGTAGGACAATGGCAGAGATCGACGCGATAACTAGGGAAACCAACGGACGGACAAACAGCGTTCATTATTTGTCCGCGGACTGTCCGCGGAGGTGAGCGGGGTATACCGCTATCATTCACTGGACGCGAGTGTACGTTTGACTCTGCTTTCCAGTTGTAACAATCAGATGGTCTTCGCTGAGAATCAATAGTACGGTGCTGGGCAGACCAACCGCATCCGTGAAGGCGCTAATCGGAATTGTCTTTGGCGTCCAATCAGTGAGTCTTTCACCTTGCAAGTGGACCTTGAGGTTGGACCCTTCGGGCTTTAGGTCAGTCGATTTATTGGTGAATTTGGTATAGACGGGGGAAGAAGAGTTGTAAGGTGCAGAAGGATTGATCCATTTGTTCCCTGGAGCTAATGTCGAGTTCACTTCTTTGGTAAAGGTGGCTACACCATTTTTGATAATAAGTGTTCCTGTCTGCTTAAACGTGTTTCCAAACTGATCCTTCGATGACGTCGTTAATCGCCATGTTCCATCAAATCGGTTGCTTGAGCTAGAACCGGAGGAATCACTTGATTTGTCCTTCGCCGGGGCGGATCGGACCTCCGCGGGTGCTGCCGTCGGGGGTGGTTTCTTTTCCACGACCTGCGCGGGCGACCGATGCGCTGAACTAAGGAGCAGGGTCGTGCCACAGACCACCGCAAGCGTGCGTTTCATCCTTTCTATTCAATAAAATCACGGTGCGGAAGTCAATGGATTTTCCGAGGGACTGGGTTGCCCATTCTTCGTAGCTGAAGGTTCTTGTGCTATAGCAGACAATGAGCCGAGCTGCAGTGAAACGTATCCGCTTTCGATGATGTGGAAGAAATTAGCTTAAGGTCGACCATATTTCTGATTTTTGCAGAGTTTATGGCCAATTTTGACAAGGTTTTTGTGGTGGTTTATCGGACTCTGGGGCTTCGCGGACGACTTGTCCCACCTACGAAAATAGCCGTAATCAGGCGTAAGGAAGCCCTACGAGGTTGAAGATGCGCTACTTATGAATCGGGCCGCCACCCTTTTCTGCCGGTAGGAACTTGTCCCGCTATTGAGCGCCGACTGGCTTGGTGAGGTTCCTACGCTTACCTGGGCAACGGTGTTCCAACGGGACAAATACATCGACCCCGCGGCGGTAGGAACCTCGAACCATGATTGTCCCAGTATGAAGAGGTCTTCGGCTGCCTGCAAATGGCTTTCGGCACCTGTGCAACGAGCTTGCACTGGGGTCAATGATCCGGCGGCGATTCGACGTCGCGTGGACGCAGCTCGCGCCGGCCGTCGAATTTGGCGGCGTTGCTCGAGATCCCGCCTACGAGACCGCCATCCAGGACGCGCTCGATGCCGAGACCGCAATCGCCGAAGCCGAAGCGCAACTCGAAAACAAACGCGTGACGAGAAAGTTGCCGCGCTTGCCGCGAAAACCGCGCTCGTCATCAACGGTGTGATTGGAAATCCGGCCTATGGTCCGGACTCCGACCTCTACGGCGCCATGGGCTACGTCCGCAAATCACAGCGCCAGAGCGGTCTGACCCAAAAGTCGAACGTTCCGCCACCGACACCCCCAACCCACTAAAGCTCTCTCCCCCAGAGCAGCTAGGAACGCGCGTTGCCACAAAGCGCCGCGCGTTTTCTAATTCTTTGGGTCTCCGCGTTTCTGCTTCTGACGTCCGACTACTGCGATCGAACGCTGGTAAGCCTCAACCACGGCCGGTCGAGCCGCAGTCTGCTGCAATAATTTCTCCGCGATTAACACGCTCCTTCTTTGAAAGCCCACACGGCTGTTCTCCTTGCAGTCCCCCACCCTTCGCACCTTAGCGTTTTGATTCACCCGATTTTGGTTTTGCATTTGGTCGTGCGTTCCTTTTTCGCGCCTTTGGCCCCGTAGGTGGTGTCTGCGGACTTCCGGCTCTCTTTTCTTGTTTCGCTTCGGCCGCTTTGACCCATTCGAGCAGACGAAGTGTTGTGTCGGCGGTCGGAGCACTCGCTCCCGATAACCACTGAGAGACTGCGGCAGGAGAGACGTTAAAATGATGGGCAAGATCCCGCTTGGTTCCCGATGATCTCGTGGCGGCGTGCAACCGCGAGCGAAGGCTCTCCCATGTGTGGGTCCCAGGCGCCCTTTCCGAACTTAAGTAATACTTAAATAGCCGCGGAGCGATAGGTTTTTTTGAGGGTTGTTCGAACACCATAGAGAAACGAATGCGCGGCGGTCCTGGAACTTTCAAAACGCGTGATCGGTAATGGCTGTAATCCACCTCGATTTCACGCATGACGTCTATGAACGGTCGATTGGCCGGAACGTCCGACATATCGCCGGATGCAAACCCGAGTCGGCCATAAGGCTCCCCAAAGGCTAGCCAAAGGGGATTGGCTCCTGTAAATTCGCAGAATATCCAAGCGGGACTGAACCGAGGGGAGACAAGCTCGCGTTCAATCCGATTTAATTGGTCTCGACTCAGCCCGATTTGCCCGGCCACTGTGCGTTGGCTGAGCCCGTAATCGAGCCGTAGTTGCCGCATGCGACGACAGACGGAGGCCGTATTCTCATCCGGCGGCTTTTGTCGCGTCGGCCTATCCACCACTTAAATGTTATCCGCTTGGGGAGCGGATTGGAAACGCCGATGAAAAATATCTTTCGCTCAAGAATTGAGCTGTTAAGTTAAGAGCAGCGTTTAAGAAACGACGCCGTGAAAATAACCAACGCGCACCTTCCAAAAAAGAAAAGGTGAATACGAGTTGAGCTCAATCAAGAAACCCAGATCGGATTCCAAACTCGACGCACTCAGTGTCGATCAGCAGCGGAAGTTATGCGAGTGGCTCCTCACGTCGGGCCTGAAGTACGAGAAAATCAAGAAGCTCGTGTTCGACGAATTCGGAACTTCTACATCAACGCGAGCACTCTCGGTATTTTATCAGTCATACGTCGTGCCCTATTTACTTCGGCGCCGGGCGCAGGGAGTCTCGAAGGAATGGCCAAGAGAATCCTCGGAAGCAGCGCTCGAGGCGCTCGAACAGAAGGCGTTGGTGATGGCGATCAACCCGTTTCAGAACGCGAAATCGATCAAATTGATTTTCACGCTTCTGCTGGGCGCACGCGAACAACGGCTCAAGCAAGGAGACATCATTTTAAAGCTCCGTCATCTACAGCTGCTCGAAAAGAATTCCGAAAAGGTGAAAGAGAAGCTGAAAGCGATTGTGAATAAGGGCCTAACGAAAGAAACGCTGCGTGAAATCGAGGAGGCGGCGAAATTATTGTGAGCACCTGGTCGGAAACGACGGCCGAACACCAAAAGACCGCCCATCTGCCGGCCAAAGTAACAACTTTACTCAGCTCTCTTTGCGATTTCTATGCGCCGCCCCGTCTTGAGATTTTCCGGCCGCCTGTTTTCGCGGAGGGCCAAAAATGAATTCACCGCGCGTGGCGACAACGCTCTTTACTGCGTCCGAGTATGCGAAACTCAGCGGATTCGCGCCGCAATACGTTAGGAAGCTGCTTAAGCATACGCCAGCATTAGCAAAGAAAATTCCGCGCCGCGCATGCAGCAAAGGCGACTGCGTGGCCGCCAAACCTACCGATGCCTGGGAAATCGGATCGCTCCCCTCTCCTGTCATCCGGCGGCTCGTGAAAATGGCGCAAGAACTCAACTACAGCTCACCGCTTGAACTAATGCTGAATCCCCCATCGCTTGGAGGGGTGAAAAGCTTGGCACGCATAGCAGATTCCGAAATTGAGCGAGCGCAAAAGCTGCAGCGTGCTTTCGTGACTTGCCTGGCAATGCGGGCCGAGACTTCGATCACCGAGCGGGCGCGCATGGCCGTGCCGTGCTATGAGCGGGAGTTCGGAAAAGAGGTCAGCGAGCGTTATCTACGAAAACTGATTGATCGCATCCTAAAGGCAGACGCGGGCCGCAAGAATTTCGCAGACCTTAGGATCTACATAGCCAAGGAGCACCCTCGCAACCGATGCAAGCGATCGCCTGGATCGGGGCGATTCGATTTTCGCGAGTTAGACGAACATTTATCGGCGATCGCGAACCATGCTGTGCCGTCCGTTCGGGATGTCAATTTCGCCTGGCGCAAGGTTATCGAGTTCTTCTCCTCGCGTGTGACAGCTGGCGCAGACTCGACCCGCCTTAAGTTGGACCTTCGACGGCATCTTTTGGATGAGGCCCCGTTCCTCGCAGCGTCGCCAGCCGCAATGAAGCGCAATTTAAACCGAAAGCTCCGATCCGCTGTTAAAAGTGGAATTGAATCCCTAATCGATGGAAGAACCGAACCGGAAAAGTCCAAGGCCGCCGAACGCCTAATCGCCACGTTCCAGGACGATCTGAAGCTTCTCGCGCAGCACGCTCGGTTTTACTGCGGCGGCCGCATCTCGCAAGCGTATCGCCAACTTCATGATGGCCGTTCTCATAATCGCGAGCAGTTCTCAGAAGGGTTCCGCGCGGCTTATCCCTTTGATTGTCGCAAAGCGAAGAGCCGGGTTCCTAGTATCGTGCGGCGCGCTGTTGCTCCGATGGTGGCGACGGCGGCTCCCCTGCGCCTCGGCCCGCGAGCTGCCAAACTGGCCCTCCCGAGCATTCAGAGAGATTGGAGCAAGGTTGCGGCGGGCGACTCCTACACATCCGACGATGTCACGCTAAATCACTACGTTTATGATTGGAACGAGCAGGGCGAATACGAATTCGAAGGCCGCCGCTTCAACGTCATGCGGCCGCAGTTTCTGCCCGTGGTCGATGAGCGGACAGAGCTTCCGTTAGGCTTCAGCCTCATACCACACAAGAACTACACGTCTTGGCACATCAAAACGCTGATGGCGCGTGTCTGCATGCGGCCGGAGATCGGTTTGCCGTTCAAGCAATTCCTTTTCGAGCTCGCAATCTGGAGATCACGCAACGTCAGCGCGCTAGTCGAATGGACCGAAATCGATGAGAGCTTCGCCCGAAATGGAATTGCTCTGAAAGTTCGTCACGCGACTACGCCCAAAGCGAAGATCATCGAGGGTGTGATTGGCCGGCTTCAGAATCTCGATGAATACCATCCCGCCTACGTCGGCCGTGGAGAGCAGCAGGTGAAATATGAGCGCGTCCATGAGTTTTTGCGCGCTCTAAAGCGATACGGGCAGCCGTTAAAGGCAGACGTTCATCCCGGCGAAATGCTAATGAGCCTTAGCGAATATGTAGAGATGGTTGAAGAGGTAATGCTCCGTTTTGCTGACGAGCCGCAAAACGGCGAGCGACTGCCGGGCATCAGCCCAAACGAAGCTTGGCGAGAGTTGTCTGCGCAACGGGTGCATCGCGTGCTCCCCGAGTCGCTGCGATTCCTTCTCGCGACAGTGGAATCGAGCAAGACCGTCACAAACGAGGGAATCGAGCTGCGCATTGGCCGCCTCAAACATAAGTATTTTGGGAGCGAGAAACTTGGCTCCCTGGTCGGCGAAAAAGTTTGCGTCCGTTATAACCTCGAGCTTCCGGAGATGATAAGCGTCTCGCATATCGCGAGCGATCCCCATGGCGCAAGTCCCTTCTCCGTCCCCCTGTTTGAGCGTGTGCCGGCGCATGGGGCGACAGCTGAGGACTTCTCGCGCGCCCGTGAACATCAAAACGCTTTCGCAAGCTACGGCCGCGCGATTTACCGCGAGCTTGTCCCAAGGTTCAACCGCACACTTTCTGATTCACGGATCGGCTCTGATCAACTGCGCGCGGCGGGCGAAGCGCACAACAGTCTCGAGCGCGAGCACATCGAATTAAGGACACGGCGCGATGCGAACCACAACGCGATCCGCCAGCTCGCAGCGCGGCAAAATCTCGCTATCGATCCGCAGCGCGTGAAGGACCCGGAACGCGTGCGGAAGCACCTGGAAGAGGCCGAGCGCCTCAAAGCAGAGATCCTGAAATGCGAACGCATCGAGGAACTAGAACACAAATCCAATGCTGATATTTGACAAATTCGGAACAAAAGAAAAAGCAGAGCGATTCGCTATTCAAATGCGCGACGTTTGCTTTGTGTCCGCACGCATCTGCGCTTCGCAGGAAGAGTCGGACCGATACGATCCATTTCCGTATAAACTGACGCCGCCGATTGTCCTTGTTCTAGTGGAAGAAGAGGCAAAGGAGGAATTGATTGAACAAGCGGTCGCGCTGTTCGGCGGGAGATTTGCTGAGACGTAAAAAAATGAGCGATCGTATTCGTCCGATCCGGATGGAACTCCTAGTTGCAAAGTTCGAGAAGATCGAAAATTTCGAGCAGCCAAGGTTGCTCGAAGAATTGGGTCAAAATCCAGAGCTGGCGCAAGCACTTTTGTTCCTGCAGTGGGTTTCGCAGCCGCGTAACTTTCGCGGCGGCCTTTCACGGTTCACCGCTGATTTCATAAGCGAATGCGCTGAAGAGATCGGCACCCGTCACATGCGAGACTTTGGAAAGGTGTCTCACTATACGTTCGAGCAATCTAGTGCGATTTTGGGGGACCTCCCAAAACGCCAAAAGGAGACGCTCGTTGGCCGGAGTGATCCAGATGACGACCCACGCTGGCTGTTTTTCGACGGGGTCTCACTGACGAGAGCCGCCGAACGGGATAAAGCGCTCCGGGACTACCGAAAAGATATTGAGAAATTGCTTGGACGGTTCACGCGAAGCTTCATTCATGAGTTCTGTATCAGCGAGGCAAAGCAGAACCTAGCCGACTATTTCAAGCAGCTTTGCGAGACGCCGCACGTCGGACTTCTTCCGTGCGATCGAAGTGAAGGTGTCGGCGCACCCTTTTATTTCGAGAAAGTCGCCGAGGCGCTTCTCGCCTTCATAGACGCGCGCGCACAGCAGCTGCGAGCGCGCCTCGCCGACACTAAAATCACGAAAGAGATCAGACGCTGGCTCGCGAAATCGCGAAGAATGCAGAAGTCCCTCGAGGTCAGAGGGAACAGCCGTTTCGGGAAAACTGAAACGTTGACGGTAGAGGCACTCGCGGACCCTGGCAGATATCGACTGGTTAACACTCCACCTTCAAATTCGCTCAGCGATCTTCTGCGCGCAGTCGCAAAGAGCCTAGGGCTTGAAGTCGGACCCAGAACTTCCGTCTGCGATCTCCGCGAGCTCATCTACCGCGTTCTTCGTTTTACGCACCTCGGGTTAATTCTTGACGAGTGCCAGCGATTGTTGCCGCAGAATTACTCCCGAAACAGCGCGCCTGCGCGTTTGAACTGGGTGCGTGGATCCATCATGGATCAGGGCAGCCCCGTTGTCTTTGTTTGCACACCGCAAAGCTATTTGCCAGCAAAGGACCGGTTCGTGAAAACGACCGGCTACGCAATGGAACAATTCGACGAACGCATTTACAGAGTAGAACTGCCGGAGCAACTGGAAGAGGCCGATTTGCTCGCGGTTGGCCGGATTCATTTCGAAGATCTAGAAGAGAAACATTTGCGCTACGTCCTGGCCAAGGTTCTCGCAGCCGAACGCAATTTCGTGAGCGACATGGAAAAGATCGCTACGCTCGCGAAAGACAATGCTCGGGAGCACGGCCGGAAGAAGCCGACCTTGGCCGATATTGATGCCGCGATGGCAATTGTTTTGCCGAGAGCCGAACCGGCTTCACCGGCGCAAAAGGCGGCTCCGAAACCCCCAGTTCGTCGGCCCTGCAAGAGGGTTGCAGAACCTTTGCCAATGCCACGCAGAGGCTTTGGCTTAGAAACAACTTTGAGTCGGGACCGCTTGGAGCGACCCGCGGAGGTGCCAGCCTAGCGCCCGATTCTACCTGACAATCCGGCCTTTAAAACCCGCGTTGAGCGCGGGCATTTGTGTTTAAACCCATGAGTTGGAACCTGGGAACTCGTTAAGTGGGACAAATACACCGCGAAGCTGCACTCGGGTTACACGACTGGCTCTTCGCTTCTCGGCTGTTACTGGTCAACGAGTCACCGCTTCTGATAAGATGCCGCCGTCATGACGCCCACGGCTCCGAACAAGACCGCCATCGTGTTGATCGATTGCCCCGACCGCAAAGGGATCGTCGCCGTGGTGTCGGATTTCCTCCTCCGCCACAACGCCAATATCCTTCATGCCGACCAGCATCAGGACGCGGACTTGGGCTTGTTTCTGACCCGAATCGAATGGGACTTGAGCGGGTTCGATCTCGACGCAAAGGGGTTCGCTAGAAAATTTGCGCCGATTGCCAGGCGGTTTGAGATGCACTGGCGACTGGAGTTCTCTGCGGTCAGGCCGCGGCTGGCGATTTTTGTGTCGCACTACGACCATTGCCTGGCCGATTTGCTTTATCGTCGGGAAAGCGGCGAGTTGCACTGCGAAATCCCGCTCGTCATCAGCAATCACTCTGACGCGCAACGGCTGGCAGAGTTCTACCGCGTCCCATTTCATCACATCCCTACAGGCTCGGTCAGCAAGCAGAAGGTGGAAGAAAAGCAAGTGGCCCTGTTACGTGAGCACAGCATCAGCCTCGTGGTGCTGGCGCGCTACATGCAAATTCTGTCGCCACAGTTCGTGAGGCGATACCCGCAGCGAATCATCAACGTCCATCATTCCTTTCTGCCCGCCTTCAGCGGAGCCCGGCCGTATCATCGCGCCTTCGAGCGCGGCGTAAAACTTATCGGTGCCACCAGCCATTACGTGACAGAGAAATTGGACGAAGGGCCAATCATCGAACAAGACGTCGTGCGCATCTCACACCGCGATCAGCTCCAAGATCTTATCCAAAAGGGGCGCGACATCGAGAAAGCGGTTCTGTCGCGCGCGGTGCGTTGGCACATTGAGCACCGCATCCTCGTCTATGCAAAGAAGACGGTCGTTTTTGATTGAATCTTCA
>WNFA01017893.1_pt1 | contig 11360 bp, 7 predicted proteins | sample 5400481 | NCBI WGS metagenome assembly WNFA01 (sample SAMN13153340, study PRJNA577476) | soil metagenome | isolation source: 120 cm saprolite under Douglas fir tree site 2 hole 1 replicate 2 | place: USA:California | collected 2015-04-18
TATTCCGGCGTCTTTGCTCGGAAACGTACCCCGATGGAATATGCTTCCGAGCAAAGAATCGGTGAAAGATTTACTCGTTCCCCGATGAAGATATGTCTGGGCTGACTTCAACTGCTCTCGCCTCTTGCGGCAGCTCAAGTTCAAAGGTCAAGTCATCTGTCACCGGAGCAGGGATGGCTGAAAGATCCAGTTCGTAATTGCCGAAACGCTTAATCTGCCGGGTGATATAAGGTGAAAGTGCGGCCAGCTCATCAATCGTTGGGATACAGCCTTCCTTTGCCAACGTATTCAAAGCCGCACTGATCTCAATGGTATTATCGAGCATAATACAGTTCGCAATAATCCCCGTATACTTGATTCGCTTCTCTTGCTCTTCATACACATTGTCAAAAATGATGCCTCGGAACGCGAAGGTGATCCAATCCTCAAGGTTGTGGTACTCTTCCGCTTTATTCGTACTGCGGTGAATCACTTCGCGTAAGCTGACATCCGAAATGAATTTCAAGAGGAAGGCGGTGCGTTCTACGGTCCCAAGCGCGTGAAACGCCTGGTAGAGACGATTTTTGTGGCTGTAAGTGGTGAGCTTGCGCAGGAGCATTGACGGCAAGACTTTCCCTTCCTGGATCGAGATCACCACTCGCAAGAGATCCTGCCAGTGGGTTTTGATCAGTTCCCACTCGACGACATTCTCACCGAAGAGCGAATCGATATGCTCATAGTGCGCCTCTCCAGAAGGACGATAGAATTTCAAGTCCTTCCAGTTACGGATGCGTGGCATGAGTTCGATCCCCAGCAAGGATGCCAGTCCAAAAACGGGCAAGTTCTGTCCCTGAGTATCAGCGTGGATGGTGGTCGGCTTGATGCTAGAACGGTTCCGAATCAGTGCATCTAAAATATAGATTGCTTCCCACACACCGCATGATACAAATTGCGTGAAAAGGAGAATATACATATCACTGACATGGTGGTACGCAATTCCTCCATACCCCCCATAGCGAATATGCCGTTCCACCAGGAGGTTCTCCTCGGCCAATTCATAATGGGTTCCGTCTGCCGCCACCCGCTTTTCATCGCCCCAATAGTGCGGCAGGGTGAAACGATGGAAGCGGTCAATGATATCACGGGTGGCTGCTTCCAGTTTCTCCGCCGTCACATGGCGGTGGTTGATATGGGCGATCTGGTCCGCATTGAGCACACCTCTGAGATGACGGGCCATCTGATGGGGACCCAGATGCGTTCCATAGGCAAAAATAGTGAGTAATTGCCGTTCCCTCGCATCTCTTGTCTTGGGTTCGTTGCCGGAGAGCGGTCCAAAATGGCGGGTAAAGCTGGTGATATGATCGATGCGTGCGAGCACATCCAATAAATGGCGTTCTGGGATTTTTTCGCGCAGAGCCTCCTCCAACTGCGCGAGACCGTGTGGCGTTGCTTTGGCTCGAAGCCGTTTGAGAGCTGGTTCTCCACGCTCGTTGATGATCAGTTCGCGATTCTCAGGTCGTGTGCGATCGACGTGTGCCGCAACCTCAGTCAGTCGAGTACGCAGATGTTCCACAAACCCTTCGGCGGTCATCGGTAAGTTGAGGCGCTGACAATATTCGGCCACCTTGGGTTCACACTCTTCCCAGGAGAGAAGCTGGCTGCGGTAATCCACAAACTGTTCAGAGCCAGCCACACACAGATCGCCTGTCTTGAGTTCGACAGCGAGATACGAGAAGACACAGGTTTCCAGGTGCTGGCGAATAAACCAGCTCTTCCGCTTGCGCCGGACCTGGACCGTGCGGAGCCACTTCTTGCTGGCAAGGGAGAGATCAATCGTGGCTTCCAGGTACTTTTTCGTATCGTGTTCATGCGCAATGATGAAGTTCATGGCGGTAATGAGCGCCTGGTCCGAGGTGGTTGACTGAAAATCAAGCGTTTTAATGACCCGGAAGAGCGCTTTGCGGTGTGCGGAGTAAAAGCGCCAGACGAATGGCTGGTAGCGGTCGTCGTGGTGCGCGCTGACTTGCTCACATTGTTCTAACAGACGTGCTGCTCCGCCCTCTCGTTTGAGAACCTCGCGGATCTGTTGATCAGAAGAGGCAGGGTCTTCGGTCTCGGTGGTCACCTGGAGGACATCTGAGAGTACCTCGATCAGATGTTCGGAGGTGGTACGCTCCTGCTCACGGAGTCGCTCTAACTCTTCTTTGGCTTTCGTCGTGAGTTTGCTCATCCGCTTCAGAAACATCTGGAGAATTTCGTCGTGGGTCGAGATGGTCGCCTGATGGATGAGACACACCAGCAGGGTCAGTCGTTTCGCAAGGGGAAAGTCCCAGAGATTCGTGGCGTGCAACGAGTGCGCCTCTTCTGCCAGATGTTTCACCTTGGCAGACCGGATACCTTCCACCAGGCGTGGTGTGTTTCCCAGAGATTGAAGCCAGGTCAAACGGCTGAGCCAGTCATCCAGATGCGTTAAGGTTGCGCTCTTGGGCGCTTCCTTGATCCGATTGAATGCGGTGAAGCTTTCTGTGTCTTCTCGATGAATAAGCTGCAAGAGCGCCTGCTGCTCTGTCTCTGTAAGCCGGTCGGTCACACGTTGATAGATTCCCCCGTTCACCAGGTTACGGATACGTCTGGCCATGCGCTCCAGTGTGCTAAAGCCTGGCAACTCGCAGTGCTCTTTCACCAGGATTTCAATCGCTGCACTGATGCAATCCGCTGGGTTCTCCATCACCTGCGCTGCGGTACGCATCGCTTGTGCTGCGACGTGCCGGACATGCTTGCCCTCACTCTGGATCTCCAGGTGCTCTCGGATGGCCGCGTAATAGCGGTAGAGCGTGTGATTGGATGCAATATCAGGAACCAGGTCTGCCGGTAATTGCATGACGGCTCGAATATGGCTGATGATCGCTCCAGGGATGGTTTCAGGTTTGGGAAAATAGCCCAGTCGCTGGTACACTTTGAGTAAAATCATCAGCCCAAATTTTTGTGCCGGGCCACGCGCGGTGGTGGCGACAAAAGCGACATCAGTCGGGGTCGGCATGTAGATCTCGCGCAATTCCTTGATCGAGGGCGCGCGAGTAAAACGGGGATAGGCGGTTCGCTCAATTGAGGTCATGAGCAGAGTCCTCCAGCCCACAAAGATTTCTATGGTAGCATACCTCCATAGAGATGGGCTTATGTCCAGCATAGGAAGCAAACGGAGAGAGGGCAAGAGAGCCATGCATAACGCTAGGAAAGATGTCTTCTCCTGCGTTTTTCCGTTCATTCGCCCATGCGTGAACGTGTTCGAGGAAACAGGACGATTGCCAGAAAAAAACGCAGGAGAAACAGGAACCTACCATGATCGCCTTTCCCACACCGTTGCACCTGCTTGATCTCTGGCTCCACGACCTGCGCGCTGACCGAGCGGATGGGACGATCAAACGCTATCGGGGAGCCACACTGCGTTTTCTTTCCTGGTACCAGCAACAAGAACAACAGGACCTGACACTCGCCGATCTCACCCCCATCGCCCTGGTCAGTTACCGAACGGATCTGCAACGTGCTCACGCTCCCAGTACGGTCAATACCCACGTGAGTGCCTTGCGTGCCTGGTGTGCCTGGTTAACCGAGCGCGGCTATCTCACCGAGAACCCGGCGGGGCGCTTCAAGCTGGTCGGACGAACAGACCCACCAGCGCCACACTCCCTTTCCCATAAGCAGGTGCATGCGCTCCTGCGTCAGGCGGCGAAAACCCGCCATCCACTGCGTGATCTAGCCCTGGTGCAGCTCTTGCTCCAGACCGGCATGCGCATTGGCGAATGTGCTGCGCTCACCTGGGGAGATATCCGCTTTGGAGAAAAGCAGGGGCAGGTGCTCATCCGCCGTGGCAAGGGCAACAAAGCGCGTACCGTGCCCCTGAACACGAGTGCGAGGACAGCCCTGGCTTGGTATGTAGCTCCTCTCTTGTATGTCGAGCCGACGCTCAAAGCAGTCGCTCGTGCCTGGTCCTCCCACCCCAATGCCCCACTGTGGATCAGTCAAAAGGGAGGCCAGCTCAGTGTGTCTGCCATGGGACGGGTGATCGACGAGTTGGTGCGGGGGTGCCCGGGCCTCCCAGGAGAGGTGAGCGCCCACTGGCTCCGCCATACCTTTGCGACCCACTACCTCGCCGCCCACCCAGGTGATCTGGTCGGCCTCGCACGGCTGCTGGGACATACCTCTCTGGATACCACCAGCATCTACGTCCAACCGACCGAGGAACAACTCGCGCAGTTGGTCGAGGAGCTGGATGTCAATGCCTACGTCTGAGCCGGAAGGGCAAAACGGTGCATCTTCCTCCATTTCGCGCAGCGCGAGAGCCAGGAGCCTTATCTGGCCTCTTAGGCCCGCTGACAAAATAGACAACGTGAAGCTTCTGGGAGCAATGAAAAAGCGGCACCAAGAGACAAGAGGTGCAACGACCGGCCTGCAAGAACCGGAAAGCCGCAGGGGAGAAAAGACCATCCCTTCTCGCGACTGCCTTGTGAGGCTGAGCCGCCTGGCGCATGATCGGCGTTAGTCTGAGAACCGTGACGGCTTTGTGAGAGGTACGCCTCCGCATGTGACCCCTCTGTGATGTCCATCCAGTATACTGTGGATGGCGCATTCCAGGAAGACCGAGACTCCACGTAAATAGGTCTTCTCCCTCACCCCTCTCGGAGTAGTGTGGTGCATTTTTCCCCGCTTTCGCCATTCTCCTCGTCGTGTCCTTTCGGAGGGCGGGGGGCCCAGTGCGTTCGGCCCATATGCCTCACATGAGGTGGGTCATCACCAGATGGCAAGCTGGGACGACAGACAGCAAGGTGACTGAGTGTGTGAGTGTGGGCCCCTTTGGGGATGGCGGGGTGATGTCCATCCAGTCTACTGGAGCGTGGAGGAGTGTCTGTAGGAGTTCGTGCCGCTCTCAGGATGGCCAACCCCTCCTGTTCAATCGGCGACACAGGTAGGAGCACAGGAGGTGTTCTATGTTCGGTAGAGGAGTAGCAGCCCTGGGAGTCGTTTTGTTGGGAGTGTACCTCCGCTTCATCCGTCCCTGGCAACTGCGGTGGGGGGCGACCGACGAAGAGGTGGCCCGTGCCATGTCCGGCGATGACGAGGTCAAGCAGCCCACATTTAATGCCACCCGTGCCGTGACCATCCAGGCGCGACCGGAGGAGATCTGGCCCTGGCTGGTGCAAATTGGCGTCACACGAGCGGGCTGGTACAGCTACGATTGGCTGGATAATCTTGGCAAGCCCAGTGCCCAGCGCATCCTCCCCCAATTCCAGCAGGTGGCAGTCGGCGACGTGGTACCGCTCAGTCCAGATGGAAAGCAAGGCATGCGGGTCAAGGCGTTTGAACCGAATCAGTGGATGCTCTGGTGGGACAACAAAGGCGATGCGACCTGGTATTGGGGGCTTTACCCGCAGGATGACAGCCAGACACGCCTGATTACGCGCGTGCGCATGCACTACCGCTGGCTCAAGCCTTCGATCCTGTTTAGCCTGCTCGTGGAGTTCACCGACATCGCGATGATGCGCAAATGCATGCTGGGCATCAAGCAGCGGGCAGAGCGTGCGAGCAGCCAGACCCCCCAACCCATCGGAGCAACAGGACACCGTCAGCCTCGAGCGGACGAGCCCGGTATCCAGGCACAAAGGCGCGAGAGCAAAGCCACACCGTAGCACACGAGAGATCGGAGAACGACCATGACACAGGCAGATCCACATACTCCGTCTGCAGGACAGCAACCAGAATATCGCGAAGAATTCCAGGTGATGGGTGAGCAGTTGGTCACCACCGTGGAACAGCTGCTTCACGAAGGCAACGTCCGTCGCATCATCATCAAACACGAGGGCCACACCGTGCTGGAGATTCCCCTGACCATCGGCGTTGTAGGCGTGCTGCTAGCCCCTCTGCTGGCGGCGGTCGGCGCTATTGGCGCAGCGGTCACCAACTGCACCATTGAAGTGGTACGTACCGAGCCTCCAGAACAAACGGGTGGGCCTCCCCCTGCACAAAGGAGCAGCCACCCTCCTTTCGCAGCCTTGAGCGGCCAATTGTACTCGATTGCGCACAGCGGGATGCGGTTGTTTCAACAAGGCTCGATCAAGACACTGATGAATAGGACGGTGATCGATCTGGTGAGTGCGCCCATCGAGCCAGGCGAGTATCGCCTGGACATCACGGTCACGATGGGCGGCGTCGAGCTGTTCCTGCCCCGCTACGTCCAATTTACCCTGGAGGGAAGTGCTATAGCGGGCGGGAGAAATGTGCATGAGGAGCCTGAAGTGTGGGAGACCATGAAGCAGAAGCTGCGCTCCCTCGTCACTCTGCCAGATCAGCCGCCCGATTTCGCGGTCGCTCCTTCCAATCCGGAGCGACCGGTTCGCATCCACTTTGTGACGCATATTACGATGGGTGGCGTCGACATCTATCGCCTATAATACGTTCTACGCGCTCACGAGAGGAATCTATCCACCACGCAGGAACAAGGAGGTCACCTATGGCTACGTCTACATCTCCACCGAACGTTTCATCCGCCAGGATTGATCACCGGATGCCACACATGCTTCATGTCTTCACCCGTGCGACGCGGCCGATCCGCACAGTGGCCAAGGCCGCGATCTTCTTCCTCAAAGTCTTTCCGATGCTGCCATCCCGACCGGTTGATTGGGTGACGAAGCCACCGGTGATGGAGAAGGTGAGGTATCCGACGCGTTTTGGCCAGGCCGAAGGCGATCTCTATCGGCCGAGGGCCACCGGTCCACACCCTGGCATCGTGGTGTGCCTCGGTGTCGTTCCTTTCGGCGTCGATCATCCGCAGGTCGCGGTTCTGGGGAAAGCGTTAGCGCGCTCAGGCTTCGCCGCTCTGCTCTACTGGTCGCCCGCGATGCGGGACTTCCGCCTTGATCCCGAGGACGTCGAGAATATCGCCCTGGCGTATCGCTGGTTCATTGAGCAACCGTCTGTTGACCCTGCGAGAAGCGGCCTGCTCGGCACGTGTGTGGGAGGCTCATTCGCCCTGATGGCGGCGGCCAGTCCCCTTATTCGAGACCGCGTCGCCTTCATTGGCGCCTACGCACCCTATTCCTCCATGTGGACGTTCGCGCGGGACATCGCCAGTGCCACGCGCTCCTGCGGAGACGGGCGTGAGCCGTGGCGGGTCGATCCGCTGACCCGCAAGGTCTTCGTCCATTCCTTGACCGCTGCGCTGGAACCAGGCGAAGCAGAACGGTTGCGAAGCGCGTTCGCCAATGAGAGTGGACATTTCGACGGTCGCGGCTTGTCAGCGGAGGGTCGAGCAGTGTATGCACTGTTCACTGCGCCCGACGCAGACGATGCGGAGACCGCGCTGCATCGCTTGCCTCCCATCATGCAAGAGCGCCTGGCCGCCCTGTCTCCGCTGCATTATCTGAAGAATATTCATGCCCCGCTCATCGTCCTGTTGCACGATCGCGGGGATCAGGTGGTCCCCGTTGGCGAGTCGAGGCGCCTGCGCTCCGCTCTCGCCGGACATGCCGGGGTGCAGTACACTGAGATGCTGTTCCAGCATCTGGATCCGGTCAAAGGGAAGCTGCCACTGTTTCGCCTGGTTCGGGAGCTCGGCAAGTTCTTTCTCGCCGTGTACCCACTGTTCCGGCAAGCGGTGGCTTCGTGATGGCGCGTGCGCTCGACTCAAACCGTCACACGTGTCTGGATCCTCGATGAAGAGGCCTTCCAAGCGTGAAGCTGACACAGTTGGGACGCTCGTGCCCAGGTCGCGCCCGGATACGATCGTGTGCAGCTCGGGGTGAGACGGCAAGCTGACACGAGTGCTGAAATGCCTCAAGAGCCTGGCCACTCCCATCTTCTGCCTGGATGAACTCGCCTCATGTTGCTGCACGAGAGGGCATATTCTGGTCACCCACAGCCGCAATGTCATCACGTCTCTGGACGAGAGAGGTGCCTCTTAGTCCAGCTCGTCGCTGAAAGAGGATGAACCCGGCATATTGCCCATAGTCGTTCCTCATTTGCTTGCGACTCGCTGAATTCCGACCTTTTTCAATGCCGTGCTGTACTCAGTTATGAGTAAGGTAGGGACCGGTTGCCCATTACTGGGTCACCCGTATCCCCCCCTTCCGAACCAGTACGTGCCGCTTATCACGGCATACGGCTCTCCACTTCGCCTGAGTACTTGCTTCTGAGTTATCGGGACAGCATCAGCACATCCCACTTTCCTCTTCGGTGTTCTTCAGGCTCCGCTAGCACCCTTCCTCCCAGGCAGGTCGGGTTTCAAGAACGTTGCCGCCTTTTATCCCTCTGTCGGTACCACAGACGCCTTACGACGCAGTGGTCTGCGAACGCCATTACCGCTTCACGTTGAGTAATACGGTGCTTCCGTACCCTTGCAGGTGTCACCCTGTGTAGGGCATCCCGCATTTTCAGCAGAACTGAGATCCAGCGCGCTTCAGGTCTTCCGTTCGTCCCTATTCCCTCGTAAAGAGGGTCTGCCAGAAGAGTTGGATAGAGGGGCAGAGATTACATACTCCTCTATCTTCTGGTCCAGCGTTTCAGTCATCTTTCGCTGGCGTCCGCAAGGAGGCCAGCGAGACTAGAATTGAGCCAGTGTAGGTTTAACCACACGCGCTTTGCACTGGCAGCCCAGAGGATTGATGACTCCCTCTTACGTTGCCTTTGGTCCCGACATGCTACACTCCCCCCTTCCTTTCGGAATTCAAGCCAGGTGGCAGGGATAAGTCGGGTGTGCACAGGGTCTTCCAACAACCCTGATATCTTCCGATACACTCACTTGCTGCCGCTGATGCGGCGCACCATCTCGTTGCGCATCCCGTGGGTGGATGGAGAACGCGCACTGGCGAAGGTGTGAGTTTTCTGTGATTCCCCTCGTAGCTCGCATCTAGGTTCACTATGTGTGAGCGCGTCATAGTGGATCGTCAACGGCGCACGGGAAAAGTGTCGGGGTCCCTTCATGGTCGGATATTGCAAATTGCTTTACTGCATATTTTCGTCAGGATCTTAGTCCTACCTCTGCATATTTTCGTCAGGATCTTAGTCCTACCTCAAACATGGTTTGTGAAGCAATTCGTGCCGATGCGCGAGTGAAGCATGAATCGGCCCGGACTGCCAATATATGGATAAGTCTTCACCGCCGTCTTTTTCCTCTTTGATGAGCGTCTTCAGGTTATCACAATTCTTGAGCTTGATCGCGCGCTTCACACTCGAGGTGCGAATACCCTCAACGCCTCGGGCAACCACGTCCTTCAAAGTTCGATCCAGGTTATCGCTGGGGGCCAGGTAGTTTAGTTGAGCGCGCTCCGCAGATGAGAACTTGTGTCGGAAAGACCATAAATTGGTTGTTACGCAACCTTGCTGATCAGAGATGTGGTATGTTGAGAGTTTGTGTTCTTTTTTCTCACGCTTGATATCTCCAGATGATCTTCCTGCTGTGCTTGCTTCTTTTGGTTCTTTCTCTCCAAACTCTTCTTGTCATGATGAAGCACACGACGCTTGAGAAGATCGAGATCGGCTTGACCATACATACTCCTTTTAATCAGTTTGAGTCGATTCACCTGCCCCTCAACGGGACCATTACTCCAAGCCAGGGTTAATCCCGCAAGCACTGCATCTTTATCTTGTTGCACTCCGGTCACGAAGGACTGAAAAGCTTGGAGATGGCTGGCTTCCACTTTGTCCAGCCACTCCTCAAGCCGTTCTCCACTGAGTTCACGCACCATTTGCAGAAATTCTTTGACCAACTGATAGGCCGTTTCCACGTCTGGGCTTGCCTGCCTCAACTGTCGGAGGTTCTCCTGCTCCTCTGCTTTCAAATCTCCTTCTTTGCGGAAAAAGAGCCAGGTGGCTTGGGACGCGGAGAGAGCCAGGAGAGGATTGAGCTGGCTTTCGGTCTCTGAGCTTGCTGATAGAAAAGAGCGCCTGGAAGGAGAACTGACAAAGAGCCCCAAGGTAGCTAAACAGCGATAGATTGCCTTTGCTGACCCTTTGTAGCCTTTGGTTCTCAATGCTCTTTCCAATTGTGCGCCCGACCGACAACCTTGGTGCCAATGCTCCAAGAGGTAAGTCTTGTACGGGTCAAGGGGACTGGATCGAGGCTTACGTGGGCCAGAATAAGGGATGTCCCCCCGACTGAGCCAGTGACGAACGGTTCGCTCGTTCATGCCCGCCACAGCAGCAATCTCAGCACTCTTCATCCCTTGATTTTGCAAAGCCGTGATCTGCTCATAGCGAGCTTGGCGCTCGGCTTGACGAGCCTGTTGCGCACGTCTTTCGGCTCGCGTTCGCTGGTAGCTTGGTGACTCGCTTGGGAGTTGCTCAACTCGTTCAACACTCGCCGCAGCCACAACCTCTGCACGACGAAGTTGAGTGAGGCAGGAAGCGAGCAGAACCGAGACGCATCCAGCAAGATTCTTTACCAAATGCCACCGATCACTCACTTCTCTGGCTTGGGGAGCGCCTTTCTTAATCGCTGAGGCATATTCCGAGGAACCATCGCGACTAATTGTGTCAATCGTGGGGTGCTCCTCTAACCAAGCCGAGACGGTCTCTACGGTGCGGTCAGGGAGCAAGTCTATGGGCAAACCTCGTTCCAGGTCACAGATCAGGGTTCCATAGCGTAACCGGCGTTTCCAAGCCCAATCGTCGAGACCAATGACGTGTGGCTTTTGCAGGGCAGGCCGTGGCGATTGGTGAACCAGACGCAAGATCGTATCGCGACTCCCGCTGAAGCCCAACTCGCTTCCCGTATCCGCTCCTGCCTGGCCCCCTTCTTTGAGTCCAAGCTCACAGAGGGCTTTTTGGAGCCGTTTGGTGCGTTGAGCGTAAGGACGGCAAAGCTCTGGGAGGCGTTCTACGAAGATCTTTTGAGCACAGGTGCTCTTTTTACAGAAAAAACGACGTACATGTACGATGAGACGGATGGGATGCCCAACGGCAGGAAGATCGTGCAGGGTCCGTGTATAGCGACTTTGGATACGCGAAGATGCGGTCCCACATGATGGGCAAGAAGCGGTTGGGGATGTGGTACGCAGGGTCAGGGTGATTTCCTCAGCTACCTCTACCTCCTCAACTTGGATCTCAGGAAGGTCTGGAAAAATGATCATAAGGTGTTTTGCGTTCCTCGAAAAAGTCAGTAAAAGCGAAAAAATGTTCAACCTCTGAGTATACCACATGGGTGATCAGCAAGGTTGCGTAACAACCAAACTTTCGGGTAATCGGCAACCACCTGTTGGAGATGCAGCTGCTCAATGACGGCGTCGAGGTCCCCCACTTGATTGGCTGCAGTGTAGGGGTACCCGACGGGCTTATCGGAAGCTCCCCACCCAAGAAAATCGAAGGTCACGACCCGGCGTGCGGGAGTGAGC
>WNFA01007211.1_pt1 | contig 11358 bp, 9 predicted proteins | sample 5400481 | NCBI WGS metagenome assembly WNFA01 (sample SAMN13153340, study PRJNA577476) | soil metagenome | isolation source: 120 cm saprolite under Douglas fir tree site 2 hole 1 replicate 2 | place: USA:California | collected 2015-04-18
CTTCTCATTCGGCTTTGCCGAGGCGAGCTTCGCGCGAACTTGATCGAAGCGAGACTGCTCGTCGGTGAGCGTTGCCTGCGCCAGTTGGATTCGCAAGCGCTGTTCTTCGGATTTGGGATCGAGATCAACAGGATGCTCGGCAGCCTCGCGGATTGCGTCGGCGAAAGCAAGGTCAATTTCATGATCGGCGAGACGGGCCGCTTCCAGCGCGAGACGCTGTTCGTCGGGAGTGACGGCCAATGCGGCAACTTGCCGCGCCGTTTTCAGCGGAGTCTGGTTAATGAGCGGAGTCTGGGCGCTAGTGACCGTGTTTGAGGGGCGCGAGGAATCGCGCGTCATGACATAGCCGACGCCAGCCGCCACCACCAACAGCAACAAGACTGCAGCGATTATCCAGTGACGCCAGGCCATGATGTGCATGCTGTAAGGAAAGTTTAGCAGGCGCAATGAGCGTCCGAATACCGGTCGTTCGCACAATCCGGGCGTGATAACTTGTGGGTTCGATGTTCGTCTAGATGCTAGCCGCCCGCTGCGGCGCGAGAATGCCATCATGAAAAGACTCACTATTGCCTTACTGCTTTTCGTCAGCGCCTTAGCCCTCCCGTCTTTTACGCAGGAGAAAACTCCCAAAGGCGCCGATCTGCTGCGCAAGTTGGAAGCGGATTTTGCCAAGGCTGTGGCGGAGCACGGCCACGATGCCTTCGTCTCATACTTCGCCGAGGATGGAGTCGAGTTGGAAGATGGCGGCGGAATCAAAACGAAACACGACATGCAGAAAGAGGGTACGTGGCCACCTGATTTTTCCCTGGCCTGGGCACCCGTCAAAGCCGAAATGGCGGCGTCCGGCGATCTGGGATACACCTATGGCAACTACGAACTCAAGTCGAGGGACAAAGATGGGAAGTTCGTCACACGCTACGGGAAGTACGCGTCGATCTGGAAGAAGCAGAAAGATGGTTCGCGGAAAGTGGTGCTCGACATGGGAAATTCGAGCCCGGCCCCCAAACCCGAGTGAGTACCCCGGATTCGAGGATTTCCGCCGCACTTTAGGGCGCCGACAAAACAACCCGTCCCAGATAACCTCTCATCGAAGGTTGCAACCCTGGACCTGCCGATTGCGGCAAAGGCAAAGTGAACCGCAGAGTAGAAGTGTCAACGCTGTCCGCCACTGCGTCGAAGTTGTTGGAGAAAAAGGGGCGTCATACCGTTTTCAGGATTGGGGCATGCTCTTGGCGAAGTGGGTGGAGGAGTCTGGTCACAACAGATCATGGATTGAGCGGATCTCCGCAACGGCCATTGGCCGCGCTCGCGGAAATGGCCTAAACACGTCTAATGGCAGCGGGCTCCCCTCGTTTTTTGTGATTGGTCCTCCCCGTACCGGGACTACCTGGCTGTACGAAATCCTCCGAGACCGCACGCTTCTTCCGGCCCCAACCAAAGAGACACGCTTCTTCGACAAGCACTTCCACCGTGGAATCGACTGGTACCGGGCCCACTATCCGCATACTGCCGCGGACCGGCACGTGGGCGAGATTGCACCTACCTATTTTGCTTCGATCGAAGCGAGCGAACGCATCGCACGCACTCTGCCCCAGGCCAAAGTAGTGTGCGTGTTCCGCCATCCTGTGGAGCGGGTTATGTCGCTCTACAAGCTCAAGCGTGCCTATGGCCTGATTCCGTGGAATTTTGAACAGGCCATGATCTGTGATCCTGAAATGCTGGAATCAAGCCGCTACGCGACCAAGCTCAAGGCATGGCAGCGCGCGCTCGGCACAGAGCAGGTCCTGCGATGCTCTATGACGATCTCCGCGACAAGCCGCGAGAGTTTCTGGACACATTAGTGGATTTTGTTGGTGTACCGCGATTCACGCTGACTCACTCGCAGATGATGTGCGTGCATGCTTCCGAGACCATGACGCACCCGCGCAGCTACCATCGGACCCGGCGCGCCACTGCCCTGGCCGACTGGTGCAAAGCTCGTCAGCTCGACAAGATCGTCGCAGCGGTCCGAAATTCGCCGCTCCGAAGTCTGTTTCTGGGCGGAGGTTCGCCGTTCGCGGAGTTTCCCATGGAAACCTTGCTCAGGCTCTCCGAGCTCTTTCGGCCCGAAGTTGAGGAACTCGAAAGTATGCTCAATCGGGACCTGTCAGCGTGGAAATCGATCAGCGAAGAAGCCTTTTCCGCATCCCACAGCTCGTACTGACCGCCAGTCACTTGTGAGCGGGTGCCAGCTTCTGCCCATCACTTAAGAGGAGTTCCTATGAAGACGCTCACTTGGACGAGCATCGTCGTCCTGCTTGGCATCGCGGCCGGATTCGCTGAAAATCTCTGTGCTCGCACTTCTCCACTTACAGACCAGGAACGCTTTGTGCGCCAGGAGATCCAGTCGAGGATTGATGAATCCATCGAAGCCGACGAGGCCAAAGACTTGGTTGCCAAAATGGAGCACTCCGCGCCCGATCTTACTTTGAAGCTTGTAGATGGAGCCGTTCTCGACCGGAACCAGATTGAGGAAGGGGTAAAACGGGACGCTGATTGGATTCTGGCGGTCAGCGACCAGACCACTGTCATGATCGAGTGTATCGAATTGAAAGGAAAGGAAGCCGTCCTGATCACGGACCAGCACTTTGTTCGGACGGTGCCCGACCGCAAAGATGGCAGCCCACACGAGTTGATCACACATGTGAAACATCGAGAGACCTGGATCTACACAAAGAAAGGATGGCTGACGAAGCGAATTGACGAACTGAAGGAGGGTCCCACCTACCTGGATGGGAAGCTTTACGAAAAGTAGTTGGCCAGGAGAACCGCCGAAGGCATGCCTAGGCGTAGATCCAACGGCACACGATGCCAACTGATTCCCGCAGCAAATGCATCCGTTCATGAGACCGCCGTGGCGGTGGATGCTTGGGCGGCACTGATCTCTAACTACCCATCACTCGCTTCTCCGTCACCAATTCCTCGATCTTCTGTAACACCTCGTCTTCGCTCAGGTGGGTGGAGTCGATCAGGAGCGCATCTGGAGCGGCTACAAGCGGTGAGACGGCACGGCTTCGATCGCGCAGATCGCGCTCGCGAAGTTCAGCCGCCATAGCTTTAGCTGGTGCTCCCTTAACCTTCTGCTGCTCGAGGCGGCGCTGCTCGCGGATCACTGGGTCGGCGTCGAGGAAGACTTTCACGTCGGCATCGGGGAAGACTTTTGTGCCGATATCGCGGCCTTCCATCACCACACCGCCGCCCAGTCCCATTTCGCGCTGATGCGCCACCATCCACTCCCGGACCTTGGGATGTACGGAGACCTGCGAGGCGCCCTCGGTCACATCGCGTTCCCGGATGCGCGCCGAAACATCGCGTCCGTCGAGCAGCACGCGATTCCCACCAATGCTCGGATCGAGTTCGATACGCGACTCATGCGCCAGTTTGAGCAGCGCTTCTTCGTCGTCGAAGGAGGTGTCCCATTCGATGGCTTTCAGAGCGAGCGCGCGGTACATGGCGCCGCTCTCCAGGTTGACATAACCGAGTTTGCGGGCGAGACGGGAAGCGATCGTGCTCTTGCCGGCTCCGGCCGGGCCGTCAATGGCGATGATGAGTTTGCGCGGGGCAGGATCGGTCATCGGGCGAAGGGAATTGTACACGGCGAAGCGACGAAGGGCTTAACCACAGGGGCCGCGAGGGTCACGGAATCGAGCTCTTCAAGCTTTCCCTGTGTTCCCCTGGTTCTCTGTGGTAATGGTGTTGTCCTTAGCTGACTTGCTGCGGGCGGGTCCGCGGGACGAAGGCCTGCTTCGGCGGCGTGACCTGCAGCAAAGAGTGCTTCCCCACGTGCACAAAGCTCAATTCGCGCGCCGAGAGCAACGCATTAATCGCATCCTTCACGCGGGAGCGCGGGACGAAATTCGCAAAGAAAGTTTCGACCTCTCCCTGGTCGGCGGCGACCACACAACCCAGGTATTTGGAGATTACGGCCGAGAGCGCTTCCACCATCGAGAGACTGACTCCCTCATGGACCGCGTCCGGCGCCCAACGTGAGAGTTCGTCCCACACCGAACCATCTTCGACGGTGTAGTCCACGCGTGTGATACGCAGCTTGGCCCAAAGCTCACCCAAGGCGCGGTCGAGACCGGAGACAGACAGCGATCCGCCTAGCATCTCGCCGAGTTTTGCTTTCGAGATCGGCCCCCGGCGGCGGATGAGTTCGAATGCGTCGCAGGCCAGCGGTGAATATCCTCCGCTCGTGTTCCCCTTAGGCGGCTGCTTGGGATTGCGCTCCCCGACGAGCGCATAGAAATAGGGAAACACCGACGCGGCCACCAGAAACGCATTGTTCTCGTCGAACAGCGGCGCCTCGTAAGCAGCCTTGTCACGCAGCAAACGCACCATGAGTTCCGTGGCTTCTTTTGCGCGTGGATCGGCGAAGACGTGCTGCCATGTGGGCAGATGATCGTCCGCTCCGACCCAGGCCCCGACGAAAGTCGGCACCGGCACCGGCGGCCGCAGGGGATACATCAGGCAGAATCCGACCGATTCCAGAAACCCCCGTGCCTCATCGAGCGTGCGCACGGGCTGACCATCAAGGTGCCACTTCTGCGCGCGAGCCTGCTGGAGTTCGGAGTCAATCATTCCTTCTGATTAAAGCACAGCTGCGTGGAGTTGTGGCTACGTTGATCGCCGCCGGCTTCGAGCTGCGAGCTACGGGCTCCGAGCAAGCTCTTTCGACATTCGGATGTTGGGTGGCTCGCAGCCCGGAGCTCGAAGCTCGCAGCTATATCCTCTTGAACGCCTTCTGAATGTCCTGCATCGAGTAACGCAATACCACGGGCCTACCATGCGGGCATGACATCGGATGCTGCGTCTTGGCGAGTTCGGCGAGAAGCCATTCCATCTTGTTCTGTTCGAGCGGCATGTTGACTTTGATCGCCGCATGACATGCGATCGACGCGGCGATCCGCGTGCGCACAGCCTCTAAATTGATGGCCTGATCTTCGCGCGCGATCTGCTCGAAGATTTCGCTCAGCATGTGCTCGACCTGGGAGGCGTCCACGCCGGCGGGAGCGATCTTCACCGCTACACTGCGGGTTCCGAACCGCTCGGCTTCGAATCCGTTATGAGCGAGCTCTTCGGCAATCTCCCCGAAGATCGCTTGTTGCGCCGGAGTCAGTTCCAGTAACAGGGGCATGAGCAGTCGCTGGCTTTCGACGCGCTGGGCGGCCCGCTGGCGCAAGATTTTCTCAAAGAGCACGCGCTCATGGGCAACGTGCTGGTCGATGATCCAAAGACCGTCTTCGTTGACGGCGAGAATGAACGAATTGCGAATCTGGCCCAGCGGCTTGAGCGTGCGTAGGGACTCCAGCGTCGGCGGAGTGTGCGGCTCCTGGTCGATGGGAGGAGCGCATCCGTGGTCGGGGATGGTGACCTCCGGCGCGCGGGCCAACGCTACGGCAGCGTTCGCCTCGACAGCAATTCCTCCTTCAAACTCCAGGTGCCCCGTCGTTGGCGGAACGACCTGAGCTTGAAGTGCAAAGCCGCCGGCCACCGGTTCAGCAAAGCCGCGCCAGGGGGCATTTGCGCCATCGCCGCGGCGAGCGCCAGGAGTGAGCGCCTGGCCGGCACTGGGCTGCGCATTGATTTCGGACAGAAACTGCGGCACGGGCCGCGCTTTCATCAGCGCTTCTCGCGCCGAGTCGCGGACAAAATCGTGAATGACACTCTGCTGCCGAAAGCGGACCTCGGTCTTTGAAGGATGCACGTTGACATCGACCTCGGCGGTCGGCATCTCCAGAAACAGAAGCACGACGGGAAAAACACCCAGCGGCAGGATGTTGCGGTAAGCGTCGGTGAGCGCGTGTTGAATGAGGCGATCGCGGATCAACCGGCCATTCACGAAAATGAAGATCGAGTTGCGGTTGAGCTTCTGGATCTCCGGCTTCGAAACAAAACCGTGCAAGCGGACTTCGCCTGGCTCCAGCTTTTCTGTTTCTTCTTCCGGATCGCGCCGCCAGGGCGGCGGTTGCGGCAGGCCCATGCGTTCCAAAGGTTGGACTGCGGCCAGCGGAATCAGTTGCTCCAGCGTTTCCTGTCCAAAAACCTGGTACACACGCTCGCGATGTCCGGCCACCGGAGGCGCAACCAGCAGCGCGTTGGTCGCCGAGTGCAGTTCAAAGTGCTTTTCTGGATGCGCCAGTGCATAGTGCGTCACCAGCGACGCGATGTGCGACAGTTCGGTTGACTCTGCTTTCAGAAATTTCTTGCGCGCCGGTGTGTTGAAGAAAAGATCGCGCACCGTAATCGAAGTCCCCAGCGGCAGCCCCGCTTCTTCCACACGGATCATCTTCCCGCCATTGATCTCAATCACCGTACCCGCGGACTCTTCTTGCGCGCGGGTTTCCAGATGCAGCCGAGCGACGGAAGCAATTGAAGGCAGCGCCTCGCCCCGGAATCCGAGGGTCGCTACGCTGAGCAGGTCTTCGCTCTCCTTGATTTTCGAAGTGGCGTGACGCTCGAATGCCAGCATGGCATCGTCGCGTACCATCCCGCAGCCGTTATCAGTGATCTGGATGACCTTCTTGCCGCCCGCTTCAACGTGAATGCGAATGCGCGTCGAACCGGCGTCAAGCGCGTTTTCGAGCAGCTCTTTCACCACCGATGCCGGACGCTCCACCACTTCGCCGGCAGCGATCTGGTTCGCAACGCGTTCGGAAAGGACGTGAATCTTGCCCATGGGATCAGTGGTTAGTGGTTGGTGATTAGTGTGACAGAGATCGGTGGGCAGTGGCTAGGGGTGGTGGGCACGGGAGCAGAAGTCCGTCTGAGCATTCTGCACAGTAGCGGATGGAACGCTTCGACCAATCCGAGATACTCTCCCCTCAAAGAACTGGTCCCCCGGCGCTACAGGTTCTTGCCAGGGACTGGTCGGGGGCTAAAAGAACCCCTTGATCGAGCTGAAACCGCGGATCGACCGATGGTATGCTCTCCACGACACGGACGAGGTAGGTCATGATTTTAAGATTTCACGTTCCATTCTACGAAGAGATCCTCAGAATACCCGACTTCGCCCAAGATCCGATTCTCACCTTCGGATACCAAGACATCGATGGAGACGCTCCCCCCGGACCTAACCCACTCCTTCCGAGACTGCGCAGATTCCTTGTCTCCCAAGGAAAACTGCGCCGCGTTGCAAATAAGGTTAAGTCAACCCTCCTGCCGTCGCCGCCGATTCCCGCAGGCTTCCAGCACAGCTCTCTAACAGAGCTATTGCGTGCCCAAGGGAACTCGGTCGTCTCGCTTGATTTGTTCGACAGCCGCGCCGAACTCCGATACGACATGAACCAGCCCGTACCGGAGTCGGAACACAGAAAGTACGGAACCCTGATCGACATCGGATGTCTGGAGCACCTGTTCGATACCGCCCAGTGTCTGGAAAACTGTATTCGCATGGTCCGTCGCGGAGGCCACTATCTGCTGCACACCCCAGTCAACGGCTACTACGGACACGGGCTGCACGTTTTCAATCCCCAGGGGCTCATTGACTGCCTGGGCGCCAACGGCTTCAAGATTGTCTACCTCAAGTACTCAACGATGTTCGGGAAACCGATTTCTGATCCCTCGACTGCTTCCAACGTTCTCATCTGGATGGTCGGTCGCAAAGAACGGGATGTGTCTGCTTTTACCTGCCCGCAGCAAAAGATTTGGAGCAATTACTACGCGCCGGCAAGTTGAGCACATGGGTGAAAATGATGGGTCATCAGCATGCAACTCATCAAAGGTGGATTTTCTTTTCTGGCAAAAAGGGGAGGCTAGATTCGCAGGCGAGATCTGGGAGAAGAGCTTCCATGATCGGCGGGTGAGAGACTGGGAGGAGTATTGTGCATTGCGCACTACATTCATCTGAATCCTGTGCTGCTAGCGATCGCGCTCAACCACGTAGAGGACCATTTCCAGGATAAATCGCTTGTCCTCGGAGTCGGGAATCCCTCGAAATGCCGCCAATCCTTCCAGCAGCGCCGCGCCGGCAAGCTGACGAGCGGCACGACGCGCATAATTAATACTGCCGCGCCGTACCATCAGGCGGTAAAGCCAGGCGATCTCGGCTGGGACGTGCTCAGGGCGGGGCTGGGCCAGGAAATCCTTGATGCGTCGCCGCTCTTGGGGCGAACAACTCCGGAGCAAATGGATGAGCATCAACGTGCGCTTTCCTTCCCACAAATCTCCGCCAATCTCCTTGCCGTATTTTTGGTACTCGCCGGTCAGGTTCAGAATATCGTCCTGAATCTGAAAAGCTGCCCCCAGGTACCAGCCGAAACGGCAAAACTGGTTTTTCTCCAAGTGTCCCCGCGCAATCAGGGCCCCCACCCGCAAGGGGTAGATGAATGAGTACCATGAGGTCTTCTTCAGGCACATGTGCAGGTAGTCTTTGACATCGAGCCGGCAAACGTTATCACGAATCCATGCCAGCTCGACGGCCTGCCCTTCGAGGGAATGTCGCATCATGCGCTCCGTCTCCGCGACCACCTGCCAACTGACCCGGGGGCCGAGGATCCCGCGGTTCTCCATGAGCCTACGCAGGGCCAGAAGATTGGTCGCGTTGCCCACGTTGACCGCGATCGGGACCCCGTGCTCGGCGTGCAGAGTCGGTGCGCCGCGGCGGCGATCGCTGTCATCCTGCACGTCGTCGTGAACCAGAAACGCGTTATGAAACAGCTCTATGGCGACGGCGGAGTTGAGCGCTTGCCGAGGGTTGCCTCCCAGAGCGGAACACGCGGCGAAACACAGGGCGGCACGCAGACCCTTTCCCGCCCGGCACGGGTAGACCGAAACCAGGTCGTAGAGATAAGGCGGGCCTTTTTTCGGAATCAGATCGAGCAGCGCCTGGGTTGTGATTTCCCGGTACTCTCCCAGGGCATGCTCGAAGAACATTGAGGTTCGGGCCGTCCCCGGATACTGGCGCCCCCGGTCAACGGCTGCGTTTGCCACTATTTTTCACACGGCGTTGAAGATTGGATTGAACCAATTGGTTCGCGATCTCGGCGCCCATGTTGACCATTTCCACGGCTAGATCAACCACGTCATGGGTGTTGTTGACGAGACGCTTTACCAACTCCGCATTATCTTCCGAACCCAGCTCGCCAAGCTGATCGTTCAACCGGGTAACGACCTCGTGAGCATCGCCTTGAAATTTCTGCAAGGCCTGCTTGAAATCGTTGGCATCGATGCGCCGCTCTTTCTGGAAACGCTGCTGCATTTGCTTGGCGGCTACGATACCCGCCGCAACTTCCTCATCAAGCAACGCTGCAGCGTCCTTCACAATCTGCGAACTGCTCTTGCTAATCTGCTTCACGCGCGCGGAATTGGTTCCCGCGCCTAACTTCGACCCCGTTCTTGGGCGAGTTGTTCGTACCATATAGGCGTGCTCCTCGGAGGCCTTGGTCTGCCCCCCTCCAGACCAACGCTGTAGTTGCAAGGGAATTGATCGAGGAAGAATACGTCCTGATGTAGGGTTTGGCAACATCAAGTTCGCGACATTCATCTCAGACCAGCGCACGGATCACTAATGCCCACACCTACTTCTTCACCTGAATCCCCAACTCCCGCAACTGCGCCTCCGCCACCGGCGTCGGCGCCTCCACCATCAGATCTTTTGCCGCTGCGGTTTTGGGGAAGGGAATTACTTCGCGCAAGCTGTCCGCGCCGGCGAGGATCATCACGATGCGATCCAAGCCGAGCGCGATCCCGCCGTGCGGAGGAGTGCCATACTCCAGCGCTTCCAGGAAGAAGCCGAAGCGCGAGCGGGCTTCTTCTTCGGTCATGCCGAGGGCGCTGAAAATTCTGCGCTGCACATCCTGGCGGTGAATTCGGATCGAGCCCGAGCCTAACTCCGTGCCGTTGAGCACGACGTCGTACGCGAGCGCGCGGACCATGGCTGGATCGGATTCGAGTTTGCCCATGTCTTCTTCATGCGGCGAGGTGAAGGGATGATGCGCGGCCATCCAGCGCTTTTCGCCTTCGTCGTACTCGAACATCGGGAAATTCGTTACCCAGAGGAAGCGATAGTCTTTTGCGGGGTCGCCGCTCTTTTTGAAAATGCTGTGCCGGTCGGCGTACTTCTGCGCTAGCGCCGTTCGCAGGATGCCCGCCGAGGCGTAAATCGCCAATTCCGCGGGTGTGACTTTGCGTTTGCCGGCGGGATGGTCGTCGCCTCCGGATTGCGCCGATCCGACTACCAACACGAGCAGATCATTCGGGGCGGCGCCGGACTTCTGGCGGACTTTCGCGCCTGCTTCGGGAAACTTGGTCTCGATCCGCTTGAAGTCTTCGAACACGCGCGCTCCGCCCTTGGAGACGAACATCGGCTTGATGTCGTCGCGTTCTTTTCTCGACAACTCGCCGACCCCTGGTGTGCGGATCGCAATCACCGGCAAGTCACTGTTGATTGCCAGCTGCTCGAGGTCGGCGGGCGTGAAGCAGTCGCGCACGTCGGTGAAGGCGGGCAGGCGCAGGTCGGGCTTGTCGACACCGTATTGGCGGATGGCGTCGTCGTAGTCTATACGTGGGAAGGGCGTTTTGATGTCGTGTCCCGCGGCTTTGAAGGCGGCGGTCAGGAAGCCTTCCACCACCTTCCAGACGCGCTCGGGCTGCGGGTACGACATCTCAAGGTCGATCTGCGTGAATTCGGGCTGGCGGTCGGCGCGCAGGTCTTCGTCGCGGAAGCAGCGCACGATCTGGAAATATCTGTCGAAGCCCGAGATCATCAGGATCTGCTTGAACAGTTGCGGCGACTGCGGAAGCGCGTAGAACATCCCGGGCTGCACTCGGCTGGGGACAAGATAATCGCGCGCGCCTTCGGGCGTGGAGCGCGTCATGAAAGGTGTTTCAATTTCGAAAAATCCTGCCGACGAGAGATTCTCGCGGATCGCCAGCGCTACTTTGTGACGCAGTTCGATGTTGAACTGCATGGCGTCTCGGCGCAGATCGAGGTAGCGATACTTGAGGCGCATCTCTTCGTTGGCAAGAACGGTATCGCTCGGCAGGAACGGCAGCTGCTTCGAGACGTTCAAAATGCGGAGTTCTTCCGCGACCAGTTCGACTTCGCCGGTAGGAATGTTCTTGTTGATGGTATCGGCGTCGCGCTTCTTCACCGTCCCGATGACCGCGATGACGAACTCATTGCGCAGCGCCTGAGCTTTGTCATGAACGACGGCATTCATTTCGTGATTGAACACGATCTGGGTAATGCCGCTGCGGTCGCGCAGATCGACGAAGATGATCTGGCCGAGATCGCGGCGGCGGTTCATCCATCCCATAAGGACGGCCTTCTTGCCCGCGTCGGCGAGGCGCAGAGCCCCGCACATATGAGTCCGTCTT
>WNFA01004729.1_pt1 | contig 11356 bp, 10 predicted proteins | sample 5400481 | NCBI WGS metagenome assembly WNFA01 (sample SAMN13153340, study PRJNA577476) | soil metagenome | isolation source: 120 cm saprolite under Douglas fir tree site 2 hole 1 replicate 2 | place: USA:California | collected 2015-04-18
TGGGTTCGTAAACCCCGGTCAACACGTTGAAGGCAGTTGTCTTCCCCGCGCCGTTCGGGCCGATCAGTCCCTTCAAATCCCCCTTGCAGATCTCGAGGTTGAATTGGGAGAGCGCCTTGAGGCCCCCGAAGTGGATGCTCACGTCTTCGGTCTTGAGGAGCGATTCCTTCATGAAGCGGTGCTCTTTCGGCGCCGCTGAATCCAGCGGGGCAACACGTCCCAGATCTCCCGACTTCCGAACAGCCCCTGAGGCCTGAGGAGCATCAGTGCCACGAGCAAGATTCCGTAGATCGGCATCCGGATCTGATCCACCTTCTGTGCGAGCGACGCCTGGCCCCCGCTCAGGGTAATGAAGGCGCTGCGCATCGCCTCGGGCAAGAGCGTGAGCACGACCGCAGCGAGGATTGCCCCGGTCGTCGACCCAAGGCCCCCCGCCACCACCATCACCACCACCTCGATCGATTTGACGAAGGTGAAGGACCCGGGGTTGATGATGGGCACGAAATGCGCGAACAGTCCCCCGGCGATCCCGGCGAAGAAAGACGAAATCACGAAGGCGCGGACCTTGTAGCCGGTGGTGTTCACCCCCATCGCTTCCGCCGCGACCTCGTCCTCACGGATGGCCCAAAGCGAGCGGCCATGGGTCGATGCGGCAATGCGCCGGGCCACCACGATGGTGAGAAAGACCCAGAAGTACACCATGAAAAAGGTAGCGCGCTGAGGAATGCCGGAAAGACCGAGGGCGCGGCCGAAGGCCTCGGTGTTTTGCACGATCACCCGGATGATCTCGCCGAATCCCAGCGTGACGATCGCCAGATAGTCGCCCCGGAGCCGGAGCGAAGGGAGCCCCACGATGAAGCCGCAGAGGGCGGCGCAGCTTCCGCCGATCAACAGCGCGGCGACGAAGATCAATTGATCCGAGGCGGCGATCGGCAGCAAGGAGATGGCCAGGTTCTTCGTCTCCAGCGAGAACTTGCCGGAAACGTAGGCTCCCACCGCCATGAAACCGGCGTGACCGATCGAAAACTGACCGGTCATCCCGTTGACGATGTTGAGCGAGACCGCGAGGATGATGTTCACTCCCACGATCGAAGCCAGGTAGACCAAGAAGGGCGCCTGGCTAACCGCGATCTGAAGGGCGGCGAGCACTGGGATCGCAATCAGGAACGGGGCCAAGCCCCGCAATCCCCGCGGCAACCCCGAGCTGACCGGGAAGGCCGCCGATTCCATCAAACCTTCTCCGCCGCGACTCGGCCAAACAGACCTGCGGGTCGAACCAGAAGAATGATGATCAGAAAACCGAATGCCACCGCATCTCGCCAGCTCGAGGCGGTGTAGCCGACCACGAACTCCTCCACCAGACCGAGAAGCAGTGCCCCGACCACCGCCCCGGGGACGTGGCCAATGCCGCCGATCACTGCAGCGACGAACGCCTTGAGCCCAACGTAGAGGCCCATCAGCGGCTGGATCGCGGTGTCTTTGATCGCGTAAAGGATACCTGCCCCGGCGGCGAGCGCAGAGCCGAGCATGAACGTCCCAGCGATGATCCGGTCGGTGGGAATTCCCATCAATGCGGCAATCCGGTGGTCGAAGGAAACCGCGCGCATGGCCCTGCCAAATCGCGTCTTGAAGACCAGGAATTGAAGGGTGAGCATCAAGGCCAGGGCAATCAGGAGCGAGATTACCTGCCAGTTCCAGATCACCACGTCCCGGTCCCCGATCACGAACCACTCCGTCGCCTTGATGATCTCCGGGAATGCCCGGGGCGACGCTCCGGGGAGCGGTCCGAAGTCGAGTTGGAAGCCGTACTCGAGGGTGAAGGAAATCCCGATCGCAGTGATCAGCGAGGTGAGCCGGGGCTTCTCCCGCAGCGGCCGATAGGCGAATCGCTCGATCGCCAAGCCCAGCAGTGCGCACCCCACCATCGCGCAGAGAAAAACCAGGAGCACCCCGCCGAACGAGCTTTGCGCCGGGCGGCCGAGCTTCTGCGCGGTTGCGTATCCGAGGTACGCTCCGACCATCATCACATCGCCGTGGGCGAAGTTGATCAGCTTCAGCACGCCGTAAACCATGGTGTAGCCCAAGGCGACGAGCGCGTAGATGGTGCCGGTGGCCAGACCATTGACGAGGTGCTGAAGAAGGTCTGCCATTTACGGCGAGGTGGTCGTAATGTACTTCAGCTTGCCTTCCACCACCTCGAGCACCACCGCCGGCTTGACCGCATTGCGATTCTCATCGAGGCTGATCGATCCGGTGACTCCGGGAAAATCCTTCGTAAGGGCAATCGCGTCGCGAATTGCCGGGCCGGAAAGGTCGGGCGCTTTCTTCATCGCCGCGATCGCCACCCGCGCCGCATCGTAGCCGAGGCCGGCGAGCGAATCCGGGACGGTGCCATAGGCCGCCTTGTACTCGGCGATGAACTTCTGGACCGTCGGCGAAGGATTGTCTGGCGAGTAATGGTCCGAAAAATAGCTCCCGTCGATCGCACGGCCGCCCAGCTCGAACAGCTTTGCCGATTGCCAGCCGTCGCCGCCCAGCAGCGGAACCTTGGTGGGGATTCCGAGCTCGCGCGCTTGTCGGGCGATGATCCCTACATCGTTGTAGTAGCCGGGCACGTAGATCGCCTCTGGCTTTTGGCTCTTGATCGCGGTGAGTTGGGCGCGGAAATCGCTGTCGCCCTTGGCGTAGGCCTCGGTAGAAATGATCTTCCCGCCCATCTCGGTAAACTTGCGGGTGAAGAACTCGGTCAACCCCAGCGAGTAGTCGCTCTTCTGGTCCTTGAGTACCGCGGCTCGGCTGATCTTCAAATGATCATGAGCGAACCTGGCCATCACGAATCCCTGAAAAGGATCGATAAAGCAGACGCGGAAAATGTAATTTCCGACCAAGGTGACCTTGGGATTCGTCGATGAGGGGGAGATCATCGGCACGCTCGCAGCCTGGGCAATGGGCGCCATCGCCAGGGAGTTGGTGGACGCGACTTCGCCGAGGATGACCTTGACCCGGTCCTGGTTGATCAGCCGCGTCGCGGCGTTGGCGGCCTCCTCCGGCTTGCTCTGATCGTCGTAAACGCGAACTGCAACTTTCTTTCCCTTGACGCCGCCGCTGTCGTTCGTCTGATTGAGCGCCAGCTCGATTCCATTGCGGGTGGAGATTCCGAAAGACGCCTCGGCACCGGTGAGCGATCCCACCTCACCCAGAAGAATGACGTCCGACGTTCCAGGCGCGGCCCCTCCGGTTTCAGCCGGCGTCGCGGCGTGCGGTTGCGCCGGAGTCGCCGTCGATGCTCCAGGGCCGGCGGATGCTGGCACGGCAGTTGATGCGCTTTGTCCGGATCTGGTTGCCTCCTCGGCCTTCCGTTCACACCCGGATGCAAGAAGCGCGAACAAACCCAGCAGCATCAATGAATTCCGCCACATCGGAGCCCTCCCAGGGACTGGCCGGTCTTCTATGAGGGATCGGCGGAGTGGGTCAAGGACTCCTTGGGGGCGCGGATGCCCGTTTTTCCAATTCCCCCAGGTACGCCTCCAGCTCCCGCTCCTCGCGACCAACCTCGAAGCCCACTCTTCGTGCCCCATCCAGGATCGCCAGGCAGGTCATGAGGAGGGCGGTGGTTGCCTGAGTGAGCTCCCGGTCGGAGTGCCCGAAAAGCTCGTGCTTGAGTCGACCCAGCAGCGTCGCATAGTCGCGAAAGCAGACCACGGCGGGGATTTCGTCGAGGGGACCGGTATTGCCGAAGTCGGGAGCAAACGCGATTCCAACGTCGGCCAACGCCATTTCGCGCCCGTCATCGTAGGTGAGCACGAGGTAGGGAGCATCCGTCCCTTTTCTTGCCCGCTGCTGCACAGAAACCAGGCTCTTCAGAGCAAGGGGAACCGCTTTTCCGGAAAAGACGTCCATCAGCGACTCGCCGGGCTCGTCAAACAGCACCCCGACGGGCTGTTGGGCGCAAAAGCTGCGAATGGCATCCGACTGGCGAGTGCGCGCCGACTCTTCCATCGGGCACAATCTACAGCCACCCAGGTCGCAATGCGCCGGATTGTGGCCCGTTCAAGGCCCATTCTGTCATGCAACGTCGGAAGCTGGCCCGCGACCGCAGTAGGAAAAGGGTCGAATTCGAGGCGACCCTTGACCCCGCGACGCGCTATGCCGGCGCTTTTTGCTGGTCCAGGTAGATGGCATCCGCGATGCGGTACGCCGAACCCTCGAGTCGCTGGACGGCTTCCTTGATCGGCGCGGGCTCGATCCCGGGCAATACCTTCTTCAGCGCTTCGACGTCGCGAAGAATCTCATCGCGCTCGGCGGGTTTGAGCAAGTGGGCGTACTCCTCGACCGAGCGCTCGGTGGTGTAGATCAGGCCTTCCGCTCCATTTTTGAGGTCGGCCAGCTCGCGCTTTTTCTTGTCCTGGTTCTCATTTGCCTGCGCGTCCGACACCATCTTCTGGATCTCCTGCTCGCTCAGGCCGGAGTTGCTGATCACCCTTACCGCCTGCGATTTGCCGGTTCCGAGATCCTTCGCCGAGACGTGGACGATTCCGTTCGCGTCGATGTCGAACGACACCTCGATCTGCGGCACGCCGCGGGGGGCAGGGGGAATTCCCACCAGCTCGAACCGAGCGAGGGTCCGGTTGTCGACCGCCATTTCCCGCTCGCCCTGGAGCACGTGGACGTTCACCAGCGGCTGATTGTCCACCGCGGTGGAAAATACCTGCGCCTTCTTGCAAGGGATGGTGGTGTTCTTGTCGATGATTTTGGTGAAGACCCCTCCCGCCGTTTCGACGCCGAGCGAGAGCGGGGTGACGTCGAGCAGAAGGACGTCCTTGACCTCCCCTTTGAGGACGCCGCCTTGGATCGCCGCGCCCACCGCCACCACCTCGTCGGGATTGATGCCTTTGTGCGGCTCGCGGCCGAAGAACTCCTTCACCACCGCCTGAATCCTCGGCATCCGCGTCATCCCGCCGACCAGGAGTACCTGGTTGAGCTGCTGAGGCGTCAGCCCTGCGTCCTTGAGGGCAATACGGCACGGCTCGATGGTCCGATCGACCAGGTCTTTCACCAGCGATTCAAATTTTACGCGGTCGATACTCTCGGTCAGATGCTTGGGACCGCTGGCGTCGGCGGTGATGAAGGGCAGATTGATGTCTGTCTCAGTGGCCGAGGACAGCTCGTGCTTTGCGCGCTCGGATGCCTCTTTGAGCCGCTGCAGCGCCATCCGATCCTTCCGCAGGTCGATCTTCATCGCCTTTTGGAAGTTGTCGGCGAGGTAATCCATCAGTCGCTGATCGAAATCCTCTCCCCCCAGGAAGGTGTCGCCGTTGGTCGATTTGACCTCGAACACTCCGGCAGTGAGCTCGAGCACCGAAATATCGAAGGTGCCGCCGCCGAGATCGAAGACTGCTACCTTTTCGGTTTTTCCTTCCTGCTGTTTGTCGAGGCCGTAGGCGAGCGCCGCTGCGGTGGGTTCGTTGATGATTCGCAACACGTTCAGCCCGGCGATCCGCCCCGCATCCTTGGTGGCCTGGCGCTGGCTGTCATTGAAATAGGCGGGGACGGTCACGACCGCCTCAGTCACCGGCTCGCCGAGATAGTCCTCGGCGGTCTGCTTCATCTTCATCAGCACCATCGCCGAGATCTCGGAAGGGCTGTACGCTTTGCCGCGCACATCGACCCAGGCGTCTCCGTTGGGTGCGGCGATGACCTTGAACGGCGTAACGGCGAGAGCTTTCTTCGTTTCCGGGGTCTCGAACTTGCGACCGATCAACCGCTTCACCGCGAAGACGGTGTTTTCCGGATTGGTGACCGCCTGGCGCTTGGCGATCTGGCCGACGAGACGCTCGCCACTGTCGGTGAAGGCGAGCATCGACGGCGTCGTACGGCTGCCCTCGCTGTTTGGGATCACCACCGGCTCGCCACTCTCCATCACTGCGACGCAGGAGTTGGTGGTACCCAGGTCAATCCCGATGACTTTGCTCATCCGACATCTCCCGGACTACGGCTTTTGCTCGCGGGTTCCTTCCTCTTGAGCGTTGGGCGGCTTTCCTGTCTCTGTCGTCGCGGCTGGCGGCTCGACTGCCCCGGTGTTGGGCGGTTTGGACACGATGACCATCGCCGGACGGAGCAACCGGTCATTGAGAGTATATCCATGCACTAACTCCGAGAGCACCCGGTTCGGAGGATGCTCCGCGCTCTCCACCTGCTGGATCGCTTCGTGGATGTGCGGGTCGAACGGATGTCCCACCGCGGGAATCGGGCGCACGCCATGCTTGGCAAGCGCGCCTTCGAAGAGCTTGCGCGTCATTGAAACCCCCTCCATCAGGCTGGCAAAATCCGGAGAGCTGCTTCCGTGATCCAGCGCTCTATCGAGGTTGTCCAGAACAGGTAGAAAATCCGAAAGGATCTTCTCCGTCCCGAACTTCTGTACCTGCTCTTTTTCTTTTTGCGCGCGCTTCCGGTAGTTCTCGAGATCCGCGACCGAGCGAAGCATACGCTCGTGAACCTCTTGCAACCTGGACATCGTCTCTCTCCCTTTCTCTTGGGAGAGTTTGAGCTGGTCCCGAAGCTCGTCGACTTCACCTGGTGTCTGGGTGGTGGTGGCATCGGCGTTTGGAGCAGAGGCCGGTGCTGCCGCGCGACCTTCGTGCTCGTCAGAGAGCGCGCTCTTCACGCTCTCGAGCGCTTCATCGATGACTTTCCGGCTGATGTCTGCCGAGAACTTGCCTTTTTCTGGCTCGGACACTCCAACAACTATGTCACGGAGAGCGGTGGACGACCAATCCGCCGGGACAGCTATTTCTTCTTCCCGATCGTCTTGGGGGTGTGGCCCGTTCGGGGCTTTCGTGCGCCGGATCGCTTACCCTGGCCCACCGTCTTGTGCCCTTGGCGATGAGGAGCGGCGCGCACTCGGGGTGATGTGCTAGGCCCTGCCTCTTCACCCCCGTCCTGGGGCGAGGGGGTGTGAGTCGGGGCGGGCGAACCCTGGACTCGTTGGGTGAAGGCGGTTTCGGCCTTCTTGACTGCGGTCTCCACCATCTCCGCAGCCTCTTCGGCTGTCTGCTTGGCCCAGGTGCCGAACTCTCGCAGGGTTTCCTTCACTTTCCGCTGCTTGGCGGGGTCTCGAACCTCCTCGACCAGACGCTGCGTTTCCGCCTTGATGTCCTCCCCTGTCCGCTTGAGGAAATCCAGTAGACGCTTGTCCCATTCTTTCTCGTTCATGACGCTCTCCGCGCTGCCGCTCGAGTGACGATTGCCGTGCATCTACCGCTACCACGGTGCCCGAGGCAAGGCGTGGATACCAACGCAGCTCTTGGCGGTTGATTGCCTTGCTTTCGTAAGGCACTCCAGCGCTTCACCCCGGCCTGGGCCGGCCAAGGCGATAACAAGCGAGCGCTTCTGCCTGGACCTCTTTCACCGGTACGTGATGTTGGCGCGCGAGTTGGCGGCAGTCCTCGAATTCCGGTTGCGCGTTTACGACTGCACTGCCCCGCAGGCCCAATTTGATCCGCACCCGACCGTATCGTGTCTCCACCTCCTCGAAACGGCGATCGAGCTCAATTCGCTCGACCGGGTAAGATCGAACGCCGAGCGTGGTGGAGCCGGTGAGCAGTATCTCGGTGATGACGTCCTTGCGGTCGGCGGACACCACCGCAGCGAGCAGATGTCCGGGTCGGCCCTTCTTCATCGTTGCCGGCAAGACGAACGCGTCCAGCGCTCCACGCTCGACAAGCTCCTCCACCAGCGCACCTAGAATCTGCGGGCTGCAATCGTCGAGGTTGGCCTCGATGACGTAGACGGCTGGCGGGGGATTGCCTACGGCGCGTCCCAGCGATGCGCGAAGCACATTGGGGCGGTCGGCGAAATCCTTTGTTCCCAGGCCGTAACCCACACTTTCGACCGTGAGCGGGGGTGGCGCTTCCATTCTGGAGAGCACCTTCAACAGGGCCGCCCCGGTGGGAGTAGTGAGCTCGCCAACCCCTTCGAAGCGGACCGGCAGGTCGCGAAGGATTTCCAGCGTCGCTGGCGCTGGGATGGGGATGGAGCCGTGGGCGGATCGACCGATGCCGCTTCCCAGTGGCGGCGGGGCGGCATACACCTCAGGATCCCCGAGGAGCTCTAGCACCATCGCTGCGCCGCAGATATCGACGATCGAATCGATCGCCCCCACTTCGTGGAAATGGACCTGCTCCAGAGGCACGGAATGAATTTTCGCCTCTGCCTCACCGATGACCTGGAAGACGCGACGCGCTCTGTCTTTGGCCCTCGCCGGAATGCCAGACGTCTTCTCGATCAGCGCAAGTATTTCGGTCAGCGTTCGTTCGCCGGTGGCCCCCGGTTCGAGCTACACGTCCAGGCGCGTGCCGCTGATCGAGTGCCGGACTTCCTTGCGCACCGAGAACCTCCAGCCGGGAAGGTTCAGGCCGCCCAGCGCCCGCGCGATCTCATCGGCGGATATGCCGAGATCGATTCCCGCGGCGAGGAACATGTCCCCGGCAATCCCGCCGATCGGCTCGAGGTAGAGAATCTTCCGGGACGTCATCTCCGGCGCCCTCGCCGCGAGATCAGCGCCGCATAGAACCCGGCGCCGAAGCCATTGTCGATGTTCATCGTGGCGACATTGGGCGCACAAGAGTTCAACATCGCGAGAAGCGCCGAGAGCCCGTTGAAATTTGCCCCGTAGCCAATCGAAGTGGGTACCGCCACCACCGGAATGCCGACCAACCCTCCAACCGCGGACGCAAGCGCGCCTTCCATTCCCGCCACCACCACCGCCGCGTCCGCTTCCTGGATTTCCGCCCGCCGGCGCAGCAGCCGGTGAATGCCGGCCACCCCCACGTCGTACACCCTTCGCACCGTTGCACCCATCGCTTCGGAGGTCACCGCCGCCTCTTCGGCGACGGGGATATCGGAGGTCCCGGCGCTGACAACTGCCACCGTTCCCGCCTTGAATCGCCGGAACCGGATCTGGAAGATCCGGGCCACCGGGTCGTAGCTGGCCTGGGCAAAGCGAAGAAGCAGCTCCCTCGCCTTTTCCGCGGAGACGCGGGTGACCAGCACCGCTTGCTTCCGCGCGAGCAGCGCTTCGATGATCCCGGTCAGCTGCTCGACCGATTTTGCTTCACCGAGTACGACCTCCGGGAATCCGAAGCGCAAGCTGCGGTGGGTGTCGAGCGTGGCGAAACCCAGCTCGACGAAAGGAACGTCCTTTAGCGTGGCCAGCGCGGCGGCGATGGGAACCTTTCCCGATCGCACCTGCGTCAGCAGCTTGTGCAGAGCCTTCTCATCCATCGGCCGCCGCACCTTACAGCTTTAGACGCCCAAGTTCTCCAACAGCACCTGGACGCTGTGCTTGCGGGGGACGACGAGCAGTCGTCCGGAGACCAGCGGAGCAGAGCTGGTCGAAAATCGCGCCTCGAGCAGCATCACCATGCCGGCGCCGGGCTCCATGTCCCCCATGATTTGCTCAACAACCTCTTCGAGCGGGACCCTGGAGACGCTGGGGGTCGAGGGCAACAATCGCAGACCGGTGAACGCGGCAATTGCATTGAGGCACGCGCAAGCGACGATGTTTCCCACCTCTTCGAGCGCTCTCACCTCGGGATCAACGAGCGAATGCGTCGGGCTGGACAACAGCTCGATCGAGAGCCGCCGGGCTTCGCCTTCCCGAAGTAGGAGGACGAGACAACCCTGAAGCTCGCCGAGAATTTCCAGCGAGGTCGCCACGACCATGGTGCCGGCTCCGCCGAGGAGATCCAGCGCGTCGGCGGGGGTGGTAAGCACGACGCGGGGCACGTCGATTCGAATGCTGCGACCCCCCACCAGCTTGGACAGTGCATTGACCGCATGTCCACAGCCGACGTTCGCCACCTCTCGGAGGGCGTCGAACTGCGCTTCGCTGGGCTGGCTCGAGCTCATGATGCAAGTAACCCCGGAACATCCAAGATGAAGACCGGCCGTCCCGTGCCTAGAATCGTAACGCCTGACACGCCAGGCACAAGGTCCAGGGGGCGGGTGAGCGTTTTGAGCACCGCCTCCTCCTGGCCGAGGAGCCGATCAACAGCGAGTGCGACCTTACCGCGATCTCCTTCGACGACGATGTAAGGGCGACTGCCGCGTGCCTCGGTAGCCGGGAAACCCAGCAATTCGGAGAGCAGGTGCACTGGGAGTAGTCCCTGACTGTGCGGCAAGAGCGAGCCGTCCCCATTTTTTGAAATCTCGCGGGAATCCAGCTCGAGCGCGCTGAGCACCTTGGTGACTGGGAACCCAACGATTTCCCTACCCACGCCCACCAGCATGAGATTCACCACCGAGACGGTCAGCGGCAGGTGAAGGGTGAATCGCGTGCCGACACCGTGCTCGGAATGAATCTCCAGTGCGCCGCCGACCTCCTCGAGCGAGCGCTTCACCGCATCCATCCCCACGCCGCGGCCGGAGATGTCGGAAACGTCCCGCGCGGTGGAAACCCCGGGAAGAAAGCAGAGCGCCAGCGCTTCCTTATCGCTCAGGAGCGCCGCGGATTCCGCGCTGAGCAGTCCTTTGGCCACCGCCGACTGGTTCAGCCGTTGCGGACCCATCCCCCGCCCGTTGTCCTCGAGCTCCACGCCCACCCGGTCCCGCTCCCGGCGAACGTTGATCGACACCCGGCCGCTCCTGGTCTTTCCTGCTGCGCCGCGTTCCACCGCGCTTTCGATGCCGTGGTCGATGCAGTTGCGCAGAAGGTGGAGGATCGGTTCGGAGAGATTCTCGAGAATGGTCCGATCGAGCTCGACCTCGGCTCCGGTCACCACCAGCTCCACCTCGCGTTCCCGCCGCCGCGCGATGTCGCGGACGGTGCGCGGGAGTCGGTCGGTGACAGTGGAGAGCGGGGTCATTCGCGCGCTCATCACCTTGTCGTGCAGGTCCTTCACCAGACCGTGGAGCCGATCAACGCCCTCTTCGAGCTGTGGCCTGGTCGAAAGGGGAAGCGCTTTGCCGATTTCGCGGATTTGCGAGGTGGCGAGGATCAGCTCGCCGACCGTATCGAGAAAGTAGTCGAGTAGCTCGGTCTTGATCCGGACCGTGCTCGGACTTCCCGAACCATTGAGCGCGGGCGGACCGGGGACCGGCGCCCGCTTTTGCGCCGGCGCCGCCTTTTCCAGCGCGGCCAGGGAGACCAGCTCCACTTCGGTGACGTTGGCCAGGGCGGTTCGGACCGCGCCTTCATCCAGACCGGTTTCAAGCTCGAAGAAGATCGCCCCTTCGGGAATCCGGCCGGCACGCAGCTCCTCCATCGGCGGCTTGAGCTCGAGGATGTTTCCCAGCTTGGAAAGGCGTTTCAAGGCCACGAAGGCGCGCGCTGCGGGCTGCGGATAGGAGGGCGCGA
>WNFA01010015.1_pt1 | contig 11355 bp, 10 predicted proteins | sample 5400481 | NCBI WGS metagenome assembly WNFA01 (sample SAMN13153340, study PRJNA577476) | soil metagenome | isolation source: 120 cm saprolite under Douglas fir tree site 2 hole 1 replicate 2 | place: USA:California | collected 2015-04-18
TCGCGAGTGATCTCACGCAGATATCGTTTTCCGCCGGGAAGTTCGATATCCAACTTGGTTGATTCCTGTGAGGAGAGCGCAATCTTGGCCTCGATGACTGCCTTGCGAATTCCAGCCACGATCTCGCCGTTGCGGGAAACATCCATTCCAAGATCGCCGCGAATGTCATCCAGCGCAATGCGAATCAGCAGGTTGTCAATATCGTCACCGCCGAGATGGGTGTCACCGTTAGTGGCAATCACTTCGAAAATGCCGTCGTGCAAGCGGAGAATGGAAATATCAAAAGTCCCGCCGCCGAGATCGTAAACTGCGACAATCCCGGACTGTTTCTTATCGAGTCCATACGCAAGGGAGGCAGCCGTAGGCTCGTTTACTAACCGGGCAACTTCGAGCCCAGCGATACGGCCGGCGTCTTTTGTGGCCTGACGCTGCGCGTCATTGAAGTACGCAGGAACAGTGATGACCGCCTTAATGACCGGAGCGCCAAAAAAACGCTCGGCATTTCGTTTCAATTGGCGCAGGATGTACGCTGAAATTTCGGGAGGAGTGAAGCTCTTGTCGCCGAGCTTGACGCGCAGCACTTCGCCGGGAGCAAGGTCATCCGCCAGCCGGAACGGGAACAGGCCCAGTTCGTCCTGAATGTCTTCAACCCCGCGCCCCATCAGGCGTTTGATCGAGTACACGGCGCGCTCAGGAGTTTCGATCAAGTACTTACGGGCGGCGTTGCCGACCATGATCTTTTCGTTTTCATCCAGCGCGACGACCGATGGCACCAGGTTCACTCCGTCCTCGCCCGGTATTACCACGGGCGAATCCCCTTGCATGAACGCCACTAGGGAGTTCGTGGTGCCGAGGTCGATACCGACGATGCGGTTAGAAGAAGCCATTAGCTGTTAGCTTTTAGCCCTTAGCTTAAAACTTGCTTGGCTAAAAGCTAGGAGCTAAGAGCTGAGCACTTCATTCACGTCCCTCACCAAATTCCTGATGTAGCTGCGCCGGTTCAGCAAGTCCACCATCTGGTCGCGGACCCGGCGGCTTTCGGCTTGGTTGCCGGAATCGGTGGCGGCGTCCCAAGCATTCCAATAGCTCTGCAGTTCCTCGAACGACGACCCGAATTTCGCCTCGAGCGTGGTTTTGTGCTGCTGCAATTCTCGGATCAGCGATGGATCTTCTTCGCCCAGCTTTTTGTTTGCGCGAAGTTCTTCGAGTTGCATGTTCAACTCGAAGACTTCTTCCAGCAGATCGGGAGGGACAATCTGCTTTTTCTCGCCAGTCTTACGCGCTTGTTCGGTTGCAGCTTTTGACTGGCCTTCCAGTTCCACGCCTTCCAGTTTCAGCAAATACTCCGTCCGCCGGATAGGGTCCTTCAAAGTACGGTAAGCGTCATTCAGCCTTGAGCTCTGTTCCAGGCTCCATTCCTGCTCTCGCGGATCATGGCCGGCGCAAACATCGGGATGCAGTTTGCGGCTCAGCGAATAGAACCCGCGCTCGAGAGCAGCGGTATCGATATTCAGTTTTCGCGGCAAGCCGAAGAATTGGAAATAATCCACCGGCGCCGGCGGCTGCACCTTTCCGCAGGAAGTGCAGAACTGCGCCGCCCGCATATCGCCGCACGACCAGCATGTTTGTTCTGCCGCAATCACTGTCGGGCTGGTTTCGGTATTCATGAATCACTTCGCAGACACATGCTCCCGCTCAATACGCGTATCTTGGGAGCAGAGACCTGGCGGGCGAGGGCCCCATTCGACTTCGCTCAGGGCAGGTCCGCGCCACACAGACGTTACGAAAACGACGTTCCACAGCCGCAGGATTTATTCGCGTTAGGATTCACGAAGGCGAACCCCTGCTGGATCAGGGTCTCCTGGTAATCAAGCGTCATTCCGTGCAGATAGATAAACGACTTCGGGTCCACGAACACCCGCACATCGTCGAACTGGAAAATGCGGTCGCGCTCGCGGGGCTGGGAGTCGAAGCGAATGTTGTAGCTCAGGCCCGAACAGCCGCCGCCTTGCACGCCCACGCGCAAACCGCCCTGCTCTGGCGACACGCCTTCCTTGGCCATGGCCGAGCGGATCTTCGCGATCGCCCGGTCGGTGACCTGGATGCCTTTAGCAGGCGCCGTTTTCGCAGGTTCTGCAGTAATCGTAGTCATAAATCTAATCAACCGCACACGCATGTTCTGCACCTTTTCGCGCTAACGCGAAAGGGTGGGAAGCAGGCTACTTCGCTTCAGCTGCAAGTGGAACTGCCGACGTCTGCTTTTTCTTCCAGTCGCCGATGGCCGCGCGAATCGCGTCCTCCGCTAGCACCGAGCAGTGAATCTTGACTGGAGGCAGTGAAAGCTCCTTCACGATCTCGGTGTTCTTGATGGTGAGCGCTTCGTCAATCGTCTTGCCTTTGACCCATTCGGTCGCGAGCGAAGACGAAGCAATCGCCGAGCCGCAGCCGAAGGTCTTGAACTTGGCGTCTTCAATGACGTTAGTTTCGGGGTTCACCTTGATCTGCAGCTTCATGACGTCGCCGCATTCCGGCGCGCCAACAAGGCCAGTGCCAACTTCTGGGCTGGTCTTGTCCATTGAACCGACGTTACGCGGATTGTTGTAGTGATCAATTACCTTGTTGCTGTATGACATTCGCTTCTCCTAAGTTCAGAAATCCTGGTCCTGAAACCCTGCAACCGCTTCGCGACTTACTCCCCTGCCCACTTTACCGACTTCAAATCAATCCCTTCTTTTGCCATTTCGTAGAGTGGCGAGAGTTCGCGCAGCCGCTGCACCGTCTCGGTGACGCGCTCGGCAACGTAGTCCACTTCCGCTTCGGTGTTGAAGCGGCCGAGTCCGAAGCGGATCGAGCTGTGCGCTAGATCGTCGCCCGTACCCAGAGCCTTTAATACATAAGACGGCTCAAGCGTGGCCGAGGTGCACGCCGACCCACTCGAAACTGCGATGTCGTTGATGCCCATCAGCAACGACTCGCCTTCTACATACGCGAAGCTGATGTTCAAATTTTGCGGCAGGCGGTGCTCCATGGAACCGTTGATATAGACCTCGTCGAGACTCGACATGATTTTGTCACGAAGCCGGTTGCGCAGTCCCGCCATGCGGCAGGATTCCTGCGGCATTTCCTCGTAACAGATCGCGCAGGCCTTGCCGAGGCCAGCGATGCCGGGAACATTCAGGGTACCTGATCTCATGCCACGCTCGTGCCCGCCACCGTCAATAAGGGGCGATAGCTGTACTCGTGGATTCTTGCGGCGCACGTAAAGCGCGCCCACGCCTTTCGGCCCATACATTTTGTGCCCAGAAATCGAAACCAGATCCAGGTTCTGTTTAATGACATCCATCGGGACCTTGCCGACGTATTGGGTTGCGTCGGTATGGAAAATCACTCCCTTTTCATGACAGAGCTTCCCAATTTCGGCGATCGGCTGCAGTACGCCAATTTCGTTGTTGGCGGCCATGATCGTGACCAGGATGGTCTTGTCATCCATCGCGCGCTTCAGGTCGTCGAGATCAACCAAGCCGTCCTTCTGCACCGGCAGGTAGGTCACGCGAAAACCGTACTTCTCAATGGCGATCCGTTCACGCGCAGTCTCGATCGCCTCTTCACCGGCCCATCCGAAGGAATGGTTGCGGCTGGCGGCGTTACCGAACTTGTCGGTGAAATACGGCAGCATCTCTTCCAGCACCCGCGGATCGACCGGCGTGGTCGCGTGGTTATCCATGTAAATGGGCAGCTTCACACCATGGCCGTTCTTTGACTGCTGGCTCGCTTCTACCTCGGGGAACGTCGTCGCTTCCGTGCTCATGATTGCCTCTTCGTTAGTTGCTAGTTTCTGATTCTTACCAGTTCCGTTTTCAGCTCAGCGACAGGTTCGCTGACTTCCTGTTCTTCTTCCTTCATATGCGATATCTTGATGCGGCGCAGCACCTGTTCGATGCTGTCATTGACTCGCCGCAACGGCTCACGAATGGTGCAGCGATCGGTCTGATCACACTCGCCACGCACCGTAACACACGATGTGATGAACAGAGGTCCATCAATGGCACGGATAACTTCAAACGCCGAAATGCTTTCCGCACTGCGGGCCAAAACATACCCGCCATTCGTCCCGTGCTGTGAGTGCAAGAGCCCAGCTTTCACCAGCCGCTGCAGGATCTTGGCCAGCGCCTCCGGTGGAATGCCGTAATTTTCGGCAACGTCCTTGGCGCTGCACGCACCTTCGTGAGCGTGCTCGGCCAGATGCTTCATGGCCATCAGTCCGTAGTCGGCCTTTTTGGTTAGCTTAAGCATGTCAGCTTCAACATGACCATATCCGACCTAACTAGTCGGATATTTAAATTGTACAGCCCTATTGGGCCACGCACAAGCCTCGCCAGCGAACGGCGGGATGGAGCACTAAACGGTAATCCCAAGCAGATGAATGGGTTGCAGGTTCACGACTTTTTTGGTCGTATATCGCAACTTGCGCCTGGGACGGCGCCGTTAGGATCCATTCCTCAGTGAAAACGTAAGTCCAAATTTCAGGGTTGACAATCGCCCGTTTCCGGCGAAGAATACGGCCAATTCCGGCTGCGAAGCGCTCCAGGTGACTCAGGCCAGGTTGAGCCGAAGCTGGAACCTATGATTCCAATCCGTCCGTCCATGACTCTATCCGGTTCGTCCCAACCTCCCGAAAAAAGCACCGGTACAGCGCAGTGCAAGCATCCGCGTGTGCGCGTCGTGGCCCGCGAAGAAGACGCCGAATTCGTCGAATGCCTGGAATGCGGCGAAGTCTTCGACTCCAGCGAGTTCAAAGACATGGTCATTGAAGAGAGCAAACTGGAAGAGATCTAGCTCTCAGCCGTCAGCAAGCCCGTAGAGGGCGCTCCGGTGCGGTCGCTTTTACTGACGGCCGACGGTGGCGGCTAGTTCAGCGCCATTCCTGCTTCCGCCGAGAAATCCATCTCGGCGAACTCGCCCATCACAAACTTCGGATGGGCGGCGGCCGCAATCATGGCGGCGTTGTCGGTCGAAAGCGGGCGCGACGGGAAATACACCGGTAATCCTGCTTCGGCGGCTTCTCGCTCGAACCTCTGGCGGAGTTCGTTGTTGGCGGCCACGCCCCCGGTTACAAACATAGTCGTGACGTCGTATTCGCGCGCTGCGGCCAGAGTCTTACCAACCAGGTCTTCAACCATAGCCCTCTGGAAAGAGGCAACCAGGTCGAGCGTCTGCTGGTCGCAATTCGCCAGATAGTCTTCGAGCTTCGGCTTGGAGATCGCGCCCAACGCCGCGCGCCTAGCTTCGATGGATTGCTTCAGGTTGTGCGTTTCCACGTAGCGGAGAACGGCCGTCTTGATCCCGCTGTAAGAAAAATCGAATTGGGGATGACCGCCTTCGCGTGTCGCCTCCCATGCTGAGGGTGCCCCATCCTTTCGCGCTTTTTGCGAAAGGGTGGGAGTCCTTCTATCCGGATGTTTGATTTGCGAAGGCGGAAATCTCACCGCCTCGGGAGCCCCGTGCGCCGCCAGTCGGTCGATCACCGGGCCGCCGGGATATCCCAGCCCCAGCAGCTTGGCGACCTTGTCGAAGGCTTCGCCGGCGGCATCGTCGCGAGTGTGGCCAATGTTTTGGTACGACCAGCTTTCGCGGCCCTGCCCAGCCAGACAGAGCTCGGCCAAATAAAGATGCGTGTGTCCACCGGAGACCACCAGCGCGAGCAGGGGAAAACTCAGATCGCGGTTGCCCTTTTGCCGTTCTTCGAGCAACACCGCGTGAATGTGCCCTTCCAGGTGGTTGACGGCAATCAGCGGCTTCTCCAGCGCAAACGCCAGTGCTTTGGCGTAGCTGATGCCGACTAAAAGCGCCCCGGCCAGGCCCGGTCCCTGGGTGACGGCAATCGCGTCAATTGATTCGTAACCTCGACCCGCGTCGGCCAGTGCCCGGCGGACCACCGGAACGATGGCGCGCAGGTGTTCGCGCGAAGCCAGTTCCGGAACCACGCCCCCATAGGGCTGATGAACGGAAATCTGCGACGCCACCACGCTCGACATGATCTGCTCGCCCGATCGCACCACGGCGGCGGCGGTTTCGTCGCAGGAGCTTTCGATACCGAGGATGTACGTATCAGACATCGGCACTAGAATGATATTTCATCCTGGAGATACTCTGCATGACTGCCGCCGACCTACTCAGCCTCTACCGCGAACTAGAAAGCATGGGAACCTCTGTTTGGGTAGATGGCGGCTGGGGTGTTGACGCGCTCCTAGGCGAGCAGACCCGCCCTCACAAAGACCTCGATATCGCCATTCAGCAGAAGGACGTTGCGAAGTTATGCCTTTTGCTGCAATCGCTTGGATATCGAGAGGTTAGGTTGGAGGAGGCCAGGCCCTGGAATTTCGTGTTAGCCGATCCAAGCGGTCGAGAGATAGATGTTCACGTCATCGTCATCGACGAGAAGGGTGATGGAATTTACGGCCCCCCCGAAAACAACGAAATGTATCCTGCCGCGTCGCTGACGGGAACTGGATCAATACTTGGCCAGGTAGTTCGATGCATCTCTCCCGAATGGACGGTTAAATTCCATAGCGCCTACAAGCTCAAAGAAAAGGATTTTCGAGATGTGTCCGCTTTATGCGCAAAGTTCGGCATCCAGGTGCCTGAAGCATTCGCTGAGTTTAGAAGGTAAGGAGCTTTAGGAATACGGTTAGGCGCGCTGCGGTAGTCTGACTAATCATCTTCGCACCATCCCCCTCTTGAATCCCACCTTCCTTATGTACTATTCTGCGGTTACACCGGAAAGGAGGTGGTCTGATGACAAGTTCTGACTGTAGTGGCAGTAGCAGCAAAAGACCAGGTGAGGTGGCTGCGACTTAGGGCGGTTGCTCTGAGAAGCTTCGCAACTCGACCGGTGAGTTGGATCGATCGCGTCCGGCGTAGGTCGCGCCGGGAGCTTCAATGATTCAGACCCGGAGTTCGTTGAAGTGGCCACGCTTTAGCGCGGTCCCCAGTCGCGGAAAATACCCGCGGCGGGGCACATAGAGCGACCACCTCTTGGTCAACCCAAACAGTCCACCGGGCAGCCCGCAGGCGAAAGCTTGCGGGCTGTTCTATTTGTGGCATGTCCCTGCCGATCGACGGCTTACTCCGTTAATCATTGCTTCGGCAGAGCGGCTGCCCCTGCCGCACGAGTATTCGGCTGCATCGAGTTCAAGGGCTGGATTTCGAATTTGCACGCTGAACCGCTACAAGAGATCGTTCCCAGGCGGATGATCTTGATCGAGGAAACATCGGGAAACCTGACGGGATACTCAAGCCTTTGCAGTTTTTCGCCCGCGTTACGCAACGAGTCGTCGCCGTCCAGGAACTGAACACGGTCCGGGGAATTGGAATTGTCGAATAAAAGGGCGAATCGCGCAGAAGCCGTCTGCGCGACGAGCTGTGGCAGAGCCAGAGTCCGCATCTTCTCCAGTTCTGTTGCCGCACGCGAGAGTTCCTGATCTACATTTCCCGAACCAAGCTTGGCCACTCGCTCGCGCGACGCCTGCACTTCCTGCCCGCCCGCCGCGACGGCGAGCGCGTACATGTGGCGGGCGCGATCCCGTGCCCCAGTCTTCTCGTACACCCGCGCCAGCCGGTTTGCGACCGTGCCCGATTGACTGAGCGTCCAGGCGGCTTCCAGGAATTGTGATGCCTCCAAATTTTCTCCCTGCAGAAAACGCGCCCAACCCAGCCGCGCCCAGGAAAGCGCTACCATGTCCATGGCTGAGAAAGAGTTCTGATCGGGGCGATCGCATTCGCCCGAATCGAACTGATCTCCCAGATTGTTCAAATTCTTTTCGGCATCGTGCTCATCCTGGCTGGGATCTACGTCATCGCGTAATGCTCCAGCAAAAAAGTCATTCCCCGCCGCGGATGCGGTGCCTCCAGTCAAACTAGCCATCATGGTTTCAGCTTGTTTCGATTCGCCCGCGCGGGAATACAGCTCGGCTAGCGCCATTTTTACTTCCGAGCCTTCCGGAGGGAACGACGCGGCAGTTTCGAGCTCGCTGCGGGCTTCGGGATCTCGCTTGAGTTGCACCAGAAGCAATCCGAGCTGCTTGTGGGCCGCCTTTTCCGAAGGCGCGATCTCGATTTGCTTTCGATACGCTCCAATTGCATCGTCGAAGCGGCCGACCCGTTGCAACTCCACGGCCATTTCACCGTTAGCATGGGCGTGGTAGGGATCAGCTTCCACCTGCTTCTTGAAAGCCTGGATGGCTTTCTCGTGCTGGTTAAGCCCGGCATATGCCTGACCTAATTGTTCCCATCCTTCTTTTGTAGATGGCTCCTGATCCGCGGCACGTTGCAGCAGCGCCGCAGCAGTTGCATAATCCTGGCGTTTCAGGGCGCCCTGTCCGGCTTCGCGAAGTTCGGCGGAAGTTCCCTTCATTTCCGATGCGGAAGCTAGAGCGGAAGCTGACGGCTTGGCAATACTGCACCAAGGCGTCTCCTCCACCGCACTGGTAGTCACGTTGTGGAAAGACTCGTAATCGGCACGCCGGAGCGCGGGCAGTTCATTTACCTTGAGCACCATGCGGCGCTCAGCTTCGAGAATATTCTTTGACAGCTTGTACGACGACGAGTACTCACCATAATCGCGAGTGACCCTCACGTCAGCCGGCACATGGACGCTGAAATTCGGCGGGAACTCGACGTGCAGATGATAGACGCGCTCCTCCGCCGGGCCAACGTCCAAAGGCTCAGCCGCATGTTTCTTGCCTACCTTGGGGACGCGTCCCCCAGAGATCGGCGGCAGCAACTGAAAGTTTACCGAGCTGGGAACCTTGAAATAGTCCGACTTATGCACGTGATAGCTGAGGTGGAACGGCTTTGTGGTGTTCTCGATTGCATCTACCTTGACTTCTGAGATATCACCTTGCATTCCCCAAACCCGAGAAAACAATTCCAGTACACGCGGCCAGTTTGTCTCCGGAACCTCGCGAAACGCGGCCCGTAAGGGCCAATCATCGTCGCCAGTTGCGGTCAGATTCACGTTCGCATCCAGGCTACCGAGTTCACTGAGTTTCACGTCCAGGTTTAATTTCGTGAGATTTTTGACCGGAGATTCGGAGGAAGTTCGGCGCAGACCGGCAAAGGAATCGTCGGCGGCGATCACGGCTTGCTTATTCCGCAATTGATAGGCAATCAGCCCATAGGGCGCCACTTCAGCGGTCGAATCCAGCCAGGTGAGGTTCTCCCCGAGCTTCGCCACCGTGATCAGGTGATCAAATTGCGCCGGGGACGGAACGTCGGGATCCAGCTTGCGGTCGGAGTGGATCAATACCGGATAGCTCCGGATGCCTTCCGCCGCCAGCATGGCCTGCAGCAGTGTGTGTTTGTCCTTGCAGTCGCCGTAGCCATCCTGCAAGACCTCCGACGCCAGGTGGGGCTGGAAGCGCCCTACCCCAAACGATAGGCTCACGTAGCGGATGTTCTGGGCCACAAAGTCGTACAACCGCCGCGCCTTCTCTTCCGGAGTGGCCGCGCCTCGGGTCAATTCAGCCGCTTTCTTTTTTATGGATTCGTCCGGCATTGCGCGCTCGCTCTGCAATTTCGCATACCAGGAAGCAATCTGCTGCCAGCCTGTGAAGCTCGAAAGCTGCACGTCCGGGGTGTCGTCACTCTCTTCTTCCTCTCGTTTTTTGCGATCGGGAACAAAATTCTTGACGCCCCAGGAATAAATGCGGTGCTCGCCATCGTCGCGCGTTTCGAATTTGTGATCGGGACTTTTCAGCTTGATTTCCCGCGATTTGGGGATATCGATCTGAAGCGTGCCATCCAAGAGAGCGTAGTCTTCCGGAAAGCTGTACTCATACCAGAATTCGCCCGGCGCAAGGGGTTTAACAACGGTGAGAGTGTGGTATTCGAGGACCACGCCCGGCCGCAGTCCCACAACCGACACGTGCCGTTGCCGGTAATCGCTGTGCATGGGAGCTTGCCGAAGCACCTCGGGAGCAAAGTCCTGCGCGCTGGAGGCAGGGGTTTCTACCACTGGCCCGTCCGGTGTCCGGACCCGCACGTAGTCAATCTTCAAATCCTCATTCGCCGTGGAATAGCCAAACACCAATTGGCCGAAGGCTTCAACGCCCGCCTGGCTTTGAATGCGAATGACGGCTGTGGTTTCGCGCACGCCGCTGCCGTCATTTTCGAAGCGCACGGACAGGTTGAGATGCTCGAAAACAAACGCCTCCTGCGAGAGATCGGCCAGGGCAGAAGAAGACGGTGGAGATTGCTACCAGAGCTGTTCTGCGATCGAAAGACAACAGATTAGAAGGGCGGCGATCCTTCTGGACATGGCCCACATTCTAACCTTAGAAATGCGCCGTGCGAAATCGACTCCACGCGGAAGCCTCGGTCACAGACCAGTGAGTCTTGGCATGACCCGCGGCGGACCGCAGGCGAAAACTTGCGGGCCGTTCTATTTGTGTGACGTGCTTTCTTTTTACTGTTCTCTACGGATATGATTCGCATCTCATGATTCCGGACGGATCAAATGACGAGCAGCGGCGATTGGCCAGGCACTACTCTCAGATGAGTGATGGCGAGTTGCTGGAGATTGCATTGCAGCCTTGGGCACTGAGCGACGCCGCATGGGAAGCGCTTGACGACGAATTGGACCGCCGAGATCTGGAGCTCCCCGAACCGGAACCTACGCCGCAAGTGGTTCCGCCACAGAAGAGAAGTCTTATCGTGCTGCGCAAGTTTCGCGACCTGCCCGAAGCCTTGCTGGCCAAAGGAAGCCTCGATTCGGCCGGGATTGAAGCCTTCCTTGGCGACGACAATACGGTACGGGTGGACTGGTTGTGGTCGAACTTACTGGGAGGAATCAAATTGCTGGTGGATTCGGAAAACGCGGAGGCAGCGAACGAAATCCTGACTCAACCCATCCCAGAGAATTTCGACATCGAGGACGTCGAGGACTACCAGCAGCCGCGCTGCCCGCGATGCCAGTCGTTGGATGTCAGTTTTGAAGAACTGTACAAGCCCATCGCTTACGGCAGCCTCTTCTTGGGGTTACCTCTTCCAGTCCATCGCAAAGGGTGGATTTGCCATTCGTGCCGCTACACTTGGCAAGAGGATGAAGTGGGGGATGACACCGAATCTATCTGACTGCTTTCTCTATTCCCAGCCGGATCACGCCTGCCGTGTCTTCCGGCACCGGTAGTTTCCTTATTTCTTCCAGTGTGAACCAGCGGGCATCGGCGGCGTCTCCGGCTGCGTGTAAATCTCCAGAGATTCGCTCGCACAGGAAATCAATCAGCACGTAGTGATACTGGCAGTGCTTTTCATCGTCCAGTACCACCCTGTCGAATACCCCCAACAGTTCAGTCG
>WNFA01006511.1_pt1 | contig 11353 bp, 10 predicted proteins | sample 5400481 | NCBI WGS metagenome assembly WNFA01 (sample SAMN13153340, study PRJNA577476) | soil metagenome | isolation source: 120 cm saprolite under Douglas fir tree site 2 hole 1 replicate 2 | place: USA:California | collected 2015-04-18
CTCGCTGTACGGCAAATTCGCCTGGCCGCAGATCACGAACGTGCACCGTATCGAAGGCGGCGGCACCGAATTCCCCATGATGATCATGGACGGCAGCGCCGGCCTCGGCCTGATCGTTCACGAGCTGGGCCACAATTACACGATGGGCATCCTCGCCAACAACGAATGGCGCGAGGGCTTTCTCGACGAAGGGTTCACGAGCTTCCAGACGGACTGGTTCTTCGAATCACACGGCGCCGGCTCGGATTATCCCGGCGTCGAGGCCGAGCTGCGGCTGTGGGACGTCGACCGCTGGAGCGAGCCGGTCTCGATGATCAGCGAGGAGTATCGCGACTTCGCCACCTACAACACGATGATCTACGAGAAGGGCGCGCTCTTCTACGAGCAGCTGCGTTACATCGTGGGCGACGACGTGATGCGGAAGATTCTGCGCACCTACTACGCGCGCTGGCGCCTGAAACATGTGGACGAGAACGCGTTCCGGAGCGTCGTCGAGGAGGTCTCGCATCAGGACCTCAAATGGTTCTTCGCACAGTGGCTGCACGGGACGCCGTTGATCGACTACAAGTTCGGGAAAGTGCGGCGCAAGAAACTGCCCGATGGCCGCTGGCGCACGACGGCGGTCATCGAGCGGCTCGGCGACGGCTGGATGCCGATCGAGCTCGGCTACGGTGATTCCATCGTGGCGCGTGTCAGTGGCCAGGGCGAGCGCGAGACAGTCGAGTTCCTCAGCGACAAGAAGCCCAAGCGGCTCGTCCTGGACCCGCGGCAGCGCGCGCACGACTGGAATGCCCTCAATAACTACTATGGCAGGCGTCCCATGCTGGTGCGCCTCGACTATCTGAAGCGCGTCGAGCCGCCGCGCGACCGCATCGTTACGAGCTTCCTGCCGGCAGTTTGGTCCAATGATTTCGGCGGCGTCACGATCGGGATCCGGTCGCGGCAAGATTACCTCGGCCGCTTTGACAAGAACTTTCTCGTGGCCTCCTACGCGTTGGACCCGGACTTTGCCGGCGCTTCCGACGCGACGCAGCGCCGCTACGGCTTTTACCTGCGGTTGGGCAACCCAGTCAGTCACCCGATGCCGCGCACCGATGCATCGGTGGTTGGGTGGAGCGTCGAGGGGCGTGTCGGCGCAGCCATTCACACCGATCGCTCGCTCCGGAAGCATCTGACATTTGGCCCCGACGTCCACGTCGGCGTCGACGCGATCTGGATGGCCGTGAACGATCTCGGGTTCGTGGACCGCCGGTTGTGGGACAACGCCGGCACGATCGAAGTGGGACCGTGGTGGTCGATGACGAAGGTGCGCGGCAACCGCGAGTGGCGCGCCCGGGCCGGCATCACCGGCGGCATCGTGTACCGCAATCCGGGCCCAGGCATCCAGGCGAAGAGCCGCTACGATATCGAGGCGTTCGCCCGACCCAAGGGCGAAATCAGTCTGCGGACGCCGGCGCTCGGCGTCCGGCTGTTCTTCGGTGCCTATTACGCCGACACCAACTTCGCGACGCCGCTGCAGCGCCGGATCATGGTGGCCGGCGCCGATCCGTACACGACGTTCACCAATCCATTGCTGCGGAGCCGCGGGGCGCTGTTCGTGCGGCCCGATTTCCACTACCAATCACCGGGCGACGCCAACCTCCGTGCCTTCCGCCCCGACCTCGGCGGCCGCTGGGCCCTCGCGTTGAACGTCGAAGGTACGAAGACCGTGTACCGGCGAGACGACGGCCTGCTGACCCGTGTGACGTTCGAAGCCTTTGCGGACGCAGGTCTGGTCGATACCCTTGCCGTCCCGGCGTCAGGCAATCACTCTCAGACGACGCTGTATGACGCGGGGGTTGGTCTCGTGACGCGGCACCGCATCAACGACCTCGCGTGGACGATGCGCTTCGAGGTGCCCTTGATCGTCAACCGCTGGGACTACGCGGCCGACGGGACGGACAAGCGCGTGCGCTTCCGCTGGCAGGTGAGTCTGGAGCCGAGCTTTTGAACGAGCGGCGCGAGTTCTTTCAGAGCACGATCGGGAAGCTGCTCCACGAGGTGGCGCGGCGCACCGAGGAGCGCGTCGCGCCCAAGCGCTGGTTTCGCCCGCCCGGGGCGGCGCCCGAAGTGGCGTTCGTGGCCGCGTGCACCCGGTGCGGCGACTGCATCGACGTCTGCCCCGTGCACGCGATCCTCAAGACGCCCGCGAGCGGCGGCGGCCTGGCGGCCGGCACGCCCTACATCGATCCGACCACGCGCGCGTGTATCGCATGCGAGGATATGCCCTGCGCCCATGCCTGCGAAACCGGGGCCCTGACCCCGATTCCCTGGTCCCAAGTTCACATGGGCATCCTGGAGCTCGATCCGCAGCGCTGCATCACGTTCCAGGGAGCCGAATGCGGCGTGTGCGCGCGCGCCTGTCCCATCGGTGATAAAGCCCTCGCGCTGGACGATCGCGGCCGTCCCGTGCTGAAGCCGGAAGGCTGCGTCGGGTGCGGCGTATGTGTGACGGCGTGCGTGACCGTGCCGTCGTCCCTGAAGCTGAGGCTCGCATGAGCGCGATTCCTTACAGGGTAGAAAAGCCCTGGGGCTATGAACTCATTTGGGCAAAGGGCGACCGCTACGTCGGCAAGATCTTGCACATCGAAGCCGGCCAGGTGCTCTCGCTGCAGTATCACAACGTGAAAGACGAGACGATCTACGTGCAGTCGGGTGAGATCATCCTCCGCCTCGGTCAGGGCGGCGATAAACTGATGGAGCGCCGGATGAAACAGGGCGAGAGCCTGCACATTTCTCCCAAACAGGTCCATCAGTTCGAGGCCGTCGTCACGAGCGACCTGCTCGAAGCCTCCACGCCCGAAATCGACGACGTCGTCCGCCTGAAGGATCGCTACGGACGGGTGCCACCCAAGTGAAAGTGATCATGCCGATGGCCGGCAAAGGCACTCGCCTCCTGCCGCTGACCAAGCGCGTGCCCAAGCCGCTCGTGAATGTCGCGGGCCGGCCGGTGATGGATTACGTGATGGATGCGCTGCGGCGGGCCGGAAAGCTCGACGAGCTGATCATCATCACGGGCCATCTGAAGGAGAAAGTCGAAGCGTACGTGCGGAAGAACTACGACATTCCCGCGCGCTTCATCGAGCAGAAGGTGCTCGACGGGACGGCGGGCGCGGTAAATCTCGCGCGCCCGTACGTGGACGGACCCGTGATCGTCATCTTCGTGGACACGCTGTTCGACGCCGACTTGTCGATCGTGAAAAACACCAAGGCTGACGCTATCATCTGGACCAAAGAGGTCGAGGACTACCAGCGCTTCGGCGTCGTGGTGACGGACAAGCAGGGCCACATGACGAAGATCGTGGAGAAGCCGAATACGCCGATCTCCAAGCGTGCCAACATCGGGCTGCAGTACGTAAAGGATTGGCGCACGCTATTCGACGGCATCGAGCACGTGCTGAAGAGTCCCCCCGGCAAGGGCGGCGAGTTCTTCCTCACCGACGCGTTCCAGTACATGGTGGATAAAGGAAAGAAGCTCTTCGTCAGCGAAGTCGGCGGCTGGTACGATTGTGGCAAGGTCGACACGCTGCTCGAGACGAACCAGCACCTGCTCGAGCACGGGCGGGGCAGGCGTCCGGCGAAGGTACCGGCCGGCGTGCAGATCAAGGAGCCTGTCTACATCGAAGACGGCGTGACGCTCAAAGACTCGGAAGTAGGGCCGAACGTGGCGGTGGAAGCGGGGAGCACAATCGAGGGGAGCACGGTCACGAACAGTATTCTGGGGCGCGGCGTGCAGGTGAAGAATGCCAAGGTCCTCGGCTCGGTGATCGGGGACAAGCAGGTGATCGACAGCCGCCAAGTGACGGATTCCGTGATGGATGCGGGGGAGCTGGCGCCGGCCCGATAGGGCAGGTTGACAAGTACGACACTTCTAGTATAATCGAAGTGTGGACGCCACCACCCAGGCGCTGCACTTCGCTCCCAAGTTCGCCGCCCTCGGCCACGAGGCGCGGCTGAGTATCGTCCGCTGTCTCTTGTCGTCGCATCCCGACGGGATGGTCGTGGGGGAGATCCTGGAACGTCTGGATATCCCGCCGTCCACGCTCTCCCATCACCTCGATGCCCTCCAACGCGAAGGCCTCGTCGCCATGACGAGGGAAGGGAAGTTCCTCCGCTATCGTGCCGATGCGGCCGGCCTCAAAGAGCTGCTGGCCTTTCTGTACACAGAATGCTGCACCCGGAGCAGCCTCGTTCCCGTTTCCGCGCTGAAAGGAGTGCGGTCGTGAAAGTCCATGTTGCGCTGAATACGCCCCGCTTTGACGAGTCCGTCCGTTTTTATCGGACATTCCTCGGTCTCGAGCCGGTGAAGCTGAAGCCCGGCTATGCGAAGTTCGATGTCGCAGAACCCGGTCTGAACCTCACGCTGAATGCTTCAAGCCGGATCGATAGCCCGGTGGCGGGGGCCTTAAACCACCTCGGTATCCAAGTGGCGTCTACAGATGCAGTCAAAGAGGCTGCGGGCCGACTGAAGGCCGAGGGACTCGCTACGTTTGAAGAAGAGAACACCGATTGCTGCTACGCGCTTCAGGATAAAGTCTGGGTCACGGATCCGAACGGGTATCGCTGGGAGGTCTTCGTCGTGAAAGTCGGCGACACGCAACCGCAGGTGACGGCCGCGACTCCGGCTGAGGCTTGTTGCGCCTCGACGTGTTGTCACGATTGAACGAGTTCCTCGAGCTGTTCGACTACAACGCCTGGGCGAACGGCACGATCTTCGATGCGGTCGCCCGGCTTCCCGAGGAGCAGTACTTCCGCGACCTGAAGAGCAGCTACGGCGGAATTCATGGCACGCTCTGCCACATCGCGTGGGCCGAGCAACTCTGGCTGCACCGCTGGCAGGGGAAACCAAACCCTGCCGTTCCACAAGGAACCGATCTGAAGTCGCTTGCCGACGTGCGCAAGCGGTGGGAGACCGTCGAAGCGGAGCGGGGGGCGTTCGTCGCCGGGCTGACCGACGCGCGACTCGACGAGACGAGGATCGTAAAGCCCTCCAGCGGCGGGGAATACGTCCACAGCTTCCGGCAGATGTTTCGGCACTTCATCAACCACTCGTCCTATCACCGCGGCCAGATCGTGACGTTGCTGCGCCAGTTGGGCGCCACGCCGCCGAGTACCGATCTCATCCTGTACTACCGCCGGAGGGGTTGACGCGAGTGGGAACCTAAAGTTACTTACTGACCGTTCAGTAAGTAACTTGGGGAGCCTACATGCCGCGTACACTCGTAAAACCTCGTTGGCGCCGCCGCAAAGATGCCCGTCCGGAAGAGATCATCAGCGCCGCGCTGGAGGTCTTCGCCGATCGGGGCTTTGCCGCGACGAAGCTCGAAGATGTCGCGCGTCGCGCCGGCGTCACCAAAGGCACGATCTATCTCTACTTCGAAAACAAAGAGGCGCTCTTCAAGGCGCTGATTCGGCAGACTATCGTCCCGGTGATTGCCCAGGGCGAGGAGCTCGCCAAATCGTTTCCCGGCAGCGCGCGCGAGCTGTTCGAGCGCCTCGTACGCGAGTACTGGCGCCTCGTCGGCGAGACGTCGCTCGTCGGCATCCCGAAGCTGATGATGGCGGAAGCGAACAATTTTCCCGAGCTGGCCCGCTTCTACTACGAAGAAGTAGTGACGCGTGGCCACAGGCTGATGGCCGGCGTCCTCGAGCGCGGTATCAAGGCGGGCGAGTTCCGGCCGGTGAACGTGGCGGTCGCGACGAAGCTCGCGATGGCGCCCGTGATGCATGCCGTCGTCGCGCGCAAGGCGTTCTCGGCCTGCATGCCTGAAGGCTTCGACGTCGCCAAGTACCTCGACACTCACATCGATCTCTATCTCCATGGTATCAGCAAGTAAGCCACTGATCACACTGATCCTCGCGCTCTTGAGCACCGCTTCGCTGCGTGCGCAAACGCCTACGCCCGTCCGACTCTCCTTCGCCAACGCAGTCCGGCAAGCGACGGGAATCTCACCCGACACCGCACCACCCGTTGTGGAGATCGCCGGCTTCCGTGCTGACGCCGCCTCCGCGCGCGTGCGACAGGTGCGTGCGGGATTGCTGCCCAGCCTGTCGCTGTCCGGCTCGTGGGCGAACCGCAACTTCAACTCCAAGGCGCAGGGCATCTCGTTTCCTGGCGTCCCGACGATCATCGGTCCGTTCAACGCCTATGACGGGCGCGCGCGACTCACACAAACGATCTTCGATTTCTCGAATCTTGGTCGGGTCAATGCGGCGAAAGGGCAGGTCCGTGCCGCGAACGCGGAGCGCTCCGCCGTCGTCGAGGCCAGCGCCCAGAACGTCGCGCTGGCGTACGCGCGCGCGATCAGGGCGCAGGCCGTGGTCACGGCGCGCGGCGCCGATTCCGCCCTCGCCCGTGAGCTCGTCGGTCTCGCCGTGGCGCAGCAGCAGGCCGGCGTCAGCGCGTCGATCGACGTCACGCGTGCCAAGTCGCAGCTGGCCGAAGCGGCGGGGCAATTGGTCGTCGCGGAGAATCAGCTCGACCGCGCCAGGATCGATCTCGCCCGCGCGCTGGGGCTCGATCCCGCCACGCCGATCGCCCTCACCGACACGCTGACCGCACAGCTGGGTGCGGCGGATGTACCCGCCGACCGCGCTGCGGCGGTGGCGCAGGCGGTGGCCGCGCGGCCCGATCTGGCGGCCGAAGTCGCACGCGGTGCAGCCGCTCGCACGTCCGCGTCGGCGATCTCGGCGGAGCGGCTGCCGCGGCTCGACCTCGAGGCAGACTACGGGCTGAGTGGCGTGCGTCTGCCGGACGCCATCACGACCCGGCAGGTCGCCATCCAGGTGACGTTGCCGATCCTGGACGGTTTCCGCCGCGAGGGCCGGCTAGCCGAGCAACAGGCGGTGGTGCGGGAATCGGACGTTCGTTCGCGCGATCTGCGCCTGCAAGTTGCGGCCGAGGTGGACGCCGCCCTGCTCGACCTGCGCTCGGCAGCCGCCCGGCAGGGGATCGCCGCGGACCGGCTCCAGCTCGCGGCCCAGGAAGTGTCGGAAGCACGCCAGCGGTTCAAGGCGGGCGTCGCCGGCAACATCGAAGTCATCAACGCTCAGTCTTCAATGCTCCGCGCGCGTGACGCGGACATCGATGCGCGCTTCGCGGCGGTAACGGCGCGCATTGCGCTGGCCCGCTCGGTGGGCAGCGCGCGGACCCTGCATTAAGGAACAGGACAATGGCTACGACGATGGAACCGAAAACAGAGACTCCAGCCAGGCCCGCACCGCGGCCTTCGACTGCGGCGCGTCCCAAGAGCTCACGCCGAACGGTCTTCATGATCATGGGCGTGATCCTGGTGGGGATCCTGATCTTCGGCGTGCGCAAATGGTGGTTTAGCCGCTCGCACGTCTCGACCGACAACGCGCAGGTCGACGGCCACATCGTGCCGATTCTTCCGAAGGTCGGCGGCTTTGTGGCAGAGGTACGCGTCGAGGAGAATCACGCAGTCAAGGCCGGCGATACGCTCGTCGTGCTCGACGACCGCGACCTCCGCGCTCGCCTGGCGCAAACCGAGGCAGACCTGGCGGCGCTGCTCGCGACCGTGAGCTCGCGCGGGCGAGTAGGCCAGGCCGAGGCGGCCGTGGCGCAGGCGCAGGCGCAGGCAGTCAAAGCGAGCGCCGACCTGCAGCGCATCGAGCCGCTGGCCAGGCAGAACGTCGTCAGCCAGCAGCAGCTCGACGCGGCGCGCGCCGCGGCAGCGGCGGCAGAGGCGCAGCTTGCTGCCGCGCAGGCGATGCTGGTGGGTGCGGATGCGCGGGTCGCGGCGGCGCGTGCGACGCGCGATCAGGCGGCGCTGCAGCTCTCGTACACACGTGTCACGGCCCCGGCGAACGGCGTGGTTTCGAAGAAAGCCGTGGAGCTGGGCCAACTGGTGCAACCCGGCCAGCCGTTGATGACCGTCGTCCCGCTCGAGGATGTGTGGGTGACGGCGAACCTCAAGGAAACCGAGTCGGCCGATGTGACACCCGGCGACTCCACCGATATCACGGTCGACGCGTACAAGGGCGCGCATTTCCGCGGTCACGTCGAGAGTCTGTCGCCCGCGACCGGCGCGAAGTTCTCGCTGCTGCCGCCCGACAACGCAACCGGAAACTTCACGAAAGTGGTGCAGCGCATTCCCGTGCGCATTCACCTGGATAGTCCGGTGGACCCGGCTCACATGCTGCGGCCGGGGATGAGCGTGGTCGCGACCATCAAGACGCACTAGCATGACGGCGATCGCGCTGCCGGCAGCGCCGGACAGATATCGATTCAAGTACCTCATCGCGATCACGGTCTCGCTCGCGTCGGTGCTGGAGCTGCTGGATACCAGCATCGTGAACGTCGCGATTCCGCACATGATGGGAAACCTGGGCGCGACGCTCGATCAGATCGCCTGGGTCTCGACCGGCTACATCGTCGCCAACGTGATCGTGCTCCCGATCACCGGCTGGCTGTCGGCCTATTTCGGCCGGCGCCGGTATTTCGCCGGCTCGATCGCGCTGTTCACCCTGGCGTCGTTCCTGTGCGGCAACGCCGGCTCGCTCGGCGCGCTCGTCTTCTGGCGCATCATCCAGGGGCTCGGCGGCGGCGCGCTGCTCTCGACGTCGCAAGCCATTCTGTATGAGGAATTCCCGCGCGAGGAGTACGGCACGGCGATGGCCATCTTCGGCGTCGGCGTGATGGTCGGGCCGACGCTCGGGCCCACCGTCGGCGGCTGGATCACCGATATGTACGGCTGGCCGTGGATCTTCTACATCAACATCCCGTTCGGCATGCTCGCCCTCGCGCTGACGATGTCGTTCATCAACGACTCGCGGCACCAGGAGCGCGCGTCGCGCGTGGACTTTGTGGGCCTGGGGCTGCTGGCCGTCGGCATCGGTGCCCTGCAGACCATGCTCGAGCGCGGTGAGCGGCTCGACTGGTTCGCGTCGGGATCGGTGCGTCTGCTCGCGATCACGAGCGCGATTTCGCTGATCACGTTCATCTGGCACGAGCTGAACACCGATCATCCGGTCGTGGATCTGCGCATTCTGAAGAGCAGGCAGCTCGCGGTTGGTGTCGTGTTCGGCCTGGTGCTCGGCGTGTGTCTCTACGCCACCGTCTTCGTCCTTCCGGTCTATCTCCAGAACGTGCGCAACTTCACGGCCAATCAAACGGGACTCGTGATTCTGCCCGGCGCGCTGGCCAGCGCGTTCACGATGGCGTCGATGGGACGGTTGACGGGGAAATTCGACGCGCGATTATCGATTGCGGCTGGGGTTGGAATCTTCGCGCTCTCGATGTGGAAGCACGCGCATTTCACCACCGAGAGTGGGATGTCCGACTTCTTCTGGCCGCTCATTTTCCGCGGCGTGGGCCTCGGCCTGATTTTCGTGCCGCTGACGAACCTCGCGCTCGCCGATCTGCCGATGTCGCGAATTCCGAACGGGACCGGTCTGTTCAATCTCATGCGGCAGCTGGGCGGCAGTGTGGGGATCGCGCTCTCAGCGACGCTGATCCAGCGATTCACCGCCATTCATCGCGCCGATCTCGCCGCCAACATCACGCCGTACGCAGAAGCGACGCGCGAGCGGCTGGCGATGATCACACAAGCGCTCATCAGCAGGGGTGAGGTGCCGGCCCTGGCGCAAACGAAGGCGATCGGATTCTTGAATGGGATCGTGACCAAACAGGCGATGATGCTCTCGTTCGAGCAGCTGTTCCTGCTCTTTGGGGCGGTCTTCGTCCTCTCGCTGCCTCTCCTCTTGCTCATGCACAAGAGCAGAGGGCCAGGCTGGAGGGGGAGGGGGAGGGGGGGCTCATTGAGCGGCGTCCGTGTCGGCGACCTCGCGCCGGACTTCACGCTCCCGGACCAACTGGGCGACCTAGTCCGGCTGGGAGATCTCGTCGGGAAGAAGAACGTCGTCCTCTACTTCTATCCGAAGGACGCGACGCCGGGGTGTACGGCCGAGGCGCGCGCGTTCCGCGACGCCTACGACACGTTCACGGCCGCGGATACCGAAGTGGTCGGCGTGAGCTCTGACTCCGTGAAGTCGCATCGGCGGTTCGCGGCGAAGCACCAGCTGCCATTCAGGCTGCTCAGCGACCCTGACGGTGCGGTGCGGGCGCTGTACGGTGTGGAGCGGACTCTGGGAATTCTGCCGGGGCGCGTGACGTACGTGATCGACCGGCAGTGCGTCGTGCAGCACGTGTATTCATCGCAGTTCGCCGCCCGCAAGCACGTCCGCGAAGCACGCCAGGCTGTGAGGTGCATGGATCGATGACCGCGCGTCAGATGTTGACACGGCTCGGGATCGTGGGGGGTCTCTGGACCCTCCTGAACGTCTATGTCGGCAGTCACGTGCTCAGCCCAGCAGGGCTGAGCGGGTTGCCGCGGATTCTCGCATGGGGGGCAGTGTTGCTCGTGGCGTGGCTGCCGCTCGTCGCGATGGTGACCGCACGGAGCGGCGGTCGCGGCCCGCTGATGCGGGTGCTCGACTGGGCGGCCTACTCGGCGCTGGGGCTGTCGTCGTTGCTCATCGTGTCCTTCTTCGTCACCGACCTCCTCCGCCTGCCCGCCACCGCCAGGCTGGTCCTGGTCGTTGTGAGCGCAGCCGTGTTGCTGACGCTCGTCGGCATTGTGCTCGCGCGGCGGCCTCGCGTGGTACGCGTGACCGTCCCCATCGCCGATCTCCCCAACGATCTCGCCGGCTTCCGGATTCTGCAGCTGAGCGACCTGCACATTGGGCCAACGATCCGGCGTCCTTTCGTGGACGCCGTCGTGAATCGTGCCAATTCGCTGCGGCCGGATCTCGTCGCGGTGACCGGCGACGTGGCCGATGGGCTCGTGCCGGAGCTGCGCGAGCACGTCGCGCCGCTGGGCCGTCTGCGGGCGCCGTATGGCGCGTACTTCGTGACGGGGAACCACGAGTACTACTGGGACGTGCGCGGTTGGACCCACCAGCTCGAGCGGCTCGGCATTGAGGTGTTGTCGAACGAGCATCGCGTGGTGGAGCGGGGATCGGGCCGGCTCGTGATCGCAGGCGTCACGGATCTCTCCGCCTCCTCCGATCCGGCCGCCGCTGTGGCCGGCGCGCCCGCGAGTGACGTGCGCGTGCTGCTGGCGCACCAGCCCCGCAGCGCCTTTGCCGCGCAGGCGCTCGGGTACGACCTGCAGCTCTCCGGGCACACCCATGGCGGACAGTACTTCCCGTTCAATTTGCTCGTGCGGCTGTTCCAGCCGTTCGTCGCCGGGCTGCACCGCCTCGAGTCCATGTGGTTGTATGTCAGCCGAGGCACTGGGTACTGGGGTCCACCACTCAGGCTCTGGGCGCCGGCCGAAATTACGGTGTTGGA
>WNFA01006634.1_pt1 | contig 11353 bp, 11 predicted proteins | sample 5400481 | NCBI WGS metagenome assembly WNFA01 (sample SAMN13153340, study PRJNA577476) | soil metagenome | isolation source: 120 cm saprolite under Douglas fir tree site 2 hole 1 replicate 2 | place: USA:California | collected 2015-04-18
TCCTTTCCTGGCCCACACTGATTTCCGCCAAGGCCATCGTCGCCGCAGCCGTCTTTTCGGCGGCTGTGGGCGTCTTCTTCGGCTTCTATCCCGCCCGCAAGGCAGCGCAGCTCGACCCCATCGAAGCGCTGCGGTACGAATAAAGAAGTCTTCCGTTGGCAATCATCAGTTTTCAGTTCCATAGGCTAAAAAGGAAATTCCGGTTAATATCTACAGCCGCTTGGCGGGTCATGAGGACCTCAACGATGCCGAGCGCCTTTCCCAAGACCCGACCGTCCGCTTGATTGGCTCAGAGAAGATTTGGGCTGAGTAGAATCAGACAACGCAAACGCGCCTAGAAGGAGGATAGATGGCGGCTTTATGGGCCACGCTGCTGCTGACAGCGTTCTGGGGAGGGTACGATCTTCCCCCAGCAGGCTTACGAACGATCCTTGCGCCTGCAACGGCGCCGGCGCCACATGAAACCGAAACAACACCTCCGGGCCAGGAAACTGAAATCAGCGAAGCGAATTGGCAGCGGCATCCAAAAATAAAAGCGATACGCCAGATCGTGAGTTCGATAGATGCAGGATTGAAAAGAGGCATCTTCAAAACGTCTGAGCGAAGGGGCGAGTTCTGTAACAGCGATCAATACTTCGTGTTAAGACGAATCGCCCTTGATTCGAAAGGCGCCGTACTGTGGTATGAACATTACAGCGAGGGGCAAGACGCGTCCGGGGACTTTCACTACTATTATGACCGCGGCGGGCGACTGAGGTTCGTCTTTGCTCTTGCCCGCTCAGCCAACGGCACTCGAGAACAGCTCCGCATTTATTTCGATGAAAAGGGAAAGCGCCTGTGGAAAACCGATAAGCTCCTGAAAGGATTCGGGTGTCCAGGGTGCTTCCATGCCTACTATGACTCTGACGAGGGACTGGCGTTTGACCCAGCCAAAGAGTTTGCGAGCGATGAAGGCTGCAAGGAGATAAAGCCAAAGCCAAAGGCAAAGCCAAGTAAGTAGTCTTTTCATGGTCATTTCCTTGACAGGGGATTCCGGGGTGTTTCCTGCGCCCTACATGCCCTGATTGGAAAGCTAGTCAAGCTGTTGAGGCACAGCCAGGCAGGCAGAGCCTAGGTTTGGCGTGGGGCCCAGGCTCACCTACCCAGCCATGAACGATGCGGCAGACCGAGCAAAAACGATGTAAGCCGTAACGAGCCAAATCATAACCAAGACTGTGTCGATCCAAAAAGCCCGGTCGGCGATGAATCCTGGTTCCCCAGATCTGCTGTAGCGTCGGCGGAATGCGCCTTGTATCGGGGGGAGGAGCAGAACCACTGGCAATGCCAGACTGGAAAGGATTATCCAAAGACCGATCACAATAACGAGGCCTGCGGCACGCAGCATCCGGTCAAAAGAAGTTGCAAGCGGGCTGAGATCCAACGCAACTAGAATTGCATTCAGGAACACTATCACGCGGATCAGAGTGTGATTGACGCGAAGGGCAGATTTCACGCTATTTTGTAGTGCCAGACTTTTGGCACAATTCAAAAAAGTTCTTGGAAAGTTGAAAACGAGCTAAAGGGTCGCAAACTCTCCAGACCGTCAACTATTAAAAGGGGATGTCCTCGTCGGTGATTTCAGGGGTTCCGGCGGGCTCTTCGGCCGGGGCCGGGGCTTCCGTGTCCGCGCCAGCCGGGGCACTGGGGCCGGCGCCCGCCGCGGCGGCCTCGGCGCGGCCTCCGAGCATGCGGAAGGTGTTGGCGACGATCTCGTAACTGGTGCGCTTTTGCCCTTCGCGGTCATCCCACTGGCGAGTCTGGATGCGACCCTCGACGTACACCAGCGAGCCTTTTTTCAGGTACTGCTGGGCGATCTCGGCTTGCTTGCCCCATACCACGATCTTGTGCCACTCGGTGCGCTTCTGGCGCTCGCCGCTGCGGTCTTTGAAGGATTCATCGGTGGCGAGGGAGAAATTGGCGACCTCCCTAGAAAGACCCCCCACGCGTAAAACCGACCCCTGGGGCACCCGGCACTCGGCACCCGGCGGGTCGGGGCCGCCCCACGGCGGGCTGACGCCGCGCCTGGCAGCTTGTCGAAAGAGCAAGAGAGACTCTTCGTCCGCCTGCGGCGGACTCAGAGTGGCACGCAAAGACACTCTGTGCCAAGAGCCAAAGAAAGGAGGGATTCTTCGTCGTCCGCCTGCGGCGGACTCAGAGTGATGCGAGGGCGGGGGGCGCAGCGAGCAGCTCCCTTACAACAGAGCAAGGAGCCGGCAGGATTCTTCGTTGCCCGCCTGCCCGCCGATCGGCAGGCGGGTCTGCGGCGGTCTCCTCAGAAAGACTCCCTGGAGAGTTTTCCAAGAAACGACTAGCGCGGCGCGGTGGCGCTGGCGCCCAGCTCGCGCAGCTTGGCGCTGGCGCGGCGGGACTCGTCAGTGCCGGGGAACCGGCGCACAACTTCGCGAAACTCGCGGATGGCGCCGGCTTTCTGCCCGAGCTCCACCAGGGCCATGCCCTTTTTCAGGCGCGCCGAGGCGAGCTTGAAGCTCTTGGGGTAGTTCTGGAGAACCTTGTCGTACTCGCCGACAGCCTCCTTGTACTGTTTCTGCGTGTAGTTAATTTCGCCGAGATAGAACTGCGCGTTCGACGCCAGGTCAGTGTCCGGGTAATACTTCAGGTAGTCCAGGAACTCCTGGCGGGCGAGGTCGTATTTCCCGCCGGCGAGATCGCGCAGACCGTTGGAATAGAGCAGGTCTGCCGAAGGGGGCGGCCCCGGAGGCGGCGCCCCTCCCCCGGTCGCCGGAGCGGGTGTTCCGCCAGCTATTTTGGAATCCAGGCTTTGCAGCGTGTTCTGCATCTCGGCCAATTGCTGATTGACCTTGCCCAGGCGGGCCTTGACCTCTTCCAGGTTGTCCGCCAAGCCCTGCACCTGCGTGGACATCGAGTCCAAGCGCGCCCCGGAGTTGGCCTGGACGTCCTGGACGATCCGTTGCGTCGAGCCCAGGGCGGTGTTCAGCTTGCTGACCGAGTCCAGCGACTGCTCGAGCAGTGTTCTCTGCACAGCGTGCTTTTCGTCCAGCGAGCGCTGCAGATCGCGCTGCTGCTGGAGCAGCAGGGCGACGTCGCGCTGCAGCTCGATGATCTCCCTGGCCACGGCTCCCAGCGGGGCAGGGGCGAGCAGCGCACCTCCCACTCCGCCGGCCAGCATCGCGGCCGCCAAGAACAATATCCATCGCGTACGCAAGGCGGTTCCTCCTTCCGGTATGGTGCGTCGAGAGGGCCTGCCGGGGTCGCCGCAGCCGGCCGGAGGAGGCGGCAGCGGCCCGCAGCTCGGTCCCATCGCACCCGCGAATTATTTAGCCATGACGAAGTGCGCCCGGCGGTTCTTCTGCCAGCAGGCTTCGTCGCTGGTGGTGCAGAACGGTTTCTCCTTACCGAAGCTGACGGTCTGCATGCGCTCAGGCGAGACGCCCAGCGAGATCAGAAACTGGCGGGCGGCCTGTGCGCGGCGGTCGCCAAGCGCGAGGTTGTATTCGGTTGAGCCGCGCTCGTCGCAGTGCCCCTCAATGGTGACCTTAATCTGAGGATAGGAGCGCAGGAACACGGCCGTCCGCGCCAAGGCATCGCGGGCTTCGCTGCGGATGTCGGCCTTGTCGTAATCAAAGAAAGCGTCGAAAACGTTGGTGCGGAAAAGCTCGTCCATCGTCTGCGTCGCCTCGGCCGGGCGCGGCGGAGGCTGCTCGGCGCCAACGGTGATGCGCGCGCTGGCCTCGGCGCTGCCGCCCGGACCTGTCGCGGTGATGGTGTAGGTGATGGAAGTGTCGGGGCTGACCGGGGTCGAGCCCTCCGGCGCGACCCGCCCCACGCCCGGCGCCAGATTGAGTTCGGTCGCATTGGTGGACGACCAGTTCAGCGTCACCGTCTCGCCTTTCTGAATGATATTGGACGAGGCCTGCAGGGTCACCGTCGGCCGCGCCGGCGCGGGCGCGCGAGGTGTTGGCAGGGAGGGCGGCGGTCCGGCGACGGGTTTCTTGCAACCCGCGCCCAGCACCACGAGCGACAGCAGGCCCAACAAGACGGCTTTGCCATACGAGCGAGTGTGCATCAGCGATCCTCCTTCAGCGAATTCCCCTGAGTGAGCCAGAGTTAGAAGAGCGATGGCATCCTATCACCAAGAAAAGACCGAGGAATACTTGAAATTCGGCTGGTGGCTGCGCAGGCACTGCGGGCTCGACCCGTTACCGCGGCGACCAGTTAGGCGATTCATTGTGTGCCTGCGTGGTGAGTTGGCGCAACTGGGTGCCGTCGGCGAGCATGCTCCAGATCTGGCGCGTCCCGGTGCGCGTGGACTCGAAGACGATATGGCGGCCGTCGGGCGCCCAACTGGGCCGCTCGTTGCGCGCGGCATCGCGGGTCAGCTCGACAATCTTCCGCGAGGCGATGTCCATGACGTAGAGGTCATAGTTGCCGCTAGGCCGGCGCCAACTGAAGGCCAGCAACTGCCCGTTGGGCGACCAGGAGGGATCGATGACATAGCCCATGTCCGGCAAGTCGATCTTTTCGGTGCTCGAGCCGTCGGCGTTCATTACGTAGAGCTGCGGGAAACCGCCGCGGTCGCTGACAAAGGCGACCTGCTGGCCGGTCTTCGGATTCCATGCCGGGGAGGTGTTGGCGCCCGCGGAGTAGGTGAGGCGCTTGAGGTGGCCGCCATTCGCATCGGCCACGAACACTTCCGGATTGCCGTGCATGCTGGACATGAACATGACTTGTGAGCCGTCGGGCGACCAGGCCGGGGCGCTGTTGGTGCCGTGCCACCGAGGGAAAGATACCGGCTTGCCGGTCTCGAGCGAGTGGATGCAGATCTGCGCGCTCACGAACCCGCCCGCAGGGGCATAGCAGGTGAAGGCGATGCGGGTGGCGTCGGGCGACCATCGAGGAGTGAGGGCGATCGAGCGCAGGAAGCTGATCTGCCGCGGATTTGCGCCGTCATAGTCCATCACCCAGATCTCCTTGTTACCGCTGCGGGAACTGACAAAGACAATCTGGGTGCTGGCGACGCCCGGCACGCCTCCCGACAGGCGCGAGATGATCTCGTCGGCGAACTGGTGGGCGAAGCGGCGGAGCTGCGCATCGGTCACCTCGCCGCGGTAGCGCTTCCCCAGGACCGGGGGCGCGGCCGGGTTCGCGACGTCGTAGAGCCAGGCCTCGATGGCCAGGTCGTTGCCGCTGGCGGTGAGATTGCCGAAGGCCAGGAAGTGCGCCGAAGCCGGGGCGCCGCTCCATGCCGCAGGCTTCAGCTCCGCGGGCACGCTCGGCGCCTCAAGCGGATAGAAGCTCTTGCTCACCAGCTCGAGGATGCCGCTGAAGTCCAGGTCGGAGCGCACAACGTCGCTGAAGATTTTAGCCAACGGCTCCGAGGAGGGGCTGCGCGGCGCGAAGTCGGCGACCGCCACGCGGGCCTTTTCCACGCCGAGGCCGGTGCCGGTGCGGAACCAGTCCTGCGCCGCGGCGCTCGGCGCAAGCAGAATCAGAACAGACAAACCACAGATGAACACAGATAAACACAGATAAGAAATCCGGAGCTTGCGATGGAACTGCGGATTACGCCTCCTCATCCTTGATTGTTCTCCCCTCCCGTTCAGACTGAACTTCACGGCACGCCATTTCCAGCAGAAGCAATCGCCGGGCAGGCCTGCTTTGCCCAGTGCGTCCTCACTAACGGCGGAAATCAAACCAGAACTCGACGGTCACATGCGAGCCGGCATACTGCTCGGGCAGCCGCGGCATGGGGCTCGAGCTCAGAATGGCCCGCCGGGCGGAGTTGTCCACCGAGGCGTTGCCGCTCGAGCGCAGCAGCTCAATATTGACCACGCTGCCGTCGCGCATCACCTGGAAGGTGAGCACCGCCCGCGGAGCCATGCGCACCGAGGAGTCCACGGTGGATTGCAGCCAGTTGCTGCTGATGCGGTTGCGCACCGCTTCGACGTACCAGGCGAAGCGCCCGGCGAAATCTCCGCCTGGACCGGTGAACCCCAGCCCCGCAGCCGCGCCCGCGCCCATGGTGAACTGCGTGTAGGGCATTGCCGGCGCACCGCCCTGGCCGTAAGGAATCGCGCCGGGGGGCGGCTGAGCTTCGTTCTCGAGCACCCGAGAGGGTCGGGTGGAATAGCGCGGCGGCTTGTTGCGCTCAAATTCCGGGATCGGCTGGGCCGGAATCTCCTGTTCTTTGGGCTTAGGCTCGGACTGGTAGAGGCCCTTGGTCTCGTCCACCACCCGGCTGGGGGTGATGACCTCGGGGCGGGGCAGAGGCACTCCGGCGAGGTTCCGGACCAGGCCCACGGTGACTGCGCCGCCGCCGAGCCCGCCCCAAGTCTCGCCGCGGTGCGATTGAAAGGTGGAAAGCACGAGCGAGCCGAACAGGAACAGATGAAAGGCCAGCGACCACAGCAGCGGTTTTTCCAGGTGTTCGGCGGCGTGCTGGTAGGCGTCGGGCGACATTTCAGCGGGTGCGCGGGCGCGCGCTAATGGGCTCGGTGACCACACTAATATTTTGGATGCCGGATTGGCGCAATTCGTCCACCACAGTAGCGAAGCTGCCGAAGGGCACGGTCTCGTCGCAGCGGAGAAAGACGGCGTCGCTCTGGGGGTTCTGCATCTGCGCGTGGACCTTCTGGCCGATTTCGTGGATGTTGACCGGGTCGTTGCCCAGATAGACGCGTTGGGCGCGGTCAATGGTGATTACCAGGCGGCTCTCGGCGATTTCCTTGACGGTTTTGGTCTTGGGCAGCTCGACCTCGATGCCCGATTGCAGGATGGGCGCGGTGATCATGAAGATGATCAGCAGCACCAGCACCACGTCCACGAAGGGGACGATATTGATGTCGGAAAGCGAAGTTCCGGTCTGGCGCGAAAGCAGCGGCATGGCGACTCGGCTCTTGAAAAAGTCTGTTCCCGGGGAGCTATCCGTAATACTTTTCGACCTGCGCGCCCACCTCCATGGCGAAATTGTCCATGCGCGTGGCCAGCTCCTTGATGTCGTGCAGGTAGTGGTTGTAGGCGACCACCGCCGGGATGGCTGTGAATAGACCGGCCGCGGTGGTGATGAGCGCCTCGGCAATTCCCGGGGCCACAACGCGCAGGCTGGCCGCACCGGCGCTGCCCAGGCCGGCGAAGGCGTCCATGACGCCCCAGACGGTGCCGAACAGGCCGATGAAGGGCGTCACCGAACCGGTGGTGGCGAGCCAGGGCATCCACTTCTCGACCCGGCGGACCTCCTCAGCGGCGGCGAGCTGCATGCCGACGGTCACGGCATTGATGCTCTTCACTTTTCCGTGTGGGTTCGCTCCGGCGAGCTGGTTCTGCAGCTCGCGGTAGCCGGCGGCGTAAACCTCCTCAAGCGGCGAGCCCGGCGCGCCGAGCGTCCTCGGCTCGGGGAGCGCCTTGCTGGCGCGGAAATTCCGCAACAGGCGAGCCGTCTGCCGGTTGATGTGGCCGAACAGCAGAAGTTTCTGGAAGATCAGTGCCCAGGAGATCAGCGAAAAGATGAGCAGTATGGCCAGAACGATGCGCGCAACCCAACCGGTCTGCTGGAGCAGATTGCCAAGCTGGCCCACCAAGAGGAGCACTACGAGCCCTTGAATCGCTGGCCTCCCTCAGAGAAAAAAGCGGATTTTTCCCCCGAACTTACCGTAGCACACGCCTGGGGGTCGGTCAAACGATTAGGTCGCCTGCGATTGGAGGCATGCTGCCTTTTCGGGCACATTCAAAGGCGCGGGAACGCCTCATAGACCACCCTCTGCGCCACCGGCGGGCCCGGCCATTCCAACACAATGGTGGCGCCGAGTAGCACAAGAGAACTCCTTCTGATCCAAGACTCCCGGGCTCTTCATTGCCGGCGGCCCGTTCATTGCACGTTGGCTATCAGAAGTTGAAGCGCAACCCCACAGAGGCGAAGACCCTGCGGTGCTCGTCCGGAAGGTCTCGGATAGAGCGCCCGCCGGCGAACAGCAGAACGAGTTTGTGGGCGACCTTGAAGCGTCCGCCGATGTTGTAGACTAGCTGGTCCGCGGTAAAGTTGCGGACCGATGTTCCGTGGAGCTCGCCGATTAGCTCCAGGCGCTGCGTGAACTGGTGACCGAGGGCGAGCCCGTAGAGCCACTCGTCCCGGCGATTCTGGATGAACCGATAACCGATCTCGCCGTCCACCTCGATCGGGCCCACCCGGCGGGACATCTCCACCGGAAGCAGGAATTGCGTGCCCTTTTCGACCAGGCCGCGATTGGCCGAAGAAGTGGGGTTGTTAAACTCGATCTGCGGATAGGTGGAAATCGAAATTCCACGCTTCTTTTCGCCCAGCATCCTCCACTTCACGCCGAACAGCGAGTTGCCCAGACCGTTCTTCACCTCGGCGTGCTCGTCCAGGCGCAACCAGGGAATTTCAAACTTGAGCTGAATGTGGTTGCCGAGCCCGTAGTTGAAATCGACGCGCGGGATTTCGAGCAGCGTCTCTGTCCTGGCGTGCTCGACCGTGAAGCCCAAATTGATTTCCCAGTGCCGGTTCCCCGGCGTGCCAGGATCGTCGGTGAGCAGCGGAGGGCCGCCCTGAGCGCCCGCCCGGACCGGCAAGAGCGCAAGCGCGGCCAAGAAAAGCACCCAGGTAAAGCTGCTGCGAGGGGCACACAAATCAACGCTTCCCCTTGGGCGGCCGCTTGCCGGTCTGGTCGAGCGCCGCCCGAAAGGCGGCGGCCAGTTTTTCGGCCGGGCCTTTGCCCCAGTAGTGGAGGAAGATGACCATGGGGCGCGCGCCGGTCATGTGATGGTGGATGGCCACAACCTCGATGCCGCTGCTGCGAAGCGCCTTGAGCACGGGCGTGACCTCGCTTTCCAGCATGGCCACGTCGCCGGCGACCACGGCGTCTTCAGCGGGCCCGAAGAAGGCGGCCCAGGTGTTGAGCCCCATCCGTGCGTTGATAGTTGCGCCGCGTGCTTTCACGCTGAGGTCGTCGCGGCCCACGGTGATCTTGTAGACGGGGCCGGTCTGCTCGCCTGGGTGGCCCACGATGGCGGCAATTTTCGCCGTGTCCTGCGCGCTAAGCGAGGCAGCGCCGCCGCCCGGCGAAGGCTTGCGCGCCGCGGGCGCAGCCAGAACGTGGCCGATCAGGTCCAGCGCCGGCTTCACGCGAGCCGCAAGGTCCTTTGCCTTTCCGTGGCCGTGGATGTGCATGTAGAAGATGCGCGGCTGTTCCCAGAAAAAGTGGTTGTGCAGCGCGGTGACGTCCAGGCCATGCTCCAGAAGAGCGGACATCACCGGGTTGACTTCCTCCTGGAGGAGCACGAGGTCGCCCATCATCACGTCCATGCCGGCATTGCCTTTGGTCATGGCCACCCAGCCGCCGAATCCAAACGGCGTGGGCGTCGCAACGCCGGCGACGCTGACGTCGAGGTCGCTCCGCGGGACATTCACCTTGAGGACGTCGGCCTTGTAGTCGCCCGCCCGGCCCAACAGCTTCAGCACTTCTTGATAATCGCCAGGCACTTCCTGTGCGCGCATCGGCAACACCGCGGCGGTCGCGCACAGTAGCGCAAGACTCGCGAGGAAGAGAAGGATTGCCTGTCGCTTCATTCCCTGATCTCCATTTCCGGGCATACCGCAATAAGCGGTCATTACCGCCCAGGCATTCCGGTTTAGCCGTATTTTGTCGGCAAGTTTTGATCTCAGTGCTAAGACCGAATATCGTGGTCTGCAGGCGCCCCGTGACTTCCGAAAAAATTCTATCCCTATGAACCGAACAAGCTGTCTTTCGAGGGAGTTCGGTTCTCAAGCTCCCTTGCAATGGCTCGCGCACGCCGCGTGGCATCGGCTTCTTGCTCGCCGGTGGTCGGCTTCAACGTTAGACCGATGGCACCGATGATCCTGCCGCTTGCATCGTGCAGCGGGAGGGTAACATCGAAGTTCTCGCCCTCCCGGAGCACAACCGGCCGGCCGGACTTCATGGCCTGCAAGTCTTCGGGGTCTGATTTTTGTCCGACCTTCGCAGAAACGTTTGACGCAACGATGATGTTTTCTGAACTGCGGGGTGGGGTCACATGCAGTCCAATGCGCAGCAGCTCCGGATGTTTTTTCGCCAGTTCATCCACGAGCCTTTGGGCCAGGTTTTTTCCCGGCGGAAGCGCGCCGCGCGCGCCGCTTAGGCCTTCCACCGCGAGGTCGTCGAAGTAGGTGACTGAATCCGCCTTGGTCCAGACTCCTACCTTACCGGCGCCTTTAAAGGTTGAGTCGCTGGCGGTGATTTTCAGTGCGCCATCGTAGTAGCACTTGATCTGGGGGCCGACGATCTCTACGCGCAGCGTATGCCATTGGTTTGGCGTGACGCGGAAATTCGCCCCGGCAAACTGCCGGCGCCGCCCGGCGACGACGTGGTAGAGGCGGTAGTTGTCCTCGAGCGCGTTGGCGCGCACCAGGTAATAGTTGTTGGCATCCTGATAGCGGAAAACGATCCCGCCGGCCTGGTCCACCTTGCCGGCGACGGCCTTGAACTTGACGCTCACCGCGACATCCTGGTAGCTGCCTTCGTCCAGGACGGCCAGCGGGAAGCGATAGTCGGTTGTATCTGTGGAAGTTTGCGCCAGGACGTTGGGCTTCGACGGTGCCGTGGCGTCGGCCAGCACCACCCAGGTGCCTTCCGCGCCTTGGCCGGTGCGCGCAAAGTGGAAGCGGGCGGGTGGCTTGCCTGGCGTGTCGCCGTCGAAGTTGTAAACCAGGGGCTTTGCCGGCGCTTGCGCGGGTAACGGAGCGGAAAGGCCGGCTGCAAGCAAGGTAGTGAGGCTCACTGAGGCTAGCAGGAAAAACCCGTGTTTCATTCTTCGTCCTCCCTTCGGAGAAGCATGCATCAACAGTACTGCGGACAAGCGAGGGAGGCAAGTTCCCGTGGGGAGCACGACACTGGGTGCTGTGGTAAGATTTGTTTCTGCTCCCATGGCTCGATCCATTGATGTTCGCCTCGAAGCCCTGACCTCGGCGCTCCCCTGTGCGGCGGGCGCGCCTGCGACGGAGACCATCGCGGGGCGCGCGAGCGGCCAGACGTTTTACATTGAGACTTTTGGCTGCCAGATGAACGTCCACGATTCGGAGAAAGTCGCCGGCGTCCTGCTGGGTCGCGGCTATCGGCAGGTGGAGACGCCGGAAGCCGCGCGCCTCGTCTTCTACAATACCTGCAGCATTCGCGAAAAAGCGGCGCAGAAGGTTTTCTCGCGTCTGGGCCAATTCAAGGCCGGTCAGGACGCGGGCAAACTGATCGGCGTGCTGGGGTGCGTGGCGCAGCAGGAAGGCGAGCAGATCTTCGAGCGCGCGCCGTGGGTGAGCCTGGTGTGCGGC
>WNFA01013128.1_pt1 | contig 11353 bp, 11 predicted proteins | sample 5400481 | NCBI WGS metagenome assembly WNFA01 (sample SAMN13153340, study PRJNA577476) | soil metagenome | isolation source: 120 cm saprolite under Douglas fir tree site 2 hole 1 replicate 2 | place: USA:California | collected 2015-04-18
CGACACCAGAACGCTTGATGAGATTGAATTCAACAAGCGCACGGAGGCTCTGGTCCTGGGAGGAGAATAAGGCAATCCGGAAGGCGTGAAATTTATGTCATCCTGGCGGGCGCGCTTCTTCAAGCACGTCCGCCTTTTACTTGACCACAATATTTACGAGTTTGCCGGGCACGAATATCTTTTTTACGATCTGCTTGCCGGCAGTGAGGGAGCGAATTTTCTCGTCGGCAAGAGCGCGCTCCAGAACTGCTTCCTCGGTTACGTCGGCGGGCACAACTATGTGGCTGCGCACCTTGCCGTTAATCTGCACCGGGATTTCAATTTCCTCTTCTTTCACCAGAGCGGGATCGTAGTTGGGCCAAGCGGCTTTCAGGAGGCTTTCCTTTTCGCCGAGCACTTCCCAGAGTTCGTGGGCGAGGTACGGGGCGAAGGGCGCGAGCAATAATGCGAGATTCCGCTGGACGTCGGCCAGAAGGGTTAATGGAATCTCATCCCCCTGGCCGAGCACAGCGGTCACGGGGTTTTTAGTCGACTGAGTTCCCGGTGCCCTCCGGTTGGCATCATTCACCAGTTCCATGATGGCCGCGATGCAGGTGTTGAAGTGCCAGCGTCCCTGGAAGTCGTCAGTCACGCGCTTGATGGTCTGGTGCAGCTTACGTTGAAGGCGGCGGGCTGACCCTGTTAACGGCGTGGGCAAGGGGGCACGCCAAGCGGGATCCTGGGGCTTGGCATTCAGCTCGAAGAAGCGATAGACGCGCCCTAGGAAGCGCTGGATGCCTTCAATGCCAGAGTCTTGCCAGTCGAGGTCGCGGTCTGGCGGCGCGGCGAAGAGGCTATAAAGACGCGCGGCATCGGCGCCGTAGCGCGCGACCATCACGTCGGGCGTGACGACGTTGCCCAGACTCTTCGACATTTTTGCGCCGTCTTTGATCACCATGCCCTGTGTGAAAAGGCGCGCCACCGGCTCATCATTCCGGATCAGACCGATGTCGCGCATGAACTTGGTCCAGAAGCGGGAGTAGATCAGGTGCAGAATGGCGTGTTCAACGCCTCCGATGTATTGGTCGATGGGAAACCAGTAATCGGCGATCTTCGAGTCGAAGGGGGCGCGGTTATTGTGCGCGTCGGTGTAGCGGTAGAAATACCAGGAGGAATCGACAAAGGTGTCCATGGTGTCGGTCTCGCGGCGTGCGGGACCGCCACAGTTGGGGCAAGTCGCGTTGACGAATTCCGGAATTCTGCCCAGCGGTGATCCGCCGGTGAGCGTGATCTCAATGTTCTCTGGCAGAATCACCGGTAAATCTTTTTCCGGCACGGCGACGATGCCGTCTTTCTCGCAATACAACATGGGAATGGGCGTGCCCCAGTAGCGCTGACGCGAGATGCCCCAATCTTTTAAACGATAGGTGACTGTAGCCTTGCCGAAAGAGTGCTTCGCTGCATAAGCCGACATCTGACGGATCGCGTCATCGCATTTGAGACCGCTAAAGGCGCCGGAGTTGATCAGCATCCCCTCGGTTGTGGTGAACGGAAGTCGAGGCTCAGCCACAGTTTCTTCGGGGTCATCGGCGATGGGAAGAATGACCAGACGAATCTCGAGACTGTATTTCTTCGCGAATTCGTAGTCGCGCTCATCGTGGGCGGGTACGCTCATGATGGCTCCCGTGCCGTAGTCCATGACAATGTAGTTGGCGATCCAGATGGGTACTTTCTCGCCATTGAACGGGTTGATGGCGTAGCGTCCGCTGTTGACTCCGTGCTTCTCGATAGCGCCGATGTCGCCGACTTCTTTGGCCTTGCGCTGTTCGCCGATGAGGTGATCGACTTTGGCGCGCAAGTCGCGATTGCTCGCGGTGAGATCGGCAACGACGGGATGCTGAGGCGCGAGCTGTACTGAGGTGGCGCCGAAGATGGTGTCCACGCGTGTGGTGAAGACAGAAAGCTTTGAACCTTCCGTGCGGGCAGCGCCGTCCAGCTTGAAATCGACGAGCGTGCCTTCGCTGCGGCCGATCCAGTTGCGCTGCATGGTGCGCACTTTGTCGGGCCAGCCTTCGAGCTTGTCCAGATCGCGCAAAAGTTCGTCAGCGTATTTCGTGATGCGCAAAAACCACTGCTCGAGCTCGCGCTGCTCGACCAGAGTATCTTCATGACGCCAGCAGCGGCCATTGACGACCTGTTCATTGGCCAGCACCGTGCAACACTGCGGACACCAGTTGACTTTGCTCTGCTTGCGATAAGCCAGACCTTTCTCGTACATCTTTAGGAAGAACCACTGGTTCCAGCGGTAGTATTCCGGCAAGCACGTAGTCACTTCCCGGGACCAGTCGTAGGCAAAGCCCAGGCGCTTCATCTGCGCCTTCATGTTGGCGATATTGGCCAGCGTCCACTCGCGCGGCGGCGTGTTGTTCTGTATCGCTGCGTTCTCTGCGGGGAGGCCGAAGGAATCCCATCCCATGGGGTGAAGCACGTTATAGCCGTTCATCCACATGTAGCGGGCGAGCGCGTCGCCGATGGCGTAGTTGCGCACGTGGCCCATGTGCAGCGCGCCTGAGGGATAGGGCAGCATTTCAAGAACATAGAATTTCTCTTTCGTGGAGCCGGGCTCGGCGGCGTACAGGGAGGCGTTCTGCTGCCACTGCCGAAACCATTTTTCTTCGACGCGCTGGGGGTCGTAGCGCTCGTCGTTCTCGCGATCGGGGGAACGGTCGGAGCGGCTTTCAACGCGCGCGTTGGAGGGCGCGGTTATGGTTTTCGAGTTGTCTTCGGGCGGCATGACGGCGGCTCTCGGACCATTGAATTCTTGATTCTACAACGACGGACTGGTGCGGCGCGGCGCCCATAACACGTTGAGTGGTCATTCTCCAGTTTTTCTGGCCATTGCTGGTTGGTGGCGCCGGCGGTCGCTGCCCGCAATTACTCGACCAACTTCTTAAGGGCATCCACATTTCTGCGGTCGTCGCCGGGACTGTCGATTGGCGTCTCGGCGATGAAGGCGGCGTGGGCCAGGCGGAGGTCGTTGAGCAGAATGCGGAAGGGCTCTTTCCCGATCATTCCCCTTCCGATGTGCTGGTGGCGGTCGAGCTTGGAACCGCGGGTGGCTTTGGCGTCGTTGCAGTGGACCACTTTCACGTTGTTCAAGCCGATGGTTTCGTCCAACTGTGTCAGCGTCCGGTAAAGGCCATCTTCGCTGACGATGTCGTATCCGCACACGTGGGCGTGACAGGTGTCGATGCAGGCTGCGATGGGGACGATGCCGTGCAAGCGGTCGATTACTTCCGCGACTTGCTCGAAGCTACCGCCGAGGGAGAATTCGGCCCCGGCCGTGTTTTCGATCAGAATGGTCAGGCCAGCTTTGGCGAGATCGAGGCCCTGTGTGCAAGCGGCAATGGCAGCGGCTGTGCGGAGGAGGCCCTGCTCGCGGTCGGCCCCGCGGAATGATCCAGGGTGAAGGACAAGATACTCCGCGCAGAGAGACAGAGCGCGTTCGACCTCGCCGCGAAAGGCGGCCATTGATTTCTCGAGGAACAACTCATTGGAACTGGCGAGGTTCACGAGGTAGTTGGTGTGAATGACCAGCGGCTTGAGATTGTAGTGAGCGCGCAGACGATTCATTTCGGCGCATTGCAACTCGCCCAGATCATAAGGGGCCCATTGGCGCGGGCTGGAAGAGAAAATCTGGAAAGTGTTGCAGCCCAGGCGATAGGCGCGTTCGGCGGCGTTCTGTACACCTCCGGCGGAAGATGTGTGTATGCCAATGCTGCGGGAAGTCAGGCGGGGCGGGCGTTTGGGCGGGCGGCGACGCAGGATGTCCTGTTCGCGGGCGAGGGAGCGGGGCATGACAAAAGTATAGCGGGAAGCGACCGCTTCCCAGGCTACGGTGAGACCCTCCTCGTCACCTCAGGACCACAGGGCAGCGCGAATCGCCTGTCGTCACGCGCTCTGTGACGTGTCGACCCAAGACGTTTAGAACCCCCGCCCTCACAGACCGTGCTGCTAGCGCGACGCGACTTGCGTGGGCTGGGTTGGCACGGATGGCCGGGGCTCGATATGGGCGGCCAGGGGACGCCCAGCGTAGTCCTTGCCGTCAGTTTGTTCGGGAACCGCGTTCGGGGGGGTATCGACTTGGGCAAAGCCCACGCTGACGCACGACAAAAACATAATGGCGATAGTGAAGAGTCCTTGGCGCACGTAAACCTTCCTGCTAGTTCTTTATGAATCAGCATTCTCCTGTGGAAAATCAGGCCGATACTGTATTTGGACGAGAACACTGGTTGATGAATCGCCACGACCCGATAAGCGGCGGTTTGCGGCAATCCACTGGGAACGCTAAACTTGGGACTCCGAGGTAGGAATCCATGTTAGTGGTCATGCAGGCGCACGCTAGCGAGGAGCAGGTGCGAGCGGTTTGTCAGAAGATCGAAAAGCTGGGGTATCGCGCGCATGCCATGCCGGGGGCGCAGCGGACGGCCATCGGCATTACCGGCAACAAGGGCGAAGTCGAACAGGGCACGCTTGAGGAATCGCTTTCCTGGAACGGCCGCAACGATCGGAGGGCCGGGGCTGGCGGTGGTTGCAGGTCCTTGCGCCATTGAGAGCCGCGAGCAGGCGTTTGCCGTGGCTGAGCGCGTGCATCGGGCGGGCGCACAATTTTTTCGCGGGGGGGCTTATAAGCCTCGGACTTCACCTTATTCTTTTCAGGGGTTGGGCGAAGCAGGGCTGCGCATAATGGCGGAGATCCGCCAGCAGTTTGGGATGAAGATTATTACGGAAGCAATTGATAATGAATCGCTTGACCTGGTGGAAGAATATGCCGACGTGATCCAGATCGGGGCCCGGAACATGCAGAATTTCTCTTTGCTGAAGCGTGCCGGGCGGGCTAAAAAGCCGGTACTGCTAAAACGTGGGATGTCGGCGACTTTGGAAGAGTTCTTGATGGCGGCGGAGTATATCTTGAGCGAGGGTAACTACAACGTGGCCCTGTGCGAGCGGGGCGTGCGGACTTTTGCCGACCACACGCGGAACACGCTGGACCTGAGCCTGGTACCGGCGGTGCAGCGGTTGAGCCATCTGCCGATTTTTGTCGATCCCAGTCACGGGACGGGCAAGCGCAACAAAGTTACTCCACTGTCGCGGGCTGCGGTGGCGGTAGGCGCGGATGGATTAATGGTCGAAGTTCACCACAAACCGGATGAGGCTTTGTCGGACGGGCCGCAGTCGCTGTTCCCCGATCAGTTCGATGAGTTGATGGTGCAGGTGCGGCAGATTGCGGCGGTAGTGGGACGGACCGTGCCGGGGATTGGGGTGCGAGAGACGGTCGGGGTCGCCGCAAAGTAGTCGCAGCAGTCGAGCATCAAACATTCGATCGAGAGAATGCCTTTGTGAGTCCCAGTTGGCATAAGCAGAAAGGGATCCTTCTTCCGACTCCGTGACGGCTTTGCTTCGCGCGCAGCCAACTGCTGCTCAGGATGACATGAGTTGGTGATGTCGTGGTCTCCAAGACCGGCTCAGGTATCGCAATGCGATCGGAGCTGCGTTCTGCTAATCTTTGTTCTTCTGCGAAACAAGCTTCGCTTTGAGAAAATTCCTCCTCATCATTGTTCTGATTCCGCTGCTGGGAGCGGGCGCGTGGTGGTATTTCCGCGAGGAAGCGCTGCCTGACTATGGGCCTGCTTACCGCGAGTATGCCTACATCACCAACGGCAAGAGCAATACTGTTAGCGTGATTGATCTGCGGACGTTTGAGCTGGCGAAGACCATCCCTGTGGGTGCGGGGCCGACTGGCGTGGCGGCGAACCGCAAGAAGAACGAAATTTACGTGGTCAATGCCGGCTCGAACAATGTCAGCGTCATTGATGCGGAGAAGAACGCCGTGGTGGCAACTATTGGCGTTCATGGAAAGCCTTACTTTATTGATGTTTCCGAAGACGGCAAGCGGGCATACGTGGCTAACTCGGCTTCCGCCAATGTTTCGGTGATCGATGTGGAGAAGCGCGCTGTGATCGGCAATGTTGGCGTGGGGGCTGCACCGGGGTTGGCTCGGGTTTCTCCTGACGGAGGGACGATTGTGGTGTCGAACCGCGGCGGCAACACCGTTTCACTGATTGATGCCAAGGCGCTGCGGGTGCGGTCTACCGTGCCGGTGTGTCAGGAACCGGAGGATATCGCGATCCTGCACGATTCGAGCAAAGCGTTTGTTACTTGTTCAGGTTCGGCACAGGTGGCTTCGATTGATCTCAAGCAGGACCGCGTGCTGGCCCTGCTTGATGTGGGACGCACGCCAGTAAGCCTGGCCCTCAAGCCTGACGGCGGCGAGCTCATGGTTTGCGATTTCGATTCCGACAGTATTTCCATTATCGAGACGGGCAACGATGAAGTGGGCAGCAGCAGTTTGATTGGAAAGCATCCGGCACGGGGAGTGGTGACGGGGGATAACTCGCGCTTCTATGTCAGTAATTTTGGCTCGAACAGCGTAGCAGTGTATGACATTGATATGGGCAAGCTGATCGCTACCATGCCGGTGGGCAGCCGACCAGAGGGATTGGCGCTTTCGCAGGATCAGAGGTATTTGCTGGTGCTGGACACGCAGTCGGGGGATGTGACGGTGATCCAGAAGCGCAATCCGCGCAAGCTGGAGCCCACGGAGTATTCACTGCTTACGATGATTCCGGTAGGAGTGCAGCCGAACGGGATTGTGGTTAAGGCGTTTATGACCAGCACGCCGGCAAAGTAGGGATTGACCAACCCGCCACAGGATTCGAGAGGAAAAAAAGAGACGTTGCAAGCAACGTCTGTACGGCAGGTTATTGAATTTGGCGTCGCGAGTGTTATGAATTGGCCGCGACTGGCTTGGCGCAGAACTTGTCGAAGGCGGCTTTCAGCTCGGTGGCGATGGCCGGGGCTTCGCGGCTTTCGATGTCTCGGCGTTGCATCATGTAGACCAGCTGGCCATCGCGCAAAATTCCGATCGATGGTGATGATGGCGGATATCCGGTGAAGTAGCTGCGGGCACGTTCGGTGGCTTCGGTCTCCTGTCCAGCGAAGACGCTTACAGCTTTGTCAGGCCGAGAAGAATGCTGAAGGGCCATGCGGACGGCGGGCCGCATGCGTCCGGCGGCGCAGCCGCAGATGGAGTTTACAATCACCATGGTGGTTCCCGGCTGATACTTCAGCGCCTGGTCGACTTCCTCGGGTGTACGCAGTTCCCGGACCCCAAGCCGGGTTAACTCTTCGCGCATAGGGACAACCATTATTTCTGGATACATGGGCATGTGTTCTTGTTCCTCTCGATCTGGCTGAGCTTTCGCCTTCTGAGCCTCTCTCGGCTGTCTTCCTCATTGTAGCTTGATATTCATTCCGCGCTGGCAATGGGTAACCAGCCGCCCGGCTATGACCTTCGGCGGCTGCGCGCCTGCGTGGGCGATGTGTATATTGAGAGCAAACCCATGCTGCTGCAGGAAAATGTTCCCCTCGCGCCGCTGACGACCTTCAGAGTCGGAGGCCCGGCACGCTATTTCGTCGAAGCTCAATCGATTGGCGAGGTGCAGGAAGCAGTCGCCTTGGCGCGATCACGTCAGTTAGAGCTCTTCGTTCTAGGTGGCGGCAGCAACCTGGTGGTGGCGGACGCGGGCTGGCCCGGTCTGGTGCTGAAGGTTGCGATTTCTGGCATCGAGCAACGCAGCGGCGACGATGGCAAGACTGTTTTTGATGTAGGAGGGGGCGAGCCTTGGGACAAATTTGTGGCGCACGCCGTGATGCAGCACTGTGCCGGAGTGGAGTGTTTGAGCGGCATTCCGGGCAGCGTGGGCGGCACTCCGGTGCAAAATGTGGGGGCCTACGGGCAGGAAGTGTCCGAGACTGTTGCCTCAGTTGAGGCACTCGATCTCAAGGACAATCAGGTGCGCGAACTCTGCCGTGAGGCCTGCGGATTCGCTTATCGCAGCAGTATCTTCAACACCAGCGAGCGTGGCCGGTTCATCATTTTGCGCGTGACTTATGCACTTACCGCTGGCGGGGAGCCACGCATCAGCTATGCCGATCTCGAGCGCCACTTCGATGGATGGGAATCGGCGCCGAATGTGGCGGAAATTCGCGAAGCCGTGCGGCACATCCGCGCCCTCAAGGGAATGCTGATCGTTCCGGGGGATGAAGATTGCCGCAGTGCAGGCTCGTTTTTCAAAAATCCCGTCCTTACTGCAGCGCAACACGAGGGACTCGAGCAGCGGGCCGCAACTCGCAGATTGAAAGTACCCAGCTATCCGGCGCTGGAAACGCGTAAAAAAGTTTCTGCCGCATGGCTGGTGGAGCATTCCGGGTTTCGGAAAGGATATGGATCTGGGCGGGTGGGTATTTCACACAAACACGCTCTCGCAATCGTCAATCGAGGCGGAGCCTCGGCTGCTGAGGTGCTGGCCTTGAAAGATCAGATCCAGGTTCGGGTGGAAGAGATATGGGGCGTGAAGCTTGAGCCGGAGCCGGTGATGGTCGGGTTCTGAAGGGCTGATGCGACCTCCCTGCCCGCAATTCATCGGCAGAATGTCGGCGAAAAACCTGGAACGCGCATAGCTTCGTCGACTGCGGCGCAATCCTACTTAAATAACAGCCTGGCAGTGCTTATTGGCCTCGTGGGCACCTCGCCCGCCGCCATTGTTCTGCCTTGATTCCCTATAGGGAAACGTTGCAAGCAACGTCTCTACGGACGTTCTTCGGAAGAAATTCCTGAACAGAGCGGACACAGCAATGGTCTTTACCTGTGAGCGCAAACAGATGGTGGCTGGACAGGCGATCTTGAGTGAGACCGCGACCACGGTGCAAAGCCAGGAATACGCACTCGAAGACATCGTCCGGCAGCATGCGCGGCTTGTCTACCGCATCGTCTATGGCGTCCTGCGTAACCATCACGAGGCCGAAGATGCCACGCAAGAGACGTTTGTGCGAGTGCTCCGCTACGGCAAGAAGCTGGGCAAAGTCGAGGATCATAAGAGCTGGCTGGCGCGAATTGCCTGGCGGGTCGCGGTGGATCGGAGCAAACAGCACTCACGAAAACGGGAGATTCCGCTGGAGAGTTTTGACCAGCCTTTCGAAGAGCTCGCCTCTTCGGAGGTGGGCGCAGAGGAAGTGATTCTGGGAAAGCAGGTGGGAGCGCGGTTGGAAAAGCTGATGGCAGCGCTACCTGAGAAGTTGCGAGCGCCTCTCATCTTATCGGCGATCGACGAAATGTCGCCACGAGAAGTGGCAGCAACTTTAGGAATCAACCAAGCGATGGTGAGGTCGCGAGTATTTCGAGCGCGGCAGATCTTGCGGGAGAAGCTGACGCAGCCGGGGAATCGGAAGTGAGGGATGGGCAACGTGGCTGACAACGATCACATTTTTGGCAGCGAAGAGAAGAAGAGTCGGAGCTATGACGCGCTCGACCGCGAACTTGATGCCGCGCTGGCGCAGTACGGGGCAGGCGAGCCCAGGGCGGGACTGGAGCAGCGCGTTCTGACCAATTTGCAGGCGGAGCGGGAAAAGATAGCGTCCCGGACCTGGTGGCGTTGGCCGGTTACGGTGGCTCTTGCCGCTGCAGTGACCATTGCTGTGGGCGTGTCACTGATGTGGAGGTCGGCGAAAACATCGCCGGTGGTCTCGGTGGATGGTCCGCCTAGGGTGCAAAGCGGTGGGCAAGATGGGCCACTCTTAGCGGGGGATGTGCGGAATCCACCGCCTTTGACTTCGTCTGCCAGGCGGAAACACACAAACCGTGATCGTCGCCGGCAACCCACAGTCGCTGCCGGACCCAAGCTGGAACAGTTTCCATCCCCCCAGCCGATGAGCGAGCAGGAAAAGATTTTAGCGAGCTATGTCGCGCAATATCCCGAACATGCGGCGTTGATTGCTGAGGCCCGGACCGAGGCGCTGAGAAAAGATAGAAGAGAAGAAGAGGAGACCGGTGCATCGACTGGCAATCGGGATTCCCGCCAATGAGATGAGTAGTGATGATCGACACAGAACCATGTTCGTACAGACCTAAGGAGAATTTCGAATGTGCAAGAAAACGATGGTGGCGGCAGCATTGATTTGGGGAATGATGATTTCGGGCGAGACCGGGAAGGCGTCGGCTCAGGAGACTGGAATGGCAAAGGGAACACCTGAAGCGACAGAGCCGGGGCACGCTTACCGGCTCGATTTCTCGATCAACGAGGTGGACGACGGAAAGAAGATCAATACGCGGCAGTACTCGATGAATCTGAGTGCCGGGGACAACAATGAAATCAAGATCGGTACGCGTGTTCCCGTCGAGGCGAAGCAAGGAGAGTTCCAGTACATTGATGTGGGAACTAGTATCTGGTGCAGGCTGAGGGACCGGCATGACGTGGTCTGGCTGGGCAACGATCTCTTGTTGAACGTGCGAGGAGAGATCAGCAACTTTGCTCTTCCCGAACAGCAAGGCCAACAGGTCCGGCCTGTACTGCGCCAACTGAACATCAATGCCAGCACTCTGGCCGTTCTAGGGAAGCCGATGATCGTCGGTAGCGTGGATGATCCGAATTCCAAGCGGCAGTTCCAACTGGAAGTGACAGTGACCAAACTCAGGTAGCTGGAGTGCCAAGAGCACAAACCCATCGGCGGCGCATAGCCGCCGATACGTCCTGAGTGTGCATGGGTGGAAACGCTCCTCCGCCGAATAGCGCGTTCGTGGAGGCAGAGGCTTCGAGAGCTGAATGTTGACTCCGGAACGGCGGCTCAAACAAGGTGCCTCGGTCAGCTTTCCAAGACTTGATTTCGCTCGATTCCACTTTTCAAATAACGCGTCGGCGTCGTCCCCAATTGCTTGCGGAACATCGCTATGAACGCGCTCGTGCTGCTGTATCCAGCCTCCAAAGCTGCTGCAGTCACTTTTTCCCCGGAAGCCAGCCACTGCATTCCATGGAGGAGGCGCAATTGCTGCCGCCACTTGGCGAAAGTCATTTTCGTTTCCTCCAGGAATAGCCTCTGAACGGTCCTCTTGCTTGCGCCGCAGTCTCTGCACAGCTTCTCCAATGTCCTCTGATCGCCAGGATTCGCAAACAGCGCTTCCATCACTCTCTTCGCCCTTGCATCCAGCGTATGCGGCAACTGCAAAGGCACGGACTCGACCCCCTTCAGGTGATCGACAAGTAACTCGACAATCCGCCTCTCCGTCGCGGTTTTCTTGCTTAATTTCGAAAATTTGCAAGCATGAAGGATTAGCTCCTTCAAGAGCGCCGACACATTCATCACAAAACACCTCGCTGGCAGCGTGCGGCAAAGCTTCGGCAATAGATAGAGAGTCCTCATCGAAACCTGCCCTGACATGCTCACCGAGTGCGGCGTGTCCGCTGGAATCCACATCGCA
>WNFA01018062.1_pt1 | contig 11351 bp, 9 predicted proteins | sample 5400481 | NCBI WGS metagenome assembly WNFA01 (sample SAMN13153340, study PRJNA577476) | soil metagenome | isolation source: 120 cm saprolite under Douglas fir tree site 2 hole 1 replicate 2 | place: USA:California | collected 2015-04-18
CCGGTGTGTGCGATCCAATGCGCGATTCGCGTGCGATCCAAGCCCTGGGCGCCGAGGAATGAGTCCACGTCTCGCCGGATGTTCTGCATCACCAGCTGGGGAACCTTGGCTGAGAGGACGATCTTGAATCCACCGTCGATGACCTCCCAGCCCATCACTCGCTCTGTGTCCGGGTAGAACACCGAGCGCGCCGCCACCACCCGCGGGCCGCGCGGCGAGTCGTGCCTGCGCGCACCTGCCAACGCGACGGCCGCCGCTCCGTCGCCGAACAGCCCGGAGGCGACCATGTTTGCAACCGAAAGATCCTTGCGCTGAAGCGTGAGGGAGCAGAGCTCAACCGAGAGGAGAACGGAGACCTGGTCGCGAAATGAACGCAGATAGTCGGACGCGCGCGCAACTCCCGCCGCTCCGGCGACGCATCCCAGACCGAAGATCGGTGTGCGTTTGACGTCGGGCCGGAGCCCGAGGCGATTGACCAGCGTCGCATCCAGGCTGGGAGTGGAGATGCCGGTGACCGTCACGAAGAAAAGCGCGTCTACATCGCCCGGCGAAAGCCCGGCGGCTCGCAGCGCGGACCGGATCGCCGACTCACCCAGCTCAGCGGCGACTCGCCGCCACGCCTCGTTTCGTTTTGCAAACGAGCCGAGCGCAGCGTACTCGGCGATCGGAAGCGCCAAGTACCTGCCGCTTACCTGTACTGCGCGGTGCAGCTCTTCGAGGCGGTCGAGATTGTAGTGCTGCTCCACCCACTCCTCGCGTAAGGCCGCGATCAACGTCTCCTGGTCCGCGTAATGCGGCGGCAGCGCCCGCCCGACGGACAAGATCTCGGGAGCATTCTCGAAGTCACTCGACGTCAAAGCGATCCTCGCGGGGAATGGAGTCAGCACCAGTTAATGACAGACATGTATTGCTGGCGTTGCAAGCGTCGACAATGTTCAATAACCACGCGACGTCGTGGTGGGGGGGATAGTCACGGTGATGGTCCCCTGAAAGTTCGAGTCGGCAGGATTCAAAATGTCGTTGAATCCGCAGGTCCCGTCCCGGTTAGCAATGGTCGCCATAAATGCATCTCGAGGCGCAAGCATTGGGCTGTTCAGCTCAGGGCAATCCGTCTGCTGAGGATTCGGGTTAGAAGCGAGTTGGTGGGGAACACTGTCGTCGTTGAGGATGTTGACCGAGCTACCTCCGGAAACCGAGCTCGCTTTCGGGCTCACGCCAGTGCTGCTCAGCGTTATGGTGGAGGAAGTCGTACCTGAAGGCGAGCTGTAACCGCAACCAGCGAGCCACAGTAAACTGATGACAGCACCTGACACAGATGTTCTTAAACCAATCATTACAATTGCCTTTCCACTGTTCGTGGGTAGGCTCTACGAATGGCAGGTTTATGGAACAACAGATGAGGCATGCCGCTCGCGCTGATCGTCCGAGAGCCCACCCCGCGCGGTGACCCGTTGCTTTGCACGCGTAATCAGCTCAAGCCGAAGTAACTGTGCACGAGATGGGACTTGAACCCATACGGCCCTTTTACGGCCAGGGGATTTTAAGTCCGTTCCCCCGTTTTTTGCTCCTAAGGGCAGCTCGTCGAGACCCGGAAGTCGTCCTGAGGCGCCGAGGTGTCGACGGTCTCGAGCGGACCGGCCACAACACCTTCGCGGACATACGTCGTGGCCGATGGCTGCGAGAGGATCTGCCCGGCGGCCGGCGATCCGATGTTGGCGAGAGGCACGTCCACCTCCACCGTGCCGTTCGGACCCGGCGTCACCGACCCGGTGTCGAGGTGGAGCTGCTGGAAGCGGGTCTCGAGCGAGATGTGGATAACCTGCCCGTCGAAGAAGTGGGCTATCCCGCCTTGGTCGACCTCGACCTGCGTGAAGTACGCCTGTCCGTTGAACTGCCAGACGAAGTTGTAGTCGTTCGCGACCCCGCCCGTGGGGATGGTGGTGGAGAAGTTGCGCAAGGTGATGATCGTCCTGAGCGTCGAGCCGTCGGGCGTGAGCGCCATCGAGCCGGAGAGAATGTCGAGCTGCGGCTGCGAGCCCCGCGGCCCGAGGACTTGGCCCTCAACGATGTAGATGTCGTCGCCGGCGGGATCAGTAAAGAGCGTTCCGCAGGAGATAGCAGGCGGGGGCGTGGCCGGGACGGGCGGCGGCAGGTTGTGGACGGGAAGCGTGCGCCCGTCGAGATCGAGCATCAGCCGGGTGACGTCAGGCACTCCCCAGCCCGAGACGTTGTCCCATCCAGGCAGTGCGCTGTAGGGCTGGTTGTTGCCAACGATGATGTCGAAGAACTCGTTCGCGTAGCGGCTCGGGTTCTTGCCCACGGCGTAGAAGCTGCGGTTGGCGAATCCGATGCCCCTTCCACGCCTGCCAGCCGCAGCCGCCGCCACTCGCGTCCACATGCCGTTCCAGAGTGGGGCGGAGAGGCTGGTGCCGGCGCCTTGCGTGATGCCGCCGCTGTAGATAGCGAGGCCGTTACCGGTGAGGGCGTCACCCGACATCGCCGCGACGTCGGGAATACCGCGGCAGAGCGGCAGCGGCGGACTGTACGGCTGGCCGTCCGGGCTCTCGATGCAATGGCCCGTGATGTTGGTTACGCCCTGCTGGTAGCTCCCTGCCTTGATGAACTGGCTGTTGCCGCCGCCCGTGAACTCCCAGGCGGGTTCCGCCAATCGCCGTGGCGGATTGGCCCCGTCGCTGTTGAGGATGGTCCCGCCAACGGCCACCGCGTAGGGGCTCGCCGCGGGATAGTTGAGCGCCGGGTAGAGCTGCGTCGAGAGGCCGTTGGTGTTTACGGGCAAGATAGGACACGAGCCGCCGGTGTCGCCCGTCGAGACGAAGAGCGTGCGCCCCTCGATCACGGCCTGGCGCAAGATCTGGTTGCCAGGGTCCTCTAGCCCATCCGTCCCGATCACCGGCTCCGCCTGCGGCACGTTCTCGCACTCGCCGAACGACGCGCTCCCCTGCAGCGGGCCGAGCCGATCGTTCACCCAGGCCGCGAGTGCGGCGAGGATGTCGGTGTCGGTGTTGTGGTGCGCGAAGTAGAGAACCTCACCCTGCACGGCGGGCGCCATGCCGGTCGAGGCCTGGGTGTCGAGGTCCCACTCCAGATCGGCGCCGTCGCTGGTGTCCGGCGTGCTGGTGCTACCGAAGTACCTGATCGTGATCGGCACCTGGGGCAACTCATAGGTCTGCTCGAACGCGCGCAGGTTGGCCACGGTGTTGGGGGTTACGCCCCAGCCAAAAATGGCCATCGTCTGGCCGTTGCCGAAGTTGTTCGAGGGTTGGTCGTAGAGCCACCACAGGTTCTGCGGCGTGAGAAGCCCGGTCACGGGCACGCTGGGCGACGGCGTCACGTGAAAGGTGCGGAAGCGGTTCAAGTTGTTGAGGCCATACACGGTGAGGATGGGCAAGGACCCCGGTACCGTTGGCGCGGCGGTGTTGGCGTAGATGGGGCCGTACGCAGTCCGGAACCAGCTGAGCGTCACGCCGAATAGCGACCCGACCTGGGCGGCGTTCCCGCTGGCGAGCACGTAGTCAGTTGTGCCGTCGATGGTGGTGACGTTCAGTCCGCCCGACTGCAGCCAGCTCACCGCCTGCTGGAAGACGCTGGGCGAGACCCCGAAGGCGGTGGCGAACTCGCCGGGATCGAGGAACTGCTGATACTGGGCGTTGTTCGGATCGTAGAGCGCCTCAGCGAGGGCCTCCTCGCCGGCCGGGTTGGGCCGGGCGAACACGACGCCGACAGTGATCGGCGCCGACGGGTCAACCAGGCCGATCGGTGTGAGCGCGTCGAGGTGGTGCACGACCGCGCGCGAGAGCACGTCGGCGCCAGCGGAGCAGCCGGCCAGCAGCACGAATGTCATTCCGATCGCCCTCAAGCCGTTTCGGTAAGCCATGTTTCCCCCTCTGGTGAAGGACGGATTTCCTTCTTCAGCCGACTGTGTTCTGAACTCTGGTAGTCAGACGGCGGTAGTCACCTTGCCAGACTACGGTAGTGATGCTACCAACCCATTCATTGAAGTGTCTTAGAAATGACTCGCGTGACGTGAAAATGTTTCCCCGGCAACACTGAGGTGCGAGTACCGTGGCGGCAAGGAGCGATCGTGCGCTGATGCAGTCCTCGCGCGCGCGACTTATCGCAGCGGGTAAATCGCTGTTCGCGCGCGTTGGCTACGAACAAACCTCTACCGCGGCGATTGCGCACCGAGCGGGCACCTCGGAGTCGCAGCTCGTCCGTTACTTCGAAGGCAAGGCAGGCCTGCTCCAGGCGATCTTTGATGAAAGCTGGCAGCCGCTGAACGAGAGGGCCCTGGCGCTAATCGGTGCTGCAATCAATGCGCGCGAAGCGATCCTCGGCGTCATCTCAGCCTTCGTCCACGCCTTCGCACAAGATCCGGAACTCGCCTTTCTGTTCCTGTTCGAGGGTCGACGCTTGCGCGGTACAAAGCACGAGGTCATCCTTTCCAAGGGTTTCCTCGCCTTCGAGGAGCTGACCCGCGAGCTGATCGTCCGAGGTCAGAAGGACGGCAGCTTCTCCAGAGGCTTCAGCGCCGCGGCAATCGCGTCGGCGGTTCGAGGCACAGTGGAAGGGATGATCCGGGATCGACTGCAGGCGGAGCGGTCGCGGAAGGTGCGCCCGTTTTCCGAGCGGGAGATCGGCCGCGTTTTGTCGGCGATGCTCGCAGGGCTCTCTGGAACGCCTCTTGCCAGACCCGCACGGTGAGCAGCATTCAATCCCGCGTAGAAAATCCAACTTTCCCTCTGAAAAGTAGCGTCCGCTGGTGTTCGCACGCGTTCGCGACTGACCGGCAAATTGGGAATGAACGCGTTACTTCGTCCTTATTGTTTTTTCCCGACGGCGGCCTTGGCCATCTTTTGGTCGAACGGACCGGGTTGGCAGGCGAAGACAATACAGTCTGTGTCCGCCGTACACTTAGTTGAGTGTTTGAGGCCACCTGAAATAGTCTGAAAGCCACCGGCCACTTGAGGCTTCCCATTACCCGCCTCGTCGGTCGAGCCGAAGGTTCCCGCCACCACGACCCCGATGATGTCCTGGGTATGCGTGTGCATTGGACTTTCGGTTCCCTTCGGAAACTTGACGAACATGCAGTTCATGGCGCCCTTCTTGTAGGCCACGACTTGCTGTACCCCGGGCGAGTTTGGCACGTCCTGCCACTTGAGGTCGGCCAAATTCCACTGGACGAGTTCCTTCTTCGCTGCTCCCTTCGCAGCAATGGCACTGCTTGCAAATCCAATTCCAACTGCCGTGAGCGAAGCGACGACTACAGAACGCAATGAGATTTTCATGGTTCCCCTCTCGTTTTCAGCGGGCGCATTCTTCGCCCCGCCCTTGTCGATTGCAACAGACTTTTGAATCGAGAGGCGGAACCTGTTCGTGCCAGAGCTATTAATAAAAGTATGCACGAGATGGGACTTGAACCCATACCGCCCTTCTAGGATCAGCGGATTTTAAGTCCGTTCCCCCTTTTCGCAGGTTTCCGAGGGGAATTTCGAAAAATCCGTCTTCCCCTCTGAAAAGTGGCGTTCGCCGGTGTTCGCACGTGTTCGCTGCTGTCCGGCAAATTACGTACCTTTTACGCTTTTTTCGCCGCGGACCGCGACAGCCGCAAGCTGTTTCCGATCGAACCGCGGAACGCCGCATAAGCAGTTTGGATGGTTTCGCGCCGAGCTCAGCTCGGCGCCCGACCGCGAACGGCCCACGCGCGCGCAACGAGCGGGATGCTCCCATCACTGCACCTCGGCAGCAAATTGACGAGTCGCTCTCGCACTGCTCTCAGCTTCTCGGGCTCGAGGGACTTCGCATAGTTGGGGATCGAACCCTCGCCGCTAACGAGCGGCTCCCAAAAATCGTCAAAGTCGCGAAAGACGGTCGGCACCTCGAACGCGCTCGCGTGAATCGATTCGATTCCTGATCGTTCGAACACAGCGGTGAGCGAGCGTTCATTTGTAATCGTGAACTTCTTCGCTTGATCCCGCTCGACTGCGCGCGCGTCGATGGCGATTGCGGCGTCCCAGAATCTCCTCATCATCTGCATCCCGTCACCGAAGTCCCAGACGTAAGCCGCGATGAGCCCGCCCGTCCGAATGACGCGTACCATCTCCGTCATCGCGCGATCCGGATGAGTAAGGAGGTTGAGCAACAGCCCCGAGACCACCGCGTCGAAGTCTCCATCGGGAAACGGCATCGAGTCGCACGATGCCCGGACGAGCTCCGCTCGCGCACCGAACGCTATTCGCGCCGCTGCGAGCCCGTCTTCCGAGCGGTCGCAGCCCACGACCCGTTTCGGCCTTTTCTTTTCTAGGATCGCTTGAAGGAGGGCGCCTGAGCCGCAACCCACGTCCAGCCACTCTCTGTCCTCGTCGACCCTGAGCCATGCGAGAAACTCGCGTGCAATCTTGCGACTCCAACGGCCGGAGCGAAGCTCATAGCTTTCGAGGCTGGTCCAGTTCGGCTTTGTTCCAGTCATGGTCTGCCAAATCGGGGTCCGCAGCGTACCGCCACGGGCCGCCTACTACCATTCCCATCTGAAGGAGACAGCTGCGACGCTGGGGGCATTTTACGAGGAGCGGCGGCACATCGTTCAGGCCACCGGTTTTCTACTCAGACCCAACTCGACGATCGCGGTAGCACAATACAGCTCTGGCCCGATCGGCCGCCTGGTCTGGCAGGACATCCTCGGCCTGGTTCAGCTTTACAAGACGCAGTCGAAGTAGTCGCGCGACGCTCCGCACCTCGTAACCCTTCAGTGACAGCCAGTCGCGACAGTTTGCGAACCGTTTCGTCGAATGGTGGTCAGTTCACCGACATCCCGAGTAGCCCGCGGAAACTTTATGGCGCTCCGCGCGTAAGGGTAATTTTGTACGAAGACTTCGGAGATAAGGGAAAGGTTCCCCTTTGGGCTCGATTGTCCAGTGGGTGTCTCTCGTCGGGTACGGGCTATTGCTCTTTTGGGTTGCTCCCCGAGCGGAGAACCACGGCATGTTTCTTTGGGCGCGTTCCCGGCAGGGTCCGCCATCCACCGCGCTGCTGACCGCGAGTGTTCTCGTCACCTGGATCTTCGCCAAGAGCATCACCAATGCCGCCAACCTCGGTGAGAAGTACGGAATCCTTGGAGGCATCGCGTATGCGGGGTGGTATCTTTCCGTGCCCATTGCCGGACTGCTCATTTACCGCATCCGCCGGAGCGGTCACGAGGGCTTGATTCCCTTCCTAACGGCCCGCTTCGGACCGACGGCCGCATTTCTATTTTCCGCCGCGATCCTCATCCGCCTCTTCAATGAAGTGTGGAGCAACACCGCGGTAGTGGGCAGCTATTTCGGTGCTTCCGGCACCTTCTGGTACTACGCCGGAGTCGGCGCATTCACCTTGAGCGTGCTCATCTACACCTTTCGCGGAGGCCTCCGGGCATCGATCTTCACCGACCGGTTGCAGCTCTCGATGGCGGTGGTGCTCCTCACGCTGGTCTTGGGAATGGCTGTTCCGGCGCATGGTGTCGCGCAGCTCGCGTCGACCAGCCAATTCACGCTGGCGGGGGGCCTGGATCTGTTCTTCGTGGCGCTTCTCCAAACGACCAGCTACCCCTTCCACGATCCGGTGTTGACCGACCGGGCCTTCGTGACGCCGCCTCGGAAAATGCTGGTCGCATATACGCTCGCCGGACTGATGGGCGGTGGATTCATCGTGCTCTACAGCTTCCTCGGGGTGCACGCGCGCCTGAGTGGCCTCCATGGCCCAGGTGACGCGCCGGTTCGAGTAGCCGCCGCGCTTGGAGGTAGCGCACTCGTAGTCATTTCTCTGCTGATGATGAATTCCGCGGGGGCCTGCCTCGATTCCTGCTTCTCCGCCATCGCGCGCCACGTCTCGGTTGATTTGGCGGGTGAAGGAGGGGCTCACCCGAGCGGCTTCAGAGGATTGCTCGCTCCTCTGCGAAAGCTCGCGGCCCAGGATCACGGCCTCTCGCTCGGCCGGTGGACGATGATTGCGTTCGCGGTGCTGGGGAACGTACCGCTCTTTTGGAACGCAAACATTCTGAAGGCGACGACGATCAGCGGAACCATGGTGCTTGGACTGGCGCCCCCTTTCCTGCTCTGGCGTTGGCATCGCCCCGCACCGGCAGCGTTCTATGGCTCGTTCCTCTGCGGCCTCCTCGTGGGCATTCTCGGTGTGCTCGGTTTCTGGCCCCGGACATTGTCTATTGGACACGGAGGCAATGCGGCATTGCTTGGGCAAAACGCTTACGGGCTCCTTGCCTGCAGTGCGGTCTACGGCCTCGGCGTACTGTGGGAGATTGCGCGGGCGCGAAACGTCTTGCCGGCGCCGCAATACTTCGAGGCTGCAGTGGAACGAGCGGAGGGTGTGTGAGCGAAGTGGTCAGGGCCGTCGAACGCGAACCAACCCAAGTGTCCCCGGCACTGACCGGTCCGAGAGTGAATTTCCGGTGGCTCGACACTCTCTGGGTCCAGGTGACCGGCACGCTGTGCAACATTGCTTGCCGCCACTGCTTCATCACTTGCGGCCCCAAAGCGCACGATATTCCTCTGATGACGGTCGAACAGGTCGAGGACGCTCTCGAGCAGGGACGGGCTCTGGGAATGAGGCAAGTCTATTACACTGGCGGCGAGCCATTCCTGCACCCTGAAATCCGTCGGTTGGGAACCAGCGCCCTCGCCCTGGCGCCTCTCACCATCGTTACCAATGGCCTCCTACTCGACGATGAAACCGTGGAATGGATTGCCGAGACATTCCATCAATCCCGCTACTCGTTCGATCTACGCGTTTCCTTGGATGGCATGTCGCGCGAGCAGAATGATCCGGTACGTGGCCGGGGTACATTCGATAACATCGTCGCCGCAATTCAGCGTCTCTCGACGGCCGGGCTGTCGCCCGTGGTCACGGTGGTGGAGCACGAAGAGGGGCTGGCAGCCGTGGATGCTCGAACGCGATTCCTGGTTTTTCTGAGGGAGCTTGGAGTCCGGCAGCCGCGCGTGAAGTTTTTGCCGCTCCTGCGTATCGGCCGAGAAGGGCGGAGGACGCACGGATACAAAAACACGCGCCCGTTGAGCACCGAACAGCTCCAACCGGACGTAGAATCGACTCTTCTCTGCGCATCGGGTCGAATTGCCACCGCCCAGGGCCTCTACACTTGTCCCATTCTGATCAAATACCCCTCCGCCCGGCTGGGCGATTCGCTTGCCGAGGGAGCTCACGACATTCGGCTGAAATGGGACGCCTGCCAAACCTGCGTGCTGGAAGGGCTGCGCTGCAACACCTAAACCAAACATGCGAGCGGCTTTCTTAGGCGGCATCTACAATAACTACCTTGCGCTTCGGGCCGCGCTGCAGGACGCACGTCGCCGCGGAGCGGAGGCAATTTACTGCTTGGGAGATATCGGCGGCTTTGGCCCATACCCCGATCGTTCGATCGAGATCCTCAGGTCCGAAGACATTCCCGTGGTTCAGGGCAACTATGACGATTCGGTGGGAAACGGCCGCCCTGACTGCGGCTGTGGCTACACCGACCCCCGGGACAACCACTACGCACGCATCAGCTACGCCTATACGATTGAGGGAACGTCAGCCGCGCACCGTCCCTGGCTCGCCGGACTGCCTCCGAGACGCGAGGTAAGTTGGGAGGCCAAGCGCTTCGTGATGGTGCATGGCTCGCCCCGCCAGGTGAACGAGTTTCTTTGGGAAACGACTTCTCCAGATGATTTTCTGGACCGGCTCGCCCAAGACGCTCGCGCCGATGTCTTGCTGTGCACGCACACAGGTATTCACTGGCAACGCGAGCTCCCCTCGGGGCGACGCGTGGTGAACGTGGGAGCTCTCGGCCGACCAGCGAACGACGGTCGTACCGAGGTCTGGTACTCCTTCTACGACTCAGAACGAGCGGAGCCGTTCGAGTTTATTCCTGTAGCGTATGACTACCGACGCCTCGCTCGGGAGATGCAGCGCGAAAAACTCCCAGAGGAATTCGCCGAAACGATTCTGACTGGATTCTGGACTACCTGTCTCGAAATTCTACCCGCAAAGGAGCGAATGCGCGGCAAGTACTGAGCGACCCGATGACAGAGGGTCCCCGAGCACGCCCCAAAACGCGAGAGTGCGGGCGAGAGCTCTTTCGTACTTCAAGAGCCCCCGACCTGCAACGCTCGCACTATTTGGAGGCCAACACCTTGCCGCCCTTGTCCAGACATTCCTTTTCAGTCTTCGTCTCGAGGTAGCCTTTCCCTTTGCAGCTATTTTGCGACTTGCATGCGTTGTCAGCGCCGGCACAAGCGCCCTTGCCTTTGCACTCATTGATGCTGCCACAATGCACGACCTTCGCGCTTGCCTTCTTCCCTTTGCCCTTCTCTTGGGCGAGCGCCGGGTTTGCTGCGAACAATCCCGCCACCGCGGCCGCAATCAGCGCACCTTTGAACGTTTCCTTCAACATCGATTGCTCCTTTCCATCTTGTGCTGCTGTGTTTGGGCTCATTGCTCCACCATGGAGCAGAGCCGGTTTGGTGAATGCGATGGTCTCGTCGTGAGCGACTGAGCACTACTTCTCGACCGATTCCTCCTTGGGTGCCCTAGCAAACAGAGAGAGCTCGATGGTGCCCTCTTCGGCTACGACTTTCACGAGTGATTGAACGCGAGAAAGCCAGCCCTCGGCGTACTTAGGGCCGATCTCATACTTGTCGCGATTGAAGTGGTTGATGGTCGCTCGGATGCGGACAGTCTTGGCCTCGCCGTAACTCCCGGGCGGGAACAGAACGGCTGTGCCGATAAGGCGCTCTTTGCCGCCGCCTCTTCTGGTGCGCCCGCAGATCGTGAAAGGGACGTCGGCCGCGAACTTGACCGGCCTCTCCGGCAGGAGCTGACCGAGTTTGACACCGACAAATTTCGCTTCGAGCTTGCACTCCTTGGGGTCCATCTTCTTGTTGGTTACCCACTGCTGGAAGTGCTCTGTTTTTGTGTCTTCGTTATCTACCTTGATGGTGTTCAGCGGTACCGAGCACGCTCCAGAGATGGTCCCGGCCTTGGCGTCGTAATCGGTATCGCACTGCATTGCAGAGCTCGTCGCCGTAATGCGTTCGCCAAGCTTCGCATCAAACGTCGCCACAAAAGTGCTGTTCCCGACATTCGGATCGACATGAAGTCGTTCGGCGAGCACTGGAGAAGCCAACACGATCAGGGCTACCCCCAGCATAGGTTTTGACATCTAAAGCCTCCTTGGATGTGAACGCCGCTGCGTTTGCCGCCCACCGTCTTCGGGACCGTCCACTCGCTACGCGACGGGACCATGACGACGACCGGAGTGTGAATTCCCTCCTACCTGGAGCGCCAGC
>WNFA01004734.1_pt1 | contig 11350 bp, 10 predicted proteins | sample 5400481 | NCBI WGS metagenome assembly WNFA01 (sample SAMN13153340, study PRJNA577476) | soil metagenome | isolation source: 120 cm saprolite under Douglas fir tree site 2 hole 1 replicate 2 | place: USA:California | collected 2015-04-18
CACCTTGATCCCCCGGGCGACCGCGAGCTGCGTCGCGATGATGCCGACGGATCCGCCGCCGCCGAACAGCAGCAGCGTCTCACCGCTCTTGACGTTCAGTTGCCGGAGGACACCGACGGCCGCCTCGGCCGAGCTGGGCAGCGCGGCGGCATCGATCCACGAAACGGTGTCTGGCTTGCGGGTCCAGATCGACGCCACCGCGTACTCGGCGTACCCGCCCAGGCTGAACAGCAGGGCCGTGACGCCGTCGCCGATGGACGTGCCGGTTACCCCGGGCCCAACCGCGTCGACGGTGCCTGCTGCCTCGAAGCCGAGCACGGCGTTAGGGGGCAGCGGGATGTCCTTGAGATAGCCGGCCCGCAGAGCGAGATCGGTCGGGCTGATGCCGGCGGCCTTGACCTTGATCCTGATCTGTCCCTCACCCGGTTCCCGCAGCGGGACCCCGGCCCACTTCAGCACCTCAGGCGGTCCGTATCCAGTCATCACAACCGCGTTGGGCATAGCAGTTCCTTCCTAGTAGCGGCCTCGGTATGGCCGCGAACGGCAACTTGGGGTTCCCGTAGTACTTGGACAATAACCAACGTTAAGAGTGTAAAGCCACTTGTAGAGCGGAGAGAGATATCTCCGCTGAAATCTTCCGGTACCGCTGATACGACGCTTTTTCACGCGGAGTCAACAGGATGCACCTACTGCTAATTATATGGTGCAGATGCCAAACGTTGCTTTTTGTCCACCTGCTACGGGAAGGCCTGCTGGAAGTAGAAGCCCGTTTACGGCGCATCGGCCAACCACTGCCGTCACACCCGTCACTTCCCACACAACAGATGATGACCCGTCTGCCTCGATCAGTCGAAGCGATGATCGGCTTCATCACGGAGCATTATAGGGAGCCACTGCAACTGGGACAAATCGCCCAGGCGGTGGGCCTGCACCCAGGCTATGCGACGGACCTCTTTCGTACCACGTTGGGGATCACCATCATGGACTACCTCGCACAGCAGCGCGTGGCACACACGCAACGTTTGCTCGCGACTACCGATCAAACGGTACTCTCGGTAGCTATGGAAGCCGGCTTCACGTCAGTCAGCCGTTTCTATGCCACGTTTCAGAAAATCACTGGCCTGTCTCCCCGTGCCTTTTGTTCGTCTCTCCTGCCTTAGTGCAGGCTACTGCAAGGGCATTGCATAGCTGATGCCAGCTACGAGACCTGGAACGCGCCTACCCGTGCGTTCCCGTCTTCCAAGAGAAGCCTTCACTCCTTTGCAGCCCATGACACCTGACGGAGCACCGGGCCAGGAAGGCAGCGGCGACCTTTTCCAGTTCTCGGCTTCCAACCCAAAGGCATGAAGGCGAGGCAAACGGGTCGTAATGCTATGAAGCAAGAACTGGCCTTGCTTGAGAGACTGACGCATATCTTCGCCAGTTTTGGCTCATGACGCATAAAGGCCCGTTTTGGCAGGAAAATGAGTCAAACGACAATAATTATACAGATTCCAACAGTTTAATCTTGGGATTTACACTCACATACTGACAAGAGGCTCCCTATGCTCGTAGCATATCTGAAAGATAGAGATATGCTATGAGCATTGTTTTTGTCTTTACATCTATGCTCTTAGCCTATATGCTTGAAACGACGCAGACCTCTCCCAGCCGTAGGAGCGTCTTTTCAGCACCGGTCCTTTCGTCAACAGAGGAGAACAGTATGGAAAGTTGGTTTCTGAGTGGCAGCCATGCTCAAAACTATGAGGCAGGCATTGATCCAACGACTCCCTACCAGGGGAAGAGCAGTGGCTACATTAAGTCTATCGGAGAAGAATGCAAAGGCTTTGGAACGCTCACGCAAATGTTCAAAGCTGATGCTTACCGCAACAAACGCATGCGCTTTGCTGCCGTGGTCAAGTCGGAGCGCGTTGCCATTTGGACAGGACTGTGGATGCGCATTGATGGGCCGGAGGATGGAAAAGCCCTTGGGTTCGACAATACGCTCAATCGGCCAATACAGGGGACAACCGACTGGCAAAAGTGCGAGGTGGTCCTGGATGTCCCCCAGGAAAGCGTCTATGTGGCCTTTGGGATCTTGCTAGCTGGATCAGGACAGGCCTGGCTGAGTGATGTTTCCTTCGAGGAAGTCGGTACCGCGGTACCTGTCACCGCTCCTGGCGGTGAATCTCCTACTGATGTGCGTGTCGCCTCTTTTCAAGGGTGTCCCGATCACCCAGGAAATCTCGACTTTTGTTCCTCGCCGCATTAACTTGCCAGTTTGCCATTTCCGCTAGCCACGGCCCCTTATCCTGAAGAAAGAGAGCAAAATTGATCAATTGTAAGTGTTTATGCTGTAGATGATTGGCGGTTACCAGTTAGCAAGCGAAAGGAAACTCAAAATGGCAGGAATTGACGGTTTCACGCAATGTGTCAGTAATGCGTTCCAGAAGTATGTCGAAACAGGAGACTTTTTCACACTGGCATCCGAATGGTCAGACTGTAATATGAACTACTTCAAAGAGCTACAACAGGGGGGAGCTGCAGGTCCTTTTGCGGATTTCTCCGCCTTATTCCAGCTTCTGAATGCTCATTCCCTTGTGCTGTTTGAGGCGCTGCAACGAGAGCAGAAGCTCATCAAGGAAGTCGAGCAGCTCAAAGTACAACGAGCTGAGGCAAGGGACATCCCGTGACGGGAGGACGGATACGACCCCTGAAGAGCAACAGAACAAAAAAGCACGGGAGGGGAGAAAGCCTTCCCGTTGGGGAGCGTGCCTGAGCGGATACCTCGAGGCGAAGCTTCGATTTTGCTCAGGAGACTATGATCATCCCGATTTGATGACGATCAAGCGTGGAAGGAGAGATTCTCACTTCTTTAGCTCTGCCATTGCTTGACTCCTAAGCGGCAAAGAATTGCGGCAAACCGGTTGTGAGGACTGATTGCCAAATAACCGTGCTGCGTTGCCGCATAAAGACGGCAGCAAGAACAGATTTTACAGGCACATACGGCTTGCCTTTTTCCAAACAGGTGAAGAATCCTGTTGGCAGTCCATAAGTGGCAAACGGCACTTTCGGCAAAGAATACTGGCGAAGCCCCGTTTTTAAGCTCCGCTATTCATGCTCAAGAAGTGGCAAGGTTATCTGGCGACGCTGGAATCTAATCGTGGCAAAGCACAACTTTGCACGCGTGCCAGAGCACGGCATGTTCCAGAGAGGAATCCCATGAGGCAGTCACTGAAGAGCTTCAGGCTTTCCCTGGGCTGCGCTGTTCTTCACGATGCAAGATCTGTGGCCGCAAGAGATGACATTGAGTTCTTCCGACCACGAGGTGAGAGAGTCCTGCCTGGTGCTCGACTGCGACGGGGCCACTGAAGCGTTGTGCCGGACGAGGGCGGTACTTGTATTGACATACCGGCTAGAATCACTCTCAGGAACACTCGCGCGTGAGGTCAGAGAAGAGGAGCAACCAATGCCAGCCGATCCTTCCGGGAAGCAAGAACCTGAAGAGGAGAGCTTTCCGTTCTCCCTTGGTCAGGGCGTGCGTATTATTGAAGGGCCTTTCACCGAATATGTGGGGACCATCAGTCGGATTGAGAGACACCAGAAGAAAGTGACCGTGCTGCTCACCTATTTCGGTAGAGTCACCCCAATGGTCTTTGACTTCCGCCAGGTGGAGCAATTCGATCACTAGGAATCCGAGAGACAAAGTGCTGCTACCGCTTGCTCAACGAGACGGGCACATCCTCGCAGGCCTTGCTGCGGAGCGCATGGCAACAAGGTTTTCGGTTAACGGGAATAGCTCACCACCATCCGTTCAATGCGCACACTCTCCACGGGGTACCAGCGGCCCCACCCACGGATCATCACCAGCAGTTGCCCTTTTCTCCTTCTGACCGCGACCACCGGTCCCATGGGACAACTCACCTGCGCCGTGCCGAGGAAGGCTTGATCCACAAGAGCCGCCTTGATCTGGCGGATATTCGTCGATTGCATCTACCCACGAGTTGCGCAACGAGCTGCTAAAAATAGCGAGCCAGCATAAAATGTGCCTCTTTGAGAAGGAAGAATACAATACTTTCTCTCAAGGAGGTACATATGACCAGTATCACCGATGGATCAGTAATCATCCAGACCTCTTCGGAGTCCGTCCCCTCGACACCTTCCTGGTTTGGCGAAGTCGTGCTGATGGCTGCGTATCTTCGCAAGCACGGAGTCCTGACGAAGATCAGCGAGCGGGTGCGCTTTGCGCGGCGGCGTTTTGGACACTACGAGGTGATCGATTTTCTCGCGGTCCTTTTCGGGTATGCCATCAGTGGGGAACGCACCCTGGAGGCTTTCTACGAGAGACTGCAACCTCTCGCAGGTTCCTTCATGGCCTTGTTTGAGCGTGACCAACTCCCCACCCGCTCGACCCTCTCGCGCTTTTTAGCAGCGCTGACCGAAGCGCCCGTTGCAGCCTTGCGCACGCTCTTTCTCGATGATCTGCTCAGTCGCCCACTCTCGCCCGAGAAGCAGATGGGTGGGCTGACGGATCGAGTTGGAAACGCGCGGGTAGTCTTTGATATTGATGGCACGCGTGAGGCTGCACGCCAACGCGCTTTGCCCCAGACCGAAGAAATGCCCACTGCCTTTCGCCGATTGGATGACGTCTGTGCTCCAGGCTACCGGGGGCGCAAGCGCGGGCAAGTGGTACGGACCCGCACGGTCGTCAGTCAAGCTCACAGCTTCCAGTGGCTCGGCTCGTTTGGCAACCGGGGCAACGGGCTCTACCGAGTGGAATTGCGCCAGGCCCTACTGGCCCATCCCCAAAATAAGTGAGCCTGCTTGCTGTAAAGGGACCGGCAATGTGATAGAATTTCATCACTATGATTGATACGACGTGGTAAGGAGGGGTAGGTTGATGGGCTCTCAAGAGATGCTTTCCTCTGTGTTTCACTTTCCCGCTGGAATCACCATTGATTCCATTGATCCAGGCGCCAACGAACTGGTCATTGGTATCGCATGCAAGACTCCCAGCATGCCGTGTCCCGAGTGCCATCAGCTCTCGGATCGCATTCATGGACACTACCGACGCACGGTCGCCGATCTGCCGTGTGCCGGTTGCAGCGTGATCTTGGCGCTCACGGTGCGCAAATTCGTCTGTACCACGCCTGGCTGCCCGCGCCGGATTTTCACGGAGCGGCTCCCAGGGCTGGTGCAGTCCTATGCTCGCATGACCGGTAGGCTCATCGCACTTGTGCAAGTGCTGGGGTTGGCAGCAGGTGGCCAGGTGGGCACGCGGCTGGCTGACCGATCGGGTATCGCCACCACTCCAACCACCCTTTTGCGCCATCTGATGCAGTTGCCCACACCTGTGGCAAGAGCGGTTCGCGTGCTTGGGATTGATGATTTCGCTTGGAAGAAGCGTTTTCGCTACGGGACGCTGCTGGTCGACCTTGAGCGCAGAAAGATCATCGAGATCCTTCCTGATCGTGAGAGTGCCACCGTCGAGAAGTGGCTGAAGGACCATCCCGATGTCAAAGTGGTCAGTCGTGACCGCGGGAAGGCCTTTCGAAAAGCAGCGACCCTCGCCGCTCCTCAAGCACAACAGGTAGTCGATCGTTTTCATCTGGTTCGCAACCTGGCCGAAACGCTTCAAGTCGTCTTGGGACACTGCCGTGCAGAAATTCGCCAGGAGGAGAGCCCTTTGCCCTTGCCTGAGAAGATCGTTCGCCCCCTGCCTACCCCCGTCACCTGGCAACAACGGACTCCTCCTCAGATTGAAAAAGCCCATCAGGCACGCCAAGCCAGTCGTGATGATCGCTATCGCCAAATGACGACCCTTCGCGCGCAGGGCCTGACGCAGGCAGAAGTGGCACAGCGCATGCACATGTCTGAGAGAGCAGTACGCAACTGGCTCAAACAAGGGAAAGCCCCCACCTGGAAGCGCCATGCCCGGCGTCGCAGCGTGTTCGACCCCTACGCGGCTTATGTGCTCGCGCGGTGGCAAGACGGGATTCATGAAGTGAAACAACTGTATGAAGAAATTCGTGCACAAGGCTTTCGTGGAACTGTACGCATCGTAGCACGCTTTCTCCAGGCGCTTCGCGACGATCCAGAGAAGATCGTCCTTCCTCCACCAACAGGAGCCGATCACTTCTCGTCCACTACCGCGACCTGGTTGTTCATCCGTGATCCCAAGCAGTTGACTGCCGAGAAACAAGCCGAACTGGAACTGATTTGCCAGCGCAGCGAGACGGCGCGCAAGACCTATGCGTTGACACAACAGTTCATGACGATGCTCCGCTTGCGTCGTGGTCAGGAATTTGAGGCGTGGTTGCAGGCCGTCGAAGCGAGCCACATTGCTGAGCTGTCTCGTTTTGCACACAGCTTATGCAAGGACAAGGATGCCGTCGTTGCTGGCTTGACGCTCTTCGTAAGCAATGGTCCCGTCGAGGCCCTGGTCCACAAGCGAGAAACCTGGTCAAACGCTCCATGTTTGGTCGCGCTAAACTTCCGCTGTTACGGCAACGCTTGCTCCATGCAGCTTGATCTGGATAGACATCTTCATCAGCTCTTTTTCCTCTTCTGTTTATGATTCGTGTTTCTCCTCGTGCGTCACCTCTTGCCACTTCAAGCGAGTACAGGTTCTCCCATCTTTTTTGTCGCTCATAGCAAACCCCGCCAGATGATGCTTGACGCCGTTGGGGAATGACAGTGGCACCGTTCGCTTGCCAAAACGTGCGTGTGTAGCATAGGATGTACAGACAACACTCCACTCTATTGAGTAGGGCTTTGAGGAGAGATACAGGATGAAGATGCAGACAACAGAGCCCAAGGAGGAGATGCGTGTCTCGACTATTGAGTCGTTTTTCGATCTCGTCTTTGTGTTTACCATCACCCAACTGACGTACCTCGTCGCGGGCGCACATGGTCCGCTCGACTTCCTGCTGGTGCTCCTGGTCTTAATGCTCATCTGGTGGATGTACGATGCCTACGCGTGGCTGACCAATGAAGCGGGCGCTGGGCGACCGATGCGGCTGGTGCTCATTGCCGCCATGGCCGGGTTTCTCGTGATGGCGCTCGCTCTTCCCAGAAGCTTTGGCACCGATGGGCTTACATTCGGGCTCGCGTATCTTTTTGTCATCGTGCTTCACTTGGTGGCCTTCCTCATCAAGGGAGGAAGGAGCGCGAGGCAGGCGATGCTCGGTGTCGCTCCCTTCAATCTGGGCGCAGCCGCTCTCGTGATCGCGGCTGGGCTCATGCATGCGGGGTGGAATTGGCTTTTCTTCCTCGCCGCCGTGACCCTGTTCGCCATCGCGACGATCTTGCGTCGTGAACAGGGTTTCTCGATCAACTCCGCGCATTTCGTCGAGCGACATGGGCTCGTCATTCTCATCATCCTTGGAGAAGCTATCGTCGACATCGGCACTGGTGCTGCTTCCCGCGCGCTTGACGCTCGGACGCTCGCTGCCATCGTCCTGTCGCTTGTCCTCATCGCCGCACTCTGGTGGAGCTATTTTGATCGCGACGATGAACGCGCGAGGCACGCCCTGGTTGCGGCTTCGCCGCAGGCACGCTCACGCATGGCGTTGCTGGGATATTGGTACGCGCATCTGGCCATGATCGCTGGCATCGTCTTGATCGCAACAGGTGTCAAACAAGTGGTTGCGAGTTCCGTGGGGCCGATCCAGGAGGCGGCGTGGTTGCTGGCTGGTGGGATGGCGGTTTACCTCTGTGGCGACGCGTGGTTCCGCTGGGTGATGGGAATACGGCCAGTGATCGTCCGCGCTGTGGGTGCCGCCATCGTCCTCACGTTGGGAGTGGTCGGATCGCTCTGGGGCGGGGTTGCCGAGATCGGCGCGGTTGCCGCTTTGGCAATAGTCCTGCTCGTCATCGAGCAAAGACTGGAGCGGGGGAAGAACTGATCTCACATCGAATTGGTTCTTCCCTTATCACGAAATTTTCGGAAAGAAGCACCAAGCGAACGGTGCCACTGTCATTCCCCAACGGCGTCAAGCATCATCTGGCGGGGTTTGCTCATAGCAAGCAGGCTCACTTCTTTTGGGGAAGGGCCCTACTAGTTGACTTTTAACAGGGGGAAGCACGCCGCATTTATGGACGCCCTCGCAGACAACGGGGTTGTCATGCTGGGTGGCCCACTGGGTGACGGGGAAGGAGAAGTTCCTGCTCATTGGCGCTGCGCGACCAGTGAGCCAGTCATCGAGGTCGAGCTCTCGGATGAGCCGTGGACGCCTCTGCGACTGTTGCGCGAGGCCTCGGTCGAGCGCTGGGAAATCCTCCTGCCCGCGCTCGTAGTGCATGGGCAGCGGGTACAGGTCGGTGGGAAGAGCGGAACGAGAAAAACGAAAGAAGGGAAAAAGGCATGAGTACCCATTTTCATGTGTCTGGAACCGGGGTGAGTGGCCCGCTTGCTCCTCGCAGTGGCAGCTATAAGTGGTGGGTGCTGGCCACGGCCATCTTTGGGGCCTTCGTCAGTATCCTGGATACCACGATTGTCAACACCGCTCTGCCGCATATCCAGCGGGCCTTCGGCACTGACCTGCACGTGGCCTCTTACGTCACCACCGCCTATACCCTGGCTCAAGGCATCGTCATTGCCGCGTCGGGCTTTCTCGCCAATCGCTTTGGCCTCAAACGGGTGTACCTGCTGTCCCTGGCCTTGTTTACCCTCGGCTCCGCCCTGTGTGGTCTGGCCTGGAATATCGATATCCTCATCCTCTTTCGTGTGCTGCAGGGAGCCAGTGGCGCGGCGCTCTTTCCGCTTTCCCTCTCGCTCATCTTTGGCGCGTTTCCCGAGGAACAACGCGGTCTGGCCAATGGCGTCTTTGGCATTCCGGTGCTGGTCGCTCCCGCCCTTGGTCCCGCCATCGGCGGCTATCTGGCTGAATACGTGGACTGGCGGTGGATTTTTTATGTCAACGTGCCCATCGGCATCGTGGGCATCGTGATCTGCTGGCGCATGCTGCATGAGTCGGAGCTGCAGCCGACGTTGCCCTTTGATCTGCGCGGCTTCCTGCTCGTTGCCAGTGGCTTGGGCTTGCTGCTGTTTGGACTCTCCAACCTGGCCTATGATGGCTGGGGCTCGCTGCTGACGGTGACGGGTCCCATCATGCTGGCCCTGCTGCTCGTGCTGCTCTTCATTCCGATCGAGCTGCGCACAGTCCGTCCTTTGTTGGATGTCCGCCTCTTTCAGCGCAGGAACTTCCTGGTCGGGAACCTGATGACCTGGGTCGCGGTCGCCAGTCTGTTCGGCTCCACCTTTCTCCTGCCACAGTACCTGCAGGTGCTGCGCGGCTTATCGTCGTACAACGCGGGTCTGCTGCTTGCCCCACAGGGACTCGCCTCCATGGTCGGCACCATCGTGGTCGGCCTGCTGTACAGCCGCCTGGGTCCACGTCCTCTGATCCTGGTCGGTGCCATCGCCGTTGCGACTGGGACCTACCTGATCAGTCGCTGGATCAGCCTCACCTCACCGTTTGCGCTGTTGATTCCACTGCTCGTGGTCACAGGACTGGCCTTCCCCTTCATTGCGCAAACCACCGGCACGGCCGCCTTAACAGGCATTCGAGGCACGACCTTACCAGGAGCCAATACCCTCTTAGCGGTCTCACGTTCGGTGGTCTCGTCCCTGGCGGTGGCCGGAATGGTCAATCTGGTGCAAGCGCAACGTCTTGCGCATCAGGCAGCACTGGCACACAACGGGCCAGTCACGCTTGCCATCACTCGACAGGCCCAGGCTCTGGCCTATCAGGATGTCTATCTGCTGTCTGCACTGCTCACGCTGCCACTCATTGTCCTCGCGTTTTTCCTGAGTTCGCCGCGCCGCGCTCAGCAGCCAGAGCCGACCACCACCTTTGGCGTGAGTCCACAGACCCCCGAAGCAGCCAGTGGGCCTCGCTAATGGGAGGTGTACGCTGTTTGTGGTTTGCTCTCCTGGTACATCCCAACTTGAAACGGCTCTGAGGCAGCCTCGCTGATTCGGGATGGATCTCTACTCGGTTGGTCGTCGCGAACTGTTCTGAGGGGCTCACTCTGGTTTGCTCAAAATCTTGTCCCTGTGCCACCATCAGTGAGGATCGTAAGGGATTGGGGGCAGTTGAAGACGCCGGTTACGTGACCTGGCACGACAACGTGAGCAGCAAGAGTCAGTACGCTCATCCCGGGGTTTGCCCAACGTTGGACATGAGGGATGTTTCTAGAATCTGAGGAGAAATCGACGATGAAGAGTAACGTCGCCGTTACTCTTGGAAAGTCTCAACAACACGCGAAAGTCGAGAGCGAAAGCTCTCTCGAAAAAAGAAAGGGTGGTAAAAGATGAACCAGTTGCCCGATTGGATGTATCATGCCATTGAAGAGTGTTGATTGACAAATAAAATTTCATTTTTTCAGACGAATATCGGTTCTTGGACACATTAAGTGTGCCTGCTTGCTTAAATGGTTCTGTGACCTCATGGTTCGACAGTGGAGAACTTTTTGTAGTAGAATACCCGCAGTGAAACCTATGTCAGTTACCTGGAGGCATTCCCCATCAATCTTTCTTCTCTTTTTGGATTCCCATTAACATTGGATCTGGATAGTATCGAGGTGCACGAGCAGACAGTTCTCGTCCATCTTCATGCAACATCTCTCACTGCTAGATGCCCACAATGTGGAACAGCGGGGTCACGAGTCCATAGTCGCTATCAGCGCACCATTGTTGATCTCGCGTTTGGTGGGCGAAGTCTTACGCTCAAATTACTAGTGCGCAAGTGGATCTGTCCAGAGGCTTTGTGTTCCCAACACATCTTTGCTGAACGCTTCCCAGAGGTGGTCCAGCGTTACGCCCGGATGACTGATCGGCTGATCAAGGCACTCCAATCGACCGGAGTGCTCACCAATGGAGCCGATGCCGCGCAGATTGCCTCGTCCTTTGGCATGCCCACGACCGCCAAGACCATCATCCGACGTGTCTTGCAGCTTCCCCTCCCCAGCGAAGGCTCGGTGTACAAGGTGGGCGTAGACGAGTGGGCGTGGAAGAAAGGCCACCGCTATGGAACTATCCTAGTGGACCTAGAAAAGCGACGAGTAGTGCAGTTGTTAGCAGACCGTTCGGTGGAAACGAGTAAAGCGTGGTTGTGCAAGCATCCCGAAATTGATCTGGTCTCACGCGATCGCGGTCAAATCTTCCGTGAAGCTGCCACCGAGGGCGCTCCCCAGGCCAAACAGGTGGTCGATCGTTATCACTTACAGAAGAACTTTGCCGAAGCCTTGGAGAAGTTCTTTCGCCAGCAGGAGCATGTGCTCAAAAAGGCGACCGGAGGCAGCACAGGAAAGGCACCTCCTGCAGAGAGGCGAGCGGTGCCGGAAAAAGTCTCACAAGAGCGCCGGG
>WNFA01011273.1_pt1 | contig 11350 bp, 10 predicted proteins | sample 5400481 | NCBI WGS metagenome assembly WNFA01 (sample SAMN13153340, study PRJNA577476) | soil metagenome | isolation source: 120 cm saprolite under Douglas fir tree site 2 hole 1 replicate 2 | place: USA:California | collected 2015-04-18
AGCCGCAGCGAACGACTCGCTCCGACTGCTAGAAAGTAAAACCAGACCTGACACTGGCCCCCTGCCCGTTCCCGACTAGTGCAGAATCAGGGGACCGATTCGGGAAAGGGGTGCAGGGGAATCCCCTGCCGGAGCGCGAGGTGTCCTCGCAAATCCATTTTTTCTTTCGTTTTGTGCCGCCTGCGGCGGCACAAAACGAAAACTAACAAAAAGTATTAGGAGGCCAACCATGAAAGTATCGCGGCCTACTATTTTGATTTTAACCACTCACATCGGAGGTGGACATCTCAATCTCGCGCAGGCCCTGAAAGATATGCTTGAGACACACTACGAAGTTGTGATTGTAGATCCACAGCCCAAAAGCGTTGAACAGTTCTATACATTGGTGAGTCGGCATTATTTGAAATTTTTAGATTGGCAATTTGCCTTCATTGACAATGAAATCACTTCATCATGGCTGCACCGTGTTCTTACGCCTTTTAGTTACAGGCGATTACTCGACATTATAGAGCATATCCAGCCTCAAATTATTATAACCACACATGCGCTGTTATCATATGTAACTGCTCGTGCCAATGAACGTCGTCGCAAACGTGTCCCGCTCGTCTTCCAGCTCACCGACCTGGAGCGGCTGCACATGACGTGGTTCACTGAGAAACAGGCCGATGCCTACCTTGCTCCGACCCGCGAAATTTTTTCCCAGGCACTGGCACAGGGTATCGCTGAAAGCCAGCTCTATCTCACTGGGAGGCCGGTACGACGCCAGTTTTTAGAAGCCTCAAACACGAGGAGTGAAACGCTCGCGGCCCTGGATTTTGATCCTGCTGTATTTACTGTCTTTCTTCAGGGAGGCGCAAAGGGGTCCGCTGGAGTTGACCGGACTATCGAGAGCCTGCTGTGTACAAACATACCCATGCAAATTATCCTGGCAGTCGGCAATAACAAGAGCATGGCATCGCGTTACGCAGGCGTTGCGCAAGTAAGAGCCTTGTCTTTTACTGAGACAATCGCTCCCTATATGGCAGCTGCGGATGTGATAGCTGGTAAAGCGGGGGCAAGCTTTATCGCTGAAGCATTCATACTGGAGAAACCATTTATCGTCACTGCCTTTATCCCAGGCCAGGAAACCCCCAGCCTTCAATTCATAGAGCGTCACAATCTGGGTTGGGTTTGCCCGGAAACGACAGCCCAGAAAGAACTGTTTACCAGGATAACAAGCAATCCAGGGATAATCGCTGAAAAGATGAATAGCATTCGGGCCTACAAAGTCTGGAATATGCAGGCGAATCAGCATATTCGTCCGCTTATTGATCAGTTACTCTCGCGAGGGGATGACATCCCTGGTCGTCAGGAATCAGCCTAGGAAATCTCGTTTTTTGTCGCGCGCCAGTTAACGGTAGGCATGATCAGATTTCTATCGATGCGCTCGCGGTGCTTGATGGCGAGTCCGATCAGCGATTCAAGCACCGCCTCATCCAGCAGGTGCGGCTCGAGTCCCAGGTCGATGAGCTTTGTGTGAGCGGCGTTGTAATAATGCCGCTCAGCCTCGGCACGAGGATTGGGAAGATGCTCGACCTGTACCTCTAACCCAAAGTGCCTGCTTTCCCTGGCGACCATTTCTGCCAGTTCGATGAGCGAGAATTGCTCGGTAATCTGGTTGAAAACGCGGTACTCGCCCACTCCAGCTGGCGAGGTAATTGCCAGTTCAATGCACCTGATGGTATCTCTTAAGTTGATGTATCCGCGAATTTGCTGGCCCTTGCCATACACGGTCAGGGGATAATCGACAGTGGCCTGGGCACAGAAGCGGTTCAGAGCCGTGCCATAGATCTGGTCGTAGTCGAAACGGGTCGCCAGGCGTGCATCTTGCGTGGTCTCACCGGTCTCAACGCCATACACGACACCCTGGTTCAGGTCGGTGGCGCGCAGCCCCCAGATCTTGCAACAAAACATAATGTTGTGGCTATCATACGTCTTGCTAAGGTGATAGAAAGATCCAGGCTGTTTCGGGAAGGGCAAAACGTCCGAGCGTCCTTTGTGATGAATCTCGATAAAGCCTTCCTCGATGTCGATATTGGGGGTACCGTACTCGCCCATCGTGCCCAGTTTCACGAGATGGCAGTCAGGTGCAAATTCTTTCATAGCGTACAGGACGTTGAGCGTCCCCACGACGTTGTTTGTTTGCGTGAAAACGGCATGCCTGCGATCAATCATAGAATAAGGCGCAGAACGCTGTTCGGCAAAGTGTACCACTGCTTCGGGTTGAAAGTCTCGGAAGATAGCAGCCAGCGCTTCATAGTCCGTCGTATCGCCAATACATAATTGGATCTGCCGTCCAGAGACTTCTTTCCACGCTGCGACACGTTCATGAAGAGTATAGATGGGCATCAAACTATGGAAGCCGCGTTCAAGGTCGAAGTGCCTGCGCATTAAATTGTCGAAGATGGTGATATCATGCCCTTTGCTGGAAAGGTAGAGTGATTGGGGCCAGCCGAGGTAACCGTCGCCGCCCAGGATGAGAATACGCATAATTTTTTCCCTCATTTTTCCTAGTGCCTTGTCCATCAGCATTTGATGAGTGACATGTAGTGGCAGCCCTTGCGGCTGCCAGGCTCCCCACCCGGCCTGGCCCCCTACTGGGCAACCCGCGGGTAGAGGCGTGCGCCAATCAATACCAGAACCATCATAACCACGAACATAACGGCAAAGTCGATCACCAGCCCTGCTGTGCTGATCGTCTCGTTGGCAAGCATCATGCTGCGAAGCGCATCAACCTCGTAGCTCAGTGGGTTGCCACGCGCGATTACCTGCAGCCAGGCAGGCATAATAGCCACGGGATAGATCGCATTGCTGGCAAAGAATAACGGCATGGTCAGCACCTGTCCGATACCCATGAAGCGTTCACGTGTTTTCACCAGGCAGGCGATAATCAGGGAGAAAGTCGAGAAAGCGGCGGCGCCCAGCATAATAATGATAAAAACTCCCAGCAGTGCCAGCGGATCCCAGTTCATACGGACGCCCAGCACCAGTGCCAGCACGTAGATAATGATGGCCTGCGATAAGCCGCGCACGCCTGCCGACAGCGCCTTACCCAACACCAGAGCGGTACGAGGAGTAGGGCTTGCCAGAAACTTGTGAACGATGCCCAGATCGCGTTCCCAGATAATAGCAATCCCTGAAAAGATGGCAATGAACAGGACACTTTGAGCCAGGATACCCGGCGCCATGAAATCCAGGTAGCTCCTGCCACCGGTAGGAATAGCACGAATGTGGGCGAACACTTCACCAAAGATGAGCAGCCAGAGCATCGGCTGTATTGCGCGTGTCACCAGGTCAGTTGGATCATGACGAATCTTGCGTATCTCCAATTTAACAATCGTCAGTGTTTTGCTCACAAAGCGCGCGAACGCGGTATAAAATGATGTTCGGGGAAGGACCCTGGTTGTTTCAACGTTAGCCAAGCCTTCGGGCGGCGCGACGCGTACGTGCTGTTTCACGATAACTCCCTCCTGTTTCCAGAGTATTGCCGGTATAGTGCGTAAACACATCGTCTAACGTGGTATCAGGCCCACCAACACTTGCCTTCAATTCAGCGGGTGTGCCCATCCCCATGATTTTGCCCAGGTGCATGATAGCTATGCGCTGGCACAGGCTATCAGCCTCTTCCATGTAGTGCGTTGTTAAAAGCATGGTCATCCTTAGACGTTGGCGCAAGGACTCAAGGTGTTCCCAGACGGTTTTTCGCGCGATGGGGTCCAGTCCTACTGTCGGCTCATCCAGAAAAAGGACCGCTGGACGGTGAAGCGCTGCCTGGGCAACCTCCAGGCGGCGGATCATGCCGCCAGAGTAGGTGCGCACCAGCCTGTCCCCTGCCTCTTGCAGGCCCATGAACGCCAGCGCTTCGCGCACGCGCTTCCTCTGCTCAGCGCGCGGGATATCATACAATTGAGCAAAGACCAGCAGATTCTCATAGCCTGTCAGGCCCCCGTCTGCCGAAATCGCCTGCGGAACGTAGCCGATCAATTGCCGCACTGCCGTAGGCTGCCTGGCAACGTCGTATCCCGCGACTAGCGCCCGTCCTGAGGTCGGTGGCAAAAGCGTCGTCAGCATCTTGATGATGGTGCTTTTTCCTGCCCCGTTTGGACCCAGTAGACCGAAGACCTCGCCCTCGCCGACCGTAAAGGTAATGTGATCCACTGCCACGTGGTCACCGAAGCGTTTCACCAGGTCATAGCCTTCAACATTCTGTGGCAAGGAATCCCCGGCATTCATGCGCGGGGAGGAAGTGCCACGTCCGTAGCACACCATCCTTGCCCCTCCTTTCTTCTCTTGACTGTTTTGTTCATGTGTGCTACCATGCGCCTGTAGGCTTAGGCACTTCTGGTTCGCCAGAAGAGAGACGGTTCGCCTACAGGGAACCTTTCCAACTGAACAGAGGAGGTTCTGAGCGAGAACCCACGCTCAGGTAAAATGTTCGTGGTCGAACAACGCTCCTGCTCCGGCAAGTTCTGGTGCAGGACGGGTAGCTTGTCATGCTGCCCTGATGTGTCGGTCGATGAAACCAAAGCGGAAAGGTCTCCTTTCTGAGTTGCGGTCGAGGCCAGACACAAGTCCCTGCATGTATGCATGGGATTCATGACTGCTCTCCTGCATGTCTCCTCTCTTTCAATATGGGATCCCCGGCTGCTTGCAGCATATGTTCAAGAATGTGTTGCAGCTCGTCCTGTTCATGACTACCGAGTGGAGTAAGCAGACGAGCCAGCAGCTCTCGTCGCTGCTTCTGCCACGCCGCAATGCGCTCGCGTCCAGCCTCTGTGAGGCTGACTCGCACCATGCGCTCGTCATCAAGCTGGCGCTCGCGGATCACCAGTTCGGCTTTCTCGAGACGTTTACATGCGGTCGTTGCAGAGCTACTCGTGATGCCAAGTGCATCCGCCAGCTCACCAATACTTTGCGCGTCGGCCCGGTTGAGCCTGCGCATCAGCCAGTACTGCTCCTGCGTGATTTCTTCCCGCCCCACCGGGTGTGAAGCACGACGAATCAAGTGATACAGGTCGAGCATGTGATCGATCAGACGCTCCATCTCCATCTACTTTCTCCCTAAATATGAACACAGTTCCTTGATAATCAAGTATATTGATAATCAATATTTCTGTCAAGTCGAGATAGCCTGACATCCACTCAGAAATAGGGGTGCAGGGGACGAAGTCCCTTGCCGGAGCGCGAGGTGTCCTCGCACACTCTCTCCTCAGAGCCACTCAGAAATAGGGGTGCAGGGGACGAAGTCCCTTGCCGGAGCGCGAGGTGTCCTCGCACACTCCCTTCTCTCTCAGCGTGCCGCAGGTCCGCCAGCAGAATGATGAGCGGATCTTAGGAGATAGCTCATTGACAAATGAAAAAAGACAATCTACAATTCAGATAACATCAACTATTCTCCAAACAGCAAAAATGGGGTGACTGCGTACATGAAGACGCACATAGAGACACTATTCCGCTCTTCCCAGCCCTTTTTTTGCTCTTCCACCCATGCACCTGGCCTCGTCCTCCACTGATACATTCGTTGGGCATCCATAAAGAACCACTTCTCACGCCCACCTATGCCCTACATTTCCAGTATTCTCACACAAATTGGTAAAGTCTGACTCATATGGATCAGCCATATGGATTGATTCAGTTCAATATGTTACGTGAGAAGCTCTCCAGTATTTACTTTGTATACCCATAGAACAGGGATGGGGTATATGCACCAGAACAGCTCATTGAGCCAGCCAGAAGCGCTGGACAATTGCACATTTCAAACAGCTGGGAAAGTTAAGTCAGATTTGCTGGTGTTGCGTTACATGACACAAAAAATACATGTACATCTGCTTAACCTGCCGCCCGGCACGTTGCTCCCCTCAGTTGATTATGCCGAAGAGCGTCATAACCACATACATCGCATTGTCGTCTACAACCAGCAGGAAATCCTGCTAAAAAAGAGTCTCATCTTTGTTGGATTCATAAGCGCGATACGAGAACATGTCAGTCTGGCGACTCTCCAGGAACTGCACAGGGTGGATAAGCTGCTTATTGCGGAGCTGGCTGACCACTCGGGCCTTCTCAGCTACTCTTCATTGGGATTACGTAAGGGCCATTGGTATAACCTCGTCCTGCTCAGCGATCACACCGCTAAAGCCTACTTCAAGCACAATAGCACACACAGCTTTGCCGCCTACGAGTTAGCAACCCACTCCTATGCCTGGATACGGCTCCATAATGGTGTTATGCCAGGTGGGCTGCTGCACGACCAGATGAATTTACACAGTACGAAGTACTACACCTTTCCGGGGATAGGACAGAAATATATCAGGCGAGAAGTGCCATATGACGGTGTAGAAAGTAGCTTTTTTAGTGCAAAGAGGAGCAGCGATAGATGAAAGAGGATATTCAAGACCTTGTAATTATCGGAGGCGGAGTGATGGGGTTGTTTACTGCCTACGCAGCCGCCCCTTTTGCCAACAAGATCACCATTCTCGAGAAGTCGCGTATTGGCGATAAGAAGACAGCCTCCTTCGGCTACACGCGATCTATTAGAAACGATTATCTCGACCCATGTTACGCGAGGCTGGCTTACGAAGCGCGCAGGCTCTGGCTGGAACTGCAGCAGCAGGCGCCAGAACCGTTCATCGTCAACTGTGGTTGTTTAAACATTGCCAGAGAGGATGTGACGCCCAATCTTTCTGAAACCTACGCGGAGCAAAGTTACCAAACACTCGCCAGCCTCCACCTGCGCACTGAAGCGTTCACCCGCGACACACTCCGGCGGCGTTTTCCACAATTTGATGCTGACCTGGGACGACTGGATGTTGAGGCTGGCTTCCTCTACGTTCCAACCATCACCCGCACGCTGCTAGATGCTCTACAAGAACACCGGGTGAACATAGTGGAAGAAGTCGAGGTCGTCGCGATTGAGCAGCAATATAACGGCTTAATCGTCAGTACCGCTGCCGGGCAGTTTGTCACGCGCAAGCTTGTCATTACAGCGGGTTTGTGTACCAATGACATACTCCGGCGTATAGTGAACTGCCATTTGCAATTCCCCCTCAGGCCGGATCGGCCCAGCCAGTGTAAGTATTATATTCCCCCGTCAGAAAAGCAAGCGTTGTTCACGTCTGACGTTTTACCTGTCTTTGCCTATCTCGACGTCGGTATTTACGGCCATCCCATCTATGAAGGCAGGACGCCCGGTGTAAAGATTGGCTTTTATAATCCACCCGGCATCGATGTCGTGAATACGCGTATTCACGATGTTGCCAGCTTTGTGGAAGAATGTATGCCCGGCTTGCAGGATGCTGAAGCGGTCGAGGTGACAGAGGTTGATCAATGTTTCTATGATCTCGTGGCCGACGATAATTTTATCCTCGGCTCTCTGCCCGAATTCCCCGATATCGCTGTTGGAGTAGGGTGGCGCGGTACCGGCTATAAGTACGCGCCTTGGGTAGGCCAGGTACTCATGCAGGCCAGGTACTCATGCAACTGGCTCTACGGCAAGGAACGGTCTACGATATCAGCCGTTTCTCCCCGTGCCGGTTCCTGACATCAACCCTATAGGCATCCGCGACCATGCGGCAGAGAATTTGTAGTGGCCGATTATGCACATTGACGAAATACTCCGGCCACCCGTATGGGCCGATTTATCGCGCCCACAGCCGATTTATCGGCCTAGACCGGATGTCCCGATATCTCGATTTAATAGGTAACTTGCATTATCGCGCCCTGGGGCGGCAAGCAGGCCTGTTTATTGTATCCAGAGAAGGAGCATACCATGAGAAATACCACAACCAGGGGCATCCTGCAAAGACTGAGCGAGGGTATAGTCCAGGGGGCCGAGGGCTATGTATTTGAACTTGAACGCAGGGGCTATATCAAGGCCGGCCCTTACGTTCCAGAAGTTGTCCTTGATTTCCCTGAGGCGGTCAAAGAACTGCACCGGGAGTTCCTCCGCGCAGGGAGCGAGGTGATGGTCGCCTTGACCTACTATGCCCATCGCGAAAAGTTGAAGGATGTGGGCAGGGAGAATGACCTCGAACGGATGAACCGGCAGGCGGTGCGGCTTGCCAACGAAATCGCACGCGAGGGTGACGCACTTGTCGCAGGCAATATCTGCAATACCTGGGCATATGATCCCGGCAATGCCGGGGAAACTTCCCGCCTCGTGCGGGCCATGTACGAGGAACAACTGACCTGGGCAGTAGAGGAAGGCATAGATTTCGTCATCTCTGAGACAAACGACTACCTGGGAGAAGCCTTGATTGCCCTGGAGGTGATCAAGCAATTTGGCCTGCCTGCCATGGTCACGCTGGCATCGGTGCAGTCGAACGCGACCCGAGATGGCTATGACTACGTCGAGGCCTGCAAGATGTTGGAGGATGCCGGGGCAGATATCGTTGGTCTGAATTGTGACCGGGGACCGGAAACGATGTTACCCATCGTCGAAAAAATCCGCTCTACAGTAAACTGCTACGTTGCCGCCCAGCCGGTGCCATACAAAACCACTGCGTTCAATCCTACCTTCGAGTCCCTGTGTACACATGCTGGAGAGCATGCCTTCCCGCTCGCACTCGAACCATTCTTATACAACCGCTTTGAAATGGCCGCGTTTGCCCGCAGGGCCAGGGCCATTGGTGTCAATTACATCGGCATTTGCTGCGGCGGGGCGCCTCATTATGTGCGCGCCATGGCAGAAGCGCTGGGAAAAACCGTCCCCGCCAGCAAATACTCACCTGCTATGGAACTGCATCCTATGCTGGGGACACATGTAGAGGACAAAGACCAGAACTTCCTGGCCACTTGGAAGAATTGAGGTGATGCCGATGCTTCGTTTTGCGACGTACCTGGCTCCCAGTCTCTACGAAACCTACCTGTACATCGCACGCTATGTTGGGGCAAAAGTAGGCCATCCAACGACGCTGGCCGTTGGACAATCTTTGAACGAATTTGCCGAAGCTCAGGTGGATGTTGGCTTCATCTGTGGTTTACCGTATGTCCAGATGGCAGACGCACCCTCGTGCCCTGTTGAACTCCTCGTGTCGCCCATCTTGCTGGGCGAACGCTACCAGAACAGGCCGATCTATTTTTCGGATGTCGTCGTGCGTAGAGATAGCCCCTACAAATCTTTCACTGATTTACAGGGTTGTGTCTGGGCCTACAATCAGAAGGTATCTCACTCCGGTTGGAACCTGGTGTGCTACAGTTTGCTTGAACGAGGCAAAACACTTGATTACTTCGGTCGGCTGATCGAAACAGGCTCCCACCAGCGCTCCGTTTCGCTGGTGCTTGAAGGGCAGGCGGATGCCACGGCGATCGATTCGCATGTGCTCGACGTTTTCCTTGCCAGAAACAGAACCGAGGCTGCCGCATTGCGCATTATTGACATGCTGGGACCCTCGAGCATTCCACCCGTGGTGATCGCCAGGACGGTAGACCAGGCGCTGAAACACCTGATTAGGGAAGCACTGCTTACTATGCATGAAGATCCGCTCGCGGCCAGCGTACTGCAAGCCGGTGCAATTGACCGCTTCGTACAAGTCAGCGACCAGGATTACCAGGATATAAGGGAGATGCGCGCGAGAGTAGAAGGTTTTACCCATCATGGTGCATGGTTTGCGCCTCAGGTTGCGCACGATTGGCCAGCGTCATCGGAAGGAAAACGAACGCGCAGCACAGCGCGGGAATGGCCATCACCCAGTTGATGCCCAGAGCTGGAATGAGGAGACGCTCCTCCACCTCAACACACGTGCTGGACATGGAGCAAGTATTCCTTCCGATTTAACGGATTATGATCCATGCGCTTTCTTGTGGGACACTCCCCCTCTTTTTTGAGAAACCCGGCTTCTTGAACCATAAAAACGCCCTCACCCTCCGTAAAAGAAGGAAGTTCTCTCCTGAATTCCTCGGACGTTTCCACAGGCAGTGTGCCCGTCAAAAGGAACGTGTCGTTGTGCAGGATGGGTTGCTCGTAGACTGCCCGGAGCTGCGACAATTTGAACATGGCTGTGCTGATCGCGTGGACGGGGACGCTCAGTTCAAACTGGTTGATTGGTTCATAGACATCCGTGCCAGCCTGAGAGAGCGCCTCCATCAGCACCAGCGGAACCAGGTTTCTGAAGTCGCTTGCCGTTGTTATCGGGGCATAGCCCGTGTGGGTGAGGGTGACCACGATATCAGCCACTTCCCATCCGTACAAACCCTGCGCGAGGGTGGCGCGTACCGTCGCCTCAATCGCCCGGTAAAAGGCCAGAGGCAGAGCGCCGGGGGTACTTTTATACGTCACCCCGCTGCCCGCAGGCCCAGGCTCAACCAGAAAGCCAACGGTTGCTACAAATGGATTCTCCGCCGCTCCCATGATCTCTATGGCCTGCCCTGTGCCTCTGGGCTTTTCGATACAGACGATGCTGGTCTCCGCGAACCGAACATCCAGACCAGAGTGTTCCTTGAGCATGGTTTCGATCACCTCTTTTTGTACCTCCCCGAATATTCGGAGATAGATGGTCTGATGAACATCATCCTTGAGTACATAGATAAGGGGATCTTCCTCTGCCAGTTCCAGAAGCACTTGATAGAGCTGATGATCTTGTTCGCGGCGCGCGGCTTCAATACGCGTCTCAGACTTCGGCGTCGCGAAATGAAGCGTTTTGATATGGTCGGACCACTCACCGACCACATCGCCTATCTTCACCTGTTTCAACCCCCAGACTTTACAAAACTCGCCTGCCCCCACGTGTTGCGCTTGCACCGTTTTCCCTTCCCAAAACAGATGAAGCTTTTGAATCTTGCCTGTATACGTCTCGATGTCGCCGTCGTGCTTCCTCCTCTGCAGCTCCACATCGGTTCTCACGCGCATACTTCCCGAAAACACTCTGACATAGGCGACTTTTTCTCCCGTCGCCTCCTTCTCCAGTTTAAAAACGACTCCCGATAACGGGGCATCCTCCAGGCTAGTGTTGGAGGGAAACAGGTTGATGAGATCGGCAAGCAGCTCTCTCACGCCTGCGCCAGTGATAGCCGAACCAAAAAAGACCGGATACAGCTTTGCTTTCCCGACTTGCTGCATGAGTGCCGTTCGTACCTGTCCTTCTGTGATGGTCACTCCCTCCACATAGGCGGCAAGCAACTGCTCATCGAAGAGCGCAAGCTGCTCGATACATGCTTGCAAGAAGGTTGGATCGTGCAGGCGATTTTCAGCGACGGAAGCGTGCTTCGTCCCGATGTGTTCGGTCCTGTAGAGGGGGATGATATGCTCTGTGAGCTTTTCCTTGACACGCTTGATGAGTTCATCCGCTTGAGCGCCGCTGCGGTCTATTTTGTTGAT
>WNFA01004736.1_pt1 | contig 11348 bp, 7 predicted proteins | sample 5400481 | NCBI WGS metagenome assembly WNFA01 (sample SAMN13153340, study PRJNA577476) | soil metagenome | isolation source: 120 cm saprolite under Douglas fir tree site 2 hole 1 replicate 2 | place: USA:California | collected 2015-04-18
GAAGGTCTGCATCGATCAGGTCAACTTTATGGAGAAGTTGATGCAGCCACAAGAATTGCGCGGACGGATTCTCTCGTGGGCAGACGAGGAAATCAAACTCAAAAATCTACCACCAAATTCAGGGCGCGTGGTCGAAGCCCTTCTCTATCGCGGCGGAGAGATGCCCCGTGGTGAAGTAGACATCGCCACTGGAACGTCGGAGCGTAGTGCGCAGCGCATCGTCTCAGCATTAATCGATAAAGGTGTTCTCACCTCTGGCGGTCCCAGAGCGCCGCTGCATCTCGTTTTCCCAGCTGCGCTCGCGCCGCGCTGGATGCCAGGATTGTATCCGCCTCCTTCGTCGTTACCATCATCGGCTACGTAATCGAGGTCCCTCGATCGGGAAGGACCCGAATCTGAGCGCACTTTAGGCAGCTGCGCGGAGCATCCACTGGCCCTCTGTATTGGTGACAAAACGACCTTGCCTGAGCAGGCGACGACGTAGTCGGTGAAAGTCTTAGAGCGCGAGGAATACCCCTTAGCAAGGATGCGTCATCTTTAGGGCTTAGGAGTTCGAATCCAATCTGGTCAAAATGCTCTTGCAGCTTACGAACGGCCGGATTTCGAACCTGCCTGAGTCCAAATTGGAAGGGGAAAAGTCGGTGTCGTCTTTCGGGCGGCGGCGGTCATCGTGCCCAGGATTTTGGGTATCGCTCGAGCCGGAAACTGTATGATTCAGGTTAGAGTCATGGTTCACCCGCACTTCTCTCGACGTCTTCGCCCGGCGCCCCGCCAACCTAAGTAGCCCTTCCAACGTCGTCTCTCTCGAAAGCGAGAATTTGAGAATGTTGACGTTGTTGAACCCGCAGGTTTCGAACACGCTGGCCAGTACGAGGTACTCCTGCAGGCTCCGCTCCGCAAAGCAACCATCGGCCTGCCTGCGGTACTTGGCGAATCCGCTAGCACATTTCGAACCGAAGTCCCCCTTGTGAGGTATTTGCGTCACAGAAAAGCAACGGCAAAGGTTGGGGGGCCTAAATACATTTCCGCATGACAGAGAGGAGTACGTAACTTAAACTTCTAATTGAGCTGTAGAGGTACCTCATGACGCTGGACTTAAAACCAGAAATTGCCGCCACACTGGAAACCCTAGCTTCTGCTCAAGGTCTGTCCGCGGAAGACTACCTTGAGCAGCTCGTCGAAAGAGAGCTCCCGCACAAGCTGGAAGATGCCACCCGTTCGGAGGGCAGTGGCATGGTTTGGGAAAACGGGCTTTTTGTCTACCGTACCGACAGGCCGCTGCCATTGTGCGTAATCGATGATGCTATCCGCCAAGTCCGCGAAGAAAGGGCGCAGCACATCCTGGGCAAGCATTCTTGAAGCTATTCTTCGACAGCTCTGTCTTAGTTCCGGTCTTTTACGCTGACCATCCACTGTCCACAAGAAAAACGGGGATCTGGGAAACGGCGGCTCCTCTGCGCTACCCCAAACAGCCCCCACTAGCCCCCACAGCTAACTGTCGCCAACTGTTGCCAGAATAGGGCATTATACGGGCGTCCAAAGAACCTCTAAGGGTTTCTAACGGACATTGGGAAAATCAGTAAGTGGCAATAAACTCTGGAATTTAGCGATTTTTCTTCGGTTTTCTTCAATGGCCGAGACATAATCCCATCGGCTCCACCAACTTTTCCGTCAGCCCGGCCTTGCGCTCAGCCTCACCCACAGCGCCTGCTCCCTCTGATGAGGGTCATTGGCGAGCGTCCGCTCTTCGGGCGTCAGGTCCGCGAGAAAGCGCAAGCCTCTGACGCACTCGGCGCAGGTTCTCTCGGGGTCGATCCTAGCATCACGCCGTACAAGGTCGCGTAGGTCATCCCAATCGAATTCCGCGCCCTGCTCGAATTTGTTTATGAGGCGCCCAGGATCGAACGTATCGCGCGCCTGCCAGAGCTTCAGGACAACCAGGCGGCGGATGAGCGGCTGATCCAGCGGCCGCGTTGCGTATATTCCCAGATCATAAATGTCACGTGCCTTGTTGCGCTGATAGCACGCGCGAATCTTCTCGGCGAGAATTTCCGGCAAGGCAAGACAATTGATTTCAGCCGGAGCGAAAGGCAGTAGTTCGAAATAACTCTGTTGGCATTGAGTTTTTCGCTCCGGCTCCAGCGTCGGCGTCTCGCGGCGGCTGATCTGCAGTTTGATTTCGCTCTCGCCCGCACCGTTCCATTCATGCGCATAAGTCGGATTCACGCCCCATGACAGGCCGTCCATGGTCTCGTAGTAGTTGTCAGGAATGCGGAACCTGATCCCGTGGAATTCTTGTTCGAACGCCCCCATCATTGTGAGAATGACATCCTGGTGGTCATGTTCCTCAAGGCCCGTGAAATCCAGATCGGTTGAAAACCGCCCCTGGCTTCCGATGAACATTTTCCGCAGGCAGGTACCGCCCTTGAAGGCCAGCCGGTCAAGGATGCCATGCTGCGAGAGAAGCTGAAGCAGGAAAGTCAGCACGACCTCTTTCTCGGCAATCATCATGTCGCGAAGGCCGCATTGGGCGGAGTAGCGCCGCACCTGGGTTTGCGTAAGCATCGTTACGCGTCCTTCTTCAGCGTTTTTCGCCGGCCGAGCCCGGCGCTCTCGCGCAGTTCTTCGCGCGGCACATTGACGAACAGACGCCACGTCTTGTCATAGCCGATGGCCCTGCGCACCTTGGTCGTCGGGTTGGGCCCCATCCATGTCTGGGAACCGTGGACTGCGAGCCGTAGGAGCCGTTCACGGATGTCGGCGAGCATGTCCGCCTTGACGTGATCCATCACCCAGCCGAACCTGCGGACCAGTGCCGTCGAATCAATCCGTTCGAGATACTCCGCCGTCTTCGGCCAGTCCAGACGGCGGCTCGCTGCCGCAAGAATCTCGGCGGCTTCTCCCACGCCGCCGGCGAGCGCCGGGCGGTCGATGCAGTCGATGGCTGTCTTCTCGCGATCGGACATCATGACTTTGAAACCCAATGCGTCCACCGGACCAAAACCGAAGAACTTGCGCGGCTTGGGATTGACAATCGTCACTCGTCCCTCCCCCACCTGTCTGCCCCGCACGTGCGCGGGCGTCACAAGAATGACTGCTCTGCGATGCTGAGTCGTCAGGCCGTAGTGCGCAGCCGCACTTCCGTACCCAATATAGTAAGGATCGGCGATACGGCTCGCGAGCGCTAACAGATTGCTTTCGCCCAGCGCATCGGGGCCCTCCTCGGGCGGGATGACGAGGTACTCTCCCCAGCTTGCGCGTTCCAGCCAGCCTTTCCGGCGCAGGGATTCAATCACCTTGTCCGCCGCTTTTGCTTTCACTGCCAGCAGTTCGATAATCTCCGCCCGTCCCACTTCCCGCCGTTTCTGTTCGGCAAGGGCAAGCACGACCCGGCTCTCGTGCGATGATAAGGTCCGGACGGTGTGATCCATTATATTCCTTTGCACAAAACCCCCCGTATAAGGGGGTTTTGATGAACAAAATAGCAGTTTTGGCTCTCCCTGTCAATATTTAGTTGCACAAAACCACCCTTAAATGGGGGTTTTGTGCAACTAAATATAAGAAGTGAGCCCGCTATCGAGCGCACTGCTTTCATGAGCCGCTGGCAAGAAAGACGTTGCACGTGAGCATACAGGCCGCGCGGCGAGCTTCGGTTCGATAGTTTCCGAGTTTGTTCAACCTCGGGGCCGTAAACAGCAGCCAAGAACGCGAAGCCATCGCGCTGGCAGAAACGCTTCGCGCCGACGCCTTGACTATCGACGACAAGATCGGGCGCAGGGAAGCGGAGCGTCGGAAGTTACGTTTGATTGGAACAGTGCCGGTCTTGGACGACGCGGCGGAGGCCGGCTTGGTTGACCTCCCTAATGTTCTTCAGCGATTACAAGCTTTCGGGTTCTATCTCGACGGCAAGCTCTTGCAATTCCTACTTGATCGAGATTCCGCACGCTAGCGACGCAGGACCGAAAGCTAAGGTCTGCGTCGTACGCTCCAGCTTGTCTAGGTTCCTTACTCGGCTCACCTACGTCCACTCTCCCGAGCGTGCAAGGCTTTCCACTGTGGGAGAGGAAGAGTTGCTTAAAAAGGCAAAAGTCCTGTGAACGGATAACTCGCGAAACCGTGAGAAGAGGTCTGTTGCTGTTGATGTATTTTCATTGCAGTGAAACGTATCCTTCTCCATGGACCCTCTGCCGCACATCCCCGGTGCTTTGCAAAACCTACTCTTGCCTCGATTAAACTTGCACGGCTATGGCGAATAAAAGACGAATATGATATTTTCCTGCTATGCCGGTGCGCTCATGCCGCGTGACGCTCCAGACATGAATGGCGTTTCGCATACGGTTGAGATCACTTCCGCTGCATTTTATGAAGCGGTGTCACCATGTCTCGCGGCGACGAATAGGTTGGCGGAATCGCCCCGGGGCTCAAACGCCGTTAAGGTGTCGGTCGCGGATGTTCGTGTCGAGCATGAGGTCAAGACCATGGATTTCACGAAGTGGTTCGAAGAAACGGACGGCTCGCCACGCGAGGTAAGTGACTATCTGAATTCGATCAATCCTCGGCCGCCCCTGTTGTATCCAGCAACGACGATGAAAGCTAAATCGTGCGGACCTGATAGCGGGCGAGAGGAGGTTCGTTCTCAGCGCGTTCCGCTGTGGAATCTCACCGGCGTCTGGAACGGGGCGGTGCGCAAAATAGAGCTCGATGCCAAGGACAAAATATATTATGACGCGAAAGACTTCCAGAACTTGCTGGCTCTTCAGGCAGAGCAAGGACTCCACTCGCGTCGATGATGAGGAAGTAGGAGGACTAGGGTTGGCACCGTCGTCAAACTACAACGTCTTTGCACATCTCTCAGCCGAAAAGTGCGTGATGTATCGCACCGTTCTGAATGTCTTTGTGCAGGCCAAGGCCCGGTTTGTCATACATCTCCGGCCAACGGATGTGGAACGGCACTTGGCGGACGATGGCGTGAGGTACGCGGATGGGACGGCAGTTGAAATGATGTTGCAGCAGTTAATGGCGTGGGGGAATCTGGAGGCGCATCCCGACACTGCGGAAGTGTTGACGGTGGATGACTTTTGGCGGGTCCGGAACCTGTATCAGATGTCTCCTGCGGGGGAGGCGGCGGAAGCGGCGCTGGTGGTGTTCGAGCAATCGCTCCGGCAGCCAGGCGAATTGCAGGCGGCGGCGCTCGACGACATACGCAAACAGCTCGACCAGGTCATCTTTCTTTCGCAGCAGGTAAAAGTTGACGATGCGAACGTATTCAATGCGTTTTCGCTCTTGAGGCAACGGTTTGATGAGCTCACGGCGCAGGCGCAGCGGTTCATTGGCGGCTTGCAGCGGCGGATTGAGCTGCAGGGGCTGAATGTTGAATCCTTTCTTACCTACAAACAACGCCTGATCGACTACCTGGAGCGGTTCTTGTCGCAGCTCGTTCTGGCGGGGCATGAAATAGCCATGACCATTCGGTCGATCGAGCCGGAGAGCATCAAACCCCTGCTACACCGCGTGGCGGGGCGAGAATTGGTTGATCGGCTGACGGTAACCGACGAAGACCGCGCGCTGGCGCGGCGAGCGTGGCAGCAGCGCTGGGAGGGGCTTTGTTCCTGGTTTGTCGGGAGCGACACACGGCCGTCGCAAGCGGAGGAGTTGCGCGGCGCGGCACGGGCGGCGATTCCGTCTCTCGTAGCGGCAGTGACGGGGATCAATGACCGGCGAGCGGGGCGGAGCGACCGGGCGGCCGACCTGCGGGCACTGGCTCTGTGGTTTGCAGAAGCGGAGGATGATCAGGCGGCCCATCGGCTGTGGCGAGGCGCGTTTGCGCTCGATTCCTGTCGGCATCTGTCGATTGACGGCGACACGCTGGACCAGCGCGGCGGCGAGCCTGTGTCCTCAACGACGCGTTGGATTGATGCCCCGCCGGTACGGATTTCGCCGCGGCTGCACAATTCCGGGCGATACGCGGCGCGGGGACGGCCGCAGAACGTGATTGACCGGAGCGCGGAAAGAGCGAAGCTCGGCCAGCTGGCAGTTCAGGAGGCGGGGGAGATCCGCCGGTCGCGGCAGATGCTGGCGACCGGGCGGCGCCTACGTCTGTCGCAGCTTGACGAGTTGCCGGAGGGAGCGTTTCAGTTGTTCCTTGATCTGCTCGGCGATGCGCTGGCGGCCAAAACAGGATCCGCAGCGGCGGTCTCGGTGACATCCAGCGATGGCGTTCTGCAGATCGATCTTGAGCCAACCGAGGATGGGGCCAAGGCTGTTATCCGCACGACTGCCGGTGTGTTGATCGGCGAAGACCACTATCTGACGATTCGTCCCGTGGTGGAGGATGGCGAAAAAGCGGATGAATCGTGGGGGCTGGAAGTTGCGCAATCGCTGGTGGCGAGAGGATAGATCTGGACATGGATACCTCTTTGCCGCGGCAGACGATATCGAGCAGCTTGCAGGCGCAAACCGTCCATGAGCGGCGGCGTGCGATTGCTGCGCTGTTGCGGCGGCCGCTGCTGACGCCGGGCGAGAAAGGGGCTTCCGATTTCATGCTCGTTCGCCGGCATGCGACGTGGCTGCGGGAGTGGTTCATGAGGCATTGCCAATGGACGCTTCACGTCGAAAGCGAACTGGCGCGCTTGCGCAAGACGCCTGGCGACCTCAACGATTCCACGCGGCCGCTGCTCGATACCAAGGAGCAGTCATTCACGCGGCGGCGGTACGTGGTGCTGTGTCTGGCGCTGGCAGTGCTGGAGAAATCCGAGCGGCAAACGGTGCTGCGGCGGTTGGCGGATGCCATCGCCGGCGAGTTTGCGTCCGATCCGCAGTTGGACCGCAACAGAGTTTCCTTTGACTTGGCGCTGCGCGAGCATCGCCGGGATCTGGTGGAAGTCATCAAGCACCTGATCGATTTGCGTGTTCTGACACGGGTGGATGGTGACGAACAATACTTCCTGGCCTCTCCGGACCAAGACGTACTGTACAACGTCAACGGCGCGGCATTGGCGGCGATGCTAAACGTGCGGCGCGGGCCGTCAACGATGGCGGCACGATCGACCGAAGAGCGCATCAACGCTATCGTGGACGAGCCGTTTCCGGACACCGAAGAGGGCCGGAATCGCCGGCTGCGCACGCGATTGTTTCGCAGATTGCTGAACGACCCGGTAACCTACTATTCGCGGCTCAGCGAGGAGGAACGCGCGTATTTTGTGCCGCAGCGCCCCTCGATCGTAAAAGAAATTGAAGGCGCAACCGGATTGGTTCAGGAGACCCGGCGCGAGGGTGTGGCGATGATCGACCCGGATGAACTGATGACCGACGTGAAGATGCCGGAAGAAGGCACGGACGGCCATGCCACGCTGCTGATTGCCGAGCATCTGGCGACCCGGCTTCGTGACGAACGGACGGACCCCGTGAGCATTTCCGAGCTGGAAGTCTATGTCGAATCGCTGATTCGGCAACATCGACATCACTGGCGGAAGGACGTCAGCGAGCCAGGCGCAGCCAGCGTATTGCTGTATGAAGCGCTGGGTCGCATGGAAATGTTGAGGTTGATTGATGTAGACCCCAAGAATCATGTGGTCACGCCCTTGCCGGCGATCGGCCGTTTTGCGGTTGGTACTCCACACGCCGATGCATCACCGATGAGAGAAAGGACTCCGTGACTTCAGGACATTACTGAGGGTCTGTGCGGATTGAGTGGAAAACATGGATACGGTGAGACCTCAGGGGATTCCGCTGCCGCAGGCAGCCAGTGCGCGCTGGCAGCCGCTACGATCGGGACTGGTGAATCTGTATCGCTACGACGATCAGGAATTTCATTTCCATTGCGGTCGGCTGCTGCTGCGGGGAAACAACGGCACGGGAAAGAGCCGGGTGCTGGCTCTGCAACTCCCGTTTCTGCTCGATGGAGAGACGTCGCCGCATCGTGTCGAGCCAGACGGCGATTCTGCCAAGCGATTTGAGTGGAACTTGTTAATGGGCAAGTATGATGACCGTCTTGGTTACACCTGGATCGAGTTCGGCCGCCGGGACGATGCCGGCTGCGACCATTACCTCACACTCGGTTGCGGCGTGCGCGCGGTGAGCGGGAAAGGCATCGCCGGGAGGTGGTTTTTCGTCACGCCGCAAAGGATTGGTAGTGATCTTGCGCTCTGCTCCCCGCAAGGCAACCCGCTGTCAAAAGACGCGCTGCTCGAAGCGCTCGGCGGCGCCGGCCAGCTGTTCACGACCGCTTCGGAATATCGGGTGGAAGTGAACCGCCGGATGTTTGAACTGCGGCAAGATCGCTACGAGGCATTGGTCGATCTGCTGATTGAGCTGCGCCAGCCTCAGCTGGCGCGCCAGTTGGATGAAGGGCGGCTGTCGAATGCGTTGAGCAACGCGCTGCCACCGGTGTCGCAAACGATTATCTCGCAGGTAGCCGAGGCCATGCGCGGGCTGGAGGAAGATCGGCTGGCGCTCGAGAACCTGGTCGCGGCCAAGCGGTCGGCGGATGCATTTCTGAAGGAGTATCGCCAATATGCCGCGATACTCGCGTGCCGACGATCCGCAGAGGTGCGCAAGGCGCACAGTGTGTATGAAAGTCGCCAACGGAAACTCCGAGAGGCGGAGAGCGCTTGTGATCAGGCAAAGGAACAAAGCAAGTCATTGCTGGCCCGGCAGGAGGAGCTGTCAATGGAGCTGGCAACTGCGCTGGGAGAGAAGCAGACACTGGAGAGCAGTCCCGAAATGCGATCCGCACGGGATCTCGATGCCGCCGCGAAACGCGCCGCGGAACGACGGCGCGATGCCGAAAGAGCTGCCGACGAGCATGCGGACTCGTTGCGGGAGCGGGAATTTTGTGAGCGCGCGGTTGAACGAAACCAGGAGCGAGTTCAGACAGTGACTGCCGCTCTAAAGAAATACCTTGATGAAGCGCATCTCGGCGCGGCTGCATGCGGCATGGATAAAGAACACGACGAGGGGATTCTTCAGGGCATGATAGCAGAAACGAACAACGCAACGCTCCTGGAGGAAGTCCATCGCTCGCTGACTGAGGCGGTTCGCGAGCGGCGTCGAGCGGCTCGGCTGCTCGGTAGGCTGAATGCAGACGTGGATGCTGCGAGGCAGGTGCTTCAGGCTGAATCGGACAAGCGCGACCAGGAACAAGGGCGGGTCTCCGAAGCCGCAGAGGCGGTCAGCGCCGCGGAGCGAGAAGTCCTTGGTTCAGTTGGCGCATTGGCGGAAGCATATCGCCAGTGGTGTGCCGCTGTCGTTGTGTTGGCGCCGGCATCGGTTCCGGAAGTCGTGCCGGATATCTCCGCGTGGTGTGAGGAGAACATCGCCGCAACCAGCCCTGTGCGTGCGGCCGTGGATCAGGCGATGGAGAACTTCCACCGCGGCGTGGCATCCGAGCGGGCAGCGGAAGAGCAGGAATTGCGGTCGGTTGAAGAAAAGCTGCGCGTACTTTGCGACGAACAGGAACGGCTTTCGAAAGGTGAGCATCAGCCTCCGCCACCGCCGTATACGCGCGATCCCGAATCTCGCAGCGCGCGCGATGGGGCGCCATTCTGGATGCTTTGTGAGTTCTTTGAGCATGTGCCTGCCGAGCACAGGGCCGCGATTGAGGCGGCCATGGAATCGTCGGGTTTGCTGGACGCGTGGGTGAATTCTGAGGGAGCGATCCGAAGCAAGGAAGAGCGTTTAGACACGTTCCTGGTGGATGAGGAGCCGCAGGCGCTGTTGCAGAACTATCCGACGCTGGCGGACGTGCTTCGTCCGTCGGGTGACCGTACGGGCGGCCCTGCAGGAGTGCCTGTGGAGGTGATTGGGCGCATTATTCACCGGATCGGGCTTGGCGAAGACAGCGGTCCAGTGTGGGTGGATCTCGCGGGACGATGGCGAATTGGGCCGAAGCTCGGGCGGTGGACGAAGTCTGCCGCGCAACACATTGGCCAGGCGGCACGTGAAGCCGCACGGTTGCGGCGGCTGCGAGAGTTGGATGGCGAGCTGATGACCTTGCGACAGGCGCTCTCGGAGATTCGCGCGGCACTGACGGAACTCGATCAACGGGACGCCGCGGCAAAAGCGGAAGCGGCTCTCGTCCCCGATGACGGCGGCGTGCGCCTGTCCGTTGCCGAACGGGATGCGCAGCGGCAGCAGCTGACCCAGAGACGAGTTCGTTTGCACGAGACGGAGGCGCGTGTTGGTGCGGCCGCAGAAGTGTTCCAACGCAAGACCGCCGAGAGGGACGCGACGGCCATCGATCTGGGCCTGCGCGAGTGGATCGACCGTTTGCGGTCGCTCGAAGATGCCCTCGGTGAGTACGAGCAGGCCCTGGGCTCGCTCTGGCCTGCGGCACGCGAGCGGATGTTTGCGGACCAGGCCTTGCGTGAGGAGCGATCGCGGTTGGAAAACAACCGCCTTCGCGAGGATCGATTGCACTCGGCGAAGCAGGAGGCGGAGCAGAAGACCGCCGCTGCTGATGCACAACTCGCCGTGCTTCATCAGACGGTTGGCGCAGCGGTCGAGGAGGTGCAGCGACGGCTGCGCGAGGTTGAGGGGCGTCTCGAGCGCATTCAAAGGGAACAACAGGAGGCTGCTCAAGCCTTGGGCGGGGCGCAAGAGCGCGTCCGACTGATGGCATCGTCCATCGGCGACCTTGAGCGGGAGATCGCGGCGGATATGGCCAACCGCGCGCGGGCGATCGAACATCTGTTGCGCTTCGCCAACACGGGCCTGCTCCATCTCGCTGCCGCCGAGGAGCGGCCGCTTTCGGGGCAAGCGCAGGGTGAACTTTCCGCCGCCGCGGCGGTCGATCTAGCAAGGCGAATCGACGTCACCCTCCAGGCGATCGATTACAGCGACGGTGCCTGGGAAAGGAATCAGAAATTGATCTATCACCACGTGCAGGAAGTGACCAATGCTCTGCAAAGTCACGAATATCGCCCCGAGCACACGACGGATAACGATGTGTTGGTGGTGACAGTGCTTTTTCAAGGCGAGCGGCGACAAATGAACGACTTCAGTTTCTTGCTGGCTGAGGAAATCGTCAATCGCGGCGCATTGTTGACCGCCAAGGAACGCGAGGTGCTTGAGAACTATCTCATTCACGATGTCGCTGTCGAGCTCGGATCGCACATCCGCCGCGCCGCGGAACTGGTGCGCGATATGAGCAAGCAGCTGCAACTGCGCCCGACTAGCACCGGCATGATGCTGCAATTCAAGTGGGAGGCGCTGTCGGAGGGGCCTGCTGCGTTTAACGAGGCCAGAAAAAAGCTGATGGGAGAAAGTTCCACCTGGTCGCAGGCGGATCGCATGTTGCTCGGCGATTTCCTTCAGGAGCAGATCCGCTTGGTGCGAGAGACCGAGACGAC
>WNFA01016132.1_pt1 | contig 11346 bp, 5 predicted proteins | sample 5400481 | NCBI WGS metagenome assembly WNFA01 (sample SAMN13153340, study PRJNA577476) | soil metagenome | isolation source: 120 cm saprolite under Douglas fir tree site 2 hole 1 replicate 2 | place: USA:California | collected 2015-04-18
CTCAAAGGGGAATTTCCGTAGAGTGTTTGAGGGATCTCCGCATAGTAGCGCCAGGCGCTGCGGTCTGCGCCTGGGCCACGTGGTGGTCCATTCGTGTCCTCTTCGGTAATGAGCAGGCGGCTTGATAGTGAGAACAAGTTGTCGTGCTGCGGCGTCCCAGGGTAAAAGCGACTCGCGTTACCGTTTCCGACGGGTAATCGCCCAAGCAAGAGCGGCAGCGTAAACTGCGGTGGCGGTTGCAGCGGCTGCACCTCTGCATGTGGTTGTCTATCACCCAGTAACCAGGCATAATAACTTTTGCCGGGCTGGGGATCAGGGATATGCTGTAGTTGAATCTGCAGTTCATCGGCGATGCCTTGAGCGGTGCCGGTATCGAATTGCCCGCTGCTGAGGAAGAAAGCCCGCCCGCTTGGAACCGGAGAGGGTGGACTATTCTTGTAGAAAAACGCGAAGTACGTGCCTAGTCCCGATCCAAGCAATACGAGAATAAGCAGAGCGACCAGGGCCGTGTAAAGGTCTTTCCATCGTCCCCTTGTTGGAAGCGAGAGGGGCGCGGAGGCAGGAGGAGCTGGTGCAGCCAGGGTATCTGATCCCTCTATCGCCCCAGTCCGTGAAGGAAAGCTGTCTTGTGGGGATCCTCCTGCCGCTTCTCCGGCGGATCCAGAAGCCGAGAGTGGTTGCCAGGAAGCTGGTGTGGCTAGCTGCGGCGCTGCGTATCCAGGCGATAGTATCCCAGGTTTGCCATTGGCAGCCGATACCGCCGGAATAGCGCCCGAGGCGGGTGATATTGAGAGAGAAGAGGGCGTAAAAGATGATGTGGAGGACGCCGCCGCTCCGACTCCCATCTGAGCAGGAGAGGAACTGAAGTACGTGGGCATCTGGTCTGCATCCAATGGGGTTAAAGCCTCGCTCAATCCCTCATTTGATGGCACATTGAGGGCATCAGCAAGGGCAGTTGTCATGGCAGTAGTGCGGGCGAAACGCGCATTTGGGTCCTTGGCCAGAGCCGTCATGATGACCAATGTCAGGGCGGGCGGGATATTTGGATTGAGAAGAACAGGAGAAGTCGGTACAGCATCGAGGTGCTGCGTGAGCACTGCCATCGGGCTATCGCCCCGAAATGGTGGTACGCCTGTTACAACCTCATAGAGAATGACGCCAAGCGAATAAATATCGCTCCGCTCATTGCCCGCGTACCCGAGAGCCTGCTCAGGTGAGGTATACAATGGCGTGCCGAGGGATGTTGCCGTGAGCGTACCGGCGGATCCCAGGAGCTTGGCAAGGCCAAAGTCGGTGAGAATGGGCTCGCCCATAGGGTTGCGCGCTGTATCATGCTGATCCAGCAGGATATTCGCGGGTTTGATATCGCGGTGGATCATCCCTTTCTGGTGTGCGTAGTCAACAGCGAGGCTGATCGAGGTGCAGAGATTGACGATCTCGACTGGAGACGGAATGTTGCCCTTCGCGGAGGTGTTGGCGATATAGTCGGCCAGCGTCCGCCCCTCGACGTAGGCCATGACCATGTACGCAGTGGGCGTGTTTGACTCGGGTGGTTGGGAGACCTGGAAATCATAGATTTGCACGATATTGGGATGGCGCAGGGAGGCGATGACCTGCGCTTCACGCTGGAAGCGCGTCGCGAACGTCGGGTTCGCTTGCAGATTAGGGTGGAGCAGCTTGATAGCAACATAGCGCTGCAGTTGCGTATCATACGCCTTCCAGACCTCGGCCATACCGCCATGTCCCAATCGTTCCTGTAACTCGTATTTCCCAAACCGCCTGATCGGTCCTGTACTCATCGCCTTCTCCTCTTATATTATCTTGCAGGGATCGCTTGCTGGACACGCCCGAATGTCAAACGTTGCCAGGCTCTGGATGGTATAGTGAATCTGCAGGACGCCAGGCGTCACCTGACCTTGCGGGTTGATCTGGCCGACAAACGCGGTGTTTGCCAATGTCGCCAGAGCGTCCAGCAGGCTGCGGGCATTGCTCCCGACCAGCTGGGCGTCAGTCATATGATAGAGTTGCAGTGCCTCGGCACGCATGGTCAAGAACCACTCGTTCACCACATTCATCTCCTGGCTGATCCGGTTAGCAAGCGTTCTCTGCTCCGAACTCGCCTGCGGAAGCGTGGCTATTTCTTGCAGATGCTTGCCAATATGGTACAGGTAGCCGGGGGGGGGATTCTTGGTCGCTCGATCGAATGGCAGCAAGCCAATTTTCGCAACCTTCGGATCAGCGTATATGGGTTGACCTGGGAGGTCTTGCGCCAACTGGGTATAAGCTGTCCCGTCGAGGTAGTCAATGATACGTATCAGCTGGCGGCGTATGAGACCAACGTTCCCGGACTTCTGGACGTCCCTGGCGATATCGGCCCATGTTAGAATCAGTTCTGTATTTCTATAGAGCCAGATATCTAATCCCCCACTTAGCCCTGCCGCTTTGACTGTAGGGTCATCAGAGAGCAGGTAACGAATGTGGTCATACAGACTATAGTGGTTCACCGTATCTGCGGGATTAGGCGTTTGAGAGAACTCGGCATAATAGAGCCAAGTGGTAGGGTTCAGTGAAGGACTAGGGGGCAGAGAGGTTGCATCTTCTTCAGTAATCAAGAAGCGACTGTTGGCTGCGAGCAGGTCGGAGTGCAGTCCATCGCCCAGATAAGCTAAGTTTGCTGTGCTATTAGTCACACTTAATTTCCCGAGAGGGATTGGATTCCATTCCAGGAATCTATCGTTCAACAGCCAGGCGTAATAACTCTTATCCGGCGGGGGAGATGGAATGTTGTTTAGTTCGATTACTAACTGGTCGGTGATGCCCTGGCTGCTCTGCGGATTTGCACTCAACAGCCCGCTGCTGACAAAGTAGGCGAGCTTCACTGAACTACCCGCCGTAGAGCCAGTTCTAGAAGAGAGGAGTTGCAATCTCTGTAGGACGGTCGGCCATGTTATACCACTCGCTACCCCCTCCACTAAGCAGATTCCTATGAGCCACAAAGCCAGAATGAGTTGTGAGGCACTCCGTTTTGTACCCCAGCGTTCACGGGACGTGGTAAACATGAATTGCTGTCCTGCGTCATCTGCCATAATAAAAGTCTCCTTGAGAAAGATCACCATTCTTGTCTATCCTGGAGGTGGGGAGCGACGAAAGGTATATCTTACCTGACAGGCGAATGCTGATTAAGTGCTGTGCTCTATCCACCGGTAAAAGATAGGTGCTGCGATTCGATAGATATCCTTTTCGAATGTCACTAGGTCACGCTCGAGCAACGTTTGTAATGTGCGGCGAAGTGCCTGTTCATCAAAGTCACCTTGCCGGGCAATAGAAGTGAAGTCAGCCTCTTGTACTTGGCTGAGGAAAGCCAAGCAGGTCCGCTGTTGCCGATCGGAACGCTCCCACAGGTCTCGGAAATAGGTATCCCACCAGTTGTCCAGTACACGAGTTATTGCTAAGGCAACATCCTGCACCTCAGCGTGTATACGATTCTCCGCATTCAGTTGCTCGATGAGTTCCGAACAGACTGCCTGCACTAAGAATGGATGACACCCTGTCATGCGAATAATCTCTTCGACCACTCCCTCACCGAAAAGCTCCCTACCGGGGAAACCGGGAGTAGGATTCAAGATCAGGTGATGCGCTTCGGTGGGTTGCAGAAAACTCATTCTGAGGGTTTTCGCATTCACAAAGTACCCTGCCCAGTTCACACTCATCTCGCTGAAAGTGTGCACCCCGCTGAAGAGCAGAGCCACATGGGAACGGTTTTGGACCGTACTGCGGAACCAATCCAACAACAGGCCAAGATCGAGATAGCCGGCTTGGCCAGCTTCCTCGATCTTTTCAAATTCATCGAAAAGCATGAGAACCGTGCGGCCTTTTCGTTCCAGCACTTGTTCCAAGCCATCAAGCCATTCATCGAAGTGGAGATACACCGCTGCCTCGTTCCTATGTCTAGCCTCTTGTAACCTGGCACGATCTAGCTTTCCCACGTGAATGCCACGCATGCTTGTAGCTTTATTTATTTCCGCTGCAAGCTTACCTAGAAAGGCATCGATGCTCGAAGTGATCCCACGGGCCTGTAAATCATAGGCGATGGGGATATAAGTAGCTCCAAGCAGATTCGGTAGCTGCTTCAGTGTGCTGCTTTTCCCCATCCGCCTCTCGCCTTTGAGCAGGAATGTCGGGCGAAGGTTCCCTTTGCTAAGCGCTTCGCTCAACTGGCGGACAATGTCACGGCGCCCGACGAAGAGGGGATCATGCGGTCTGAGTGCCTGGCCAGGATTGTACGGGTTGTCAATTTGACCGACTCCTTCTGCCCCTTGCTCCATTTTTTCTCGCTCATACCTGGCCGCCGTTCGCCAGTTGACGATTACCTTCCCAAGCAGGGTATTCAGCCCTGCATCGGGAAATGCCGTGTTCGGGTAGATGCGTTCTAGATGGGTGAGCATCTCTTCGAGAGCCTGCCGCCGTATCTGCCAACTTAGCGGCCCGCAATAGCGGGCCGCTTCCCGGCTGGCATCAACTAAGCGAGCAAGGGGAGTCGCCCATCGCGGATCAACCAACTCCAGCTCTCGCGGAACAATTTCGCCAAGCCGCCCGGATGCTCTGGCGATGTCGCGCATACTTTCACGCATCTCCATCTCGCGCAGGGCAATCTCGAGTGACGCTCTCAAGGCAGCAGGACGTTGCTGAGGCCGCTCATCTACGATGAAGGCAACCTCCTTCAGCGCCGATTGAATATCTTGTTCAAGGGCAATCAGGAGGGTTCGTCGTAATTTGGGCAAAGGGAGGAACACACACTCATCCCAATAGAGCGATGACCGGTGCAGATGGTCAAACACGCGTAGTGGGTTTTTTCTGCTCGCACGATATGTCCATAGTGCCGAGGCACCACTCACCGGAAACAGTACCAGCCGATAATAGCCGAGCAGATAACTTGCCAAAAATACGCAAGCGACAAGTACGCCACCCAGGATACCAACAGATGTCTCTCGTGCAAGAGTCCAGGCTACGGCCCATCCCAAGCCTCCAACGAGGCTTCCCATGACCCCCCTCCCCATTCCCCACTGCTGCCCTTTGGCGGTCCCCCCGACAAGACCTAGTGCCATGGCTACTACTATTCCTCTCGCGAAGCCTTCATTGATGTTACCCACAACGATACCCGTCAGGCCTAGGGCGGTCCCTAACACAATTCCTAACCCGGTATCTCCCAAAATGCCTGCTACGATGCCGCATCCAATTCCAAGGGCAGACGCTTGAACCGCGAAAAGCAGCATACTCCGTGCTGAAACGATACGGTTGAAAAAAGCAGAGGAATAGCCAGGTGCATGGCACAGCCAGTGCATACTGCCAGATGTGCTGTAAGGGCGAAAGGGGAGCCTGCTTGTCTACTCTCATGGGTATCATTTAACGCATCACTCCCCCGTATGTCTCTCCGAAACGACGCTCGAACTCTTGCCAGTAGGATAGGTCTTCCGGGCGGTAATAGTCCTGATCTTGTTCCCGCGCTGCGAGCACTTTGTCCTCGAGCAGCATCTTGCCCGCCAATTGCAACCGAATGGGCCAGTACTCCCCACCCTGCTGTCCGTACTGCAACAGGCGCTGCTGCTCTTGACCTGTCAAACCGGTCTCGGCTGCCTTGGACTGGACGAAACGTTCGGCCTCCTTGCTACTGAACGGTCTGATCCTGAGTTGCTCGAAGACGTTGAAAAAGCCGCTTGTTTTCCCATAATCACTGATAAAATCGATCAATGGGATTTTGCTTGCCACAATCAGGCACAGGCCATTTTGAGTCATGGCACGCAATGCAGTGAAAAAATGCAGGTCAAACACCTGTCGATTGCCAAAACCTTCAAACTCATCGATACATAGGACGGGAACTTGATTTTTTGACGTGAGTTCCTGGATTACTTGCTCGAGTGATGCCAGTCCTCCGTCAGCGCTGTCGAATGTACGCCTCTCTCTACCGAACGACTCGATGGCGCTTGCTGTAAAGCCAACAGCCGTCGCGCAGCGAGCTGTTGTCGCATCGAGATAGCCGATCAGATAGCGTGAGCCTAGCTCCTTACTAGCAATCAGTCTCAGACAGCTCATGAACCAGGTCTTACCGATGCGCCGTGGCCCAACAATCGAGGTTGATGCTCCGTTGCGCGTGCGATTCAGGAGCGTTTCACGTTCTCTGACCCTCCCATAAAACTCGCCTGGATCTGGAAGTGGTTGATTAAAATAAAAAGCTGAGAGAGGGGTAGGAGATGTTTTCGTATGGCTTGGTACTGCTTGCCACCTGTCGGCTGCGTCAACTTGCTTGCCGTAAAGGAGGCCTGTGGGATCAGTCGCCGAAGCCCCTACTTGCAGGGTTGATGCGGTCACAGCGAACCTGGTGTTCAGCTCTTCGACAACTTTGCGAATATCCTGAGCAATCTGTAAAAACGCTTCGTCGCGGTCCGACCACCTGGTAATTGGTCTGCGATCGGCAGGCAGGGCCTGGAGCTTGCTGAATGGGGCTCGCTCCCAATCGGTTGGACGAAGGATTACAGGGATGACGCACGTTTCCTGGGATTCGTGTCTTTCCAGTGCTCGCCTCATCTCGATACTGTAGCAATAATCAGATGCCATGAAATCTGGACTGACTAGCAGCAGAATGATGTGGGCCGAGTTCAGGTGGGCCTCGATCTCGCTCGCCCATTCAGCGCCCGCGCGAATCTCGCGGTCGTACCAGCCCGTGATGAGGCCCTCTTGCTTTAGCAGGCTGAGGTGAATTTCGAGTTTCTTCTTGAGCCGTTCATCCTTGTGTGCATAAGAATAAAAGATTTCAACGGCTTTCCGAGGCACCGAGATATGCGTTGATGAAAGCGGTGGCTGTGAAGGATGAGGTATATGTAGCGGTGCCACGCTAGCTGGATATCCTGACTGGTTCGCCTGGTCTTCAAGCTGGGCCGAGGCCGACAGGCTGGAATCAACCGTCTTTCCATACTCTCCTAGAAAAGTGACCGTTTCCCTTAAAGACATCTTCGCCGAGGTGGGAGGCTTGATCAAGTCAAATAAGATACCATCGGGCGTACCCATATACAGCACGGGGGTTCCCCACTCTACTGAATTTTCCACTCCGATACTGATGGCCTTACGCGCTTCACTGACTGCCGTATCAACAGGCATACCGTCGGCTAGAGCATCATAGAAGGCGCGGGAGAACTCGATCGCCGCTCGATCGGTAATCTCATACTGCATCGCCAGAACCGCCGGGATACCATGTCGCACAAGCGTAGCGGCTGTGCTGGAAAAGATATCTCGAGCGGTGCCGCGGCCGCCCTCACATGAATTGAGAATAGCCAGACGCAGGGGACGGTGATCAGCAAGCAGTCGCCCGAACTGCCTGGCGTTCAAGAAGTGTGCTTTTCCCGATTCGTCCTCGAGGGCGATGAGCCCCTCATCGGCATTGGAGTCAAAACCACCGTGCCCGATGAAGTGGAAGATGTGCCAGGGACCTACACGCATCGCCCGCTGTAGGTGGTACCACGTCCGACCATCCAGCCAGGTTAACTCACAGAGACCATTTGCCCGCAAATTCTCGGTGGCCTTTTCTATCCGCAGTTTTTCATTATCCACATCAAGGCTGGACAGGTTCGTGGGTTTGGAGATCATTCCCAGAATACGCAGTGGCAGCGTTACAGGTAGGGGTTGAGGAGGCTGCGGCAGTTGCAGGTAGCGCACGATTGGTGTGTTACTGGAGAGGCAGACATAGGCAGCCCTATCCGGATCGTACAAGAACTCCCACGGGAGCGCCGCTAATTCTGGCGAGTGAATACTCAGCTTCAATCGGAGCCCCTTGCCCTGACTGAAAGCCTCGCGCTGGCAGGTGGCATAGCGACCGCGCACTTCTCGCATAAAAAGTGCATCGAATAAGGCACGACCGAAGTTCTGGACTGCCTGCTCTTCTGACGACGAGATCTGACGACGCCTGCCACCGGAGCGCAGGAGTGCATTTTGCAGAGTCAAGAGCTGATTCTCCAGCGCTAATTCGTCGAAGGGGAACACCATGGTTTCATGAACATCCCCTCCTGCTGAGCGGACGACAGTAACCGGATACTCCCGCCCACTCCCAGCGACTATTTCCAACTCGAAGTCAAGATAGCTCATCCTCTCGCCCCTTTGTTCTTTCAGAGGGCAACTTTCGATAGATAGAGTGACATGATATGGTGAGCTGCATATACTGCACTAACTATACTCTACTATGAGATAAAAATGCAACGAATTGACTCACGAAACAGGGTCATACTCCTGAAATTGTTGCGAGCTATGTTCGTAAAATGTAGGAATAAAACAATTGGCCTCTCATGTCCAATTGCATTGGATTTCTCCATATCTTCGAGGCCATTCAAATTCGGGTGCTGGGAATTGACAGCCTTCTGTAGGGAAGGTGCCCGACGAGGAAGTGGTGATGCTTAGCACCAGGAAGTGGGCCTTTTTGAGCATTGGGGGAACTATAGTGAAACGGAGCTAGTTCGCGTCGATTGGGAGACCATTCAAAACCGGGACGGCCTAGCCAGCACCCGGTTTTGAATGGTCTCCCGAAGACGTACGAGAGGAGAACAACATCAAGGGGTAAAGGCAGAGAAGCTGTTATATAGTGCCAAGTAGTTGGCTAAGGATGTTTCGACCCATCAGGCAAAGTTATACCTTTGAGTGGCTGGCTTGTTTCTCTAGTTCTTCAATAGTAATGATGGTTGCGCCTTTCAGGTCGGCTCCACTCAGGAAGGTTCTCCAGAGGGAAGCTCCGCTGAGGTCTAGTTCTATAACTAGCGGATTAATTATAACACAGCATGCTTATTCGGTTCGCATAACAGCCCCTTATACGCAGCACAAACACGAGCAGGAGGAAACCCTGTATGATGGGCATGCGCCTACTTAGTAAGGTATCTGGCACCGATTCGTAAGATTTGGGCCATTTCCACCCGCAATCTCTTTGTGCTCTTGCAGAGTTCATGACTGCTTTCTTTACGTAAGCATTGGAGTCACTTCCACTCCATACGAGCAAAATAGACATCTGCATAGCGATCAATGCACTCTGCTCGCTCTTGCGCCGATAAGCCAAAGCGTTGCTCCAGCACCTGGGCAACTTCTGCTTTGAGTTCTTCATTAATCTGTAGCTGCGTAAGCAGGTCGCCATAACGATGGCGAGCCTGGAGAGAACCACAGGACAATGTCACCATCCATAACCGGAATCGAGGCTCTGGAAAAGAGAAGCCGGCTAATGCCCCAAATGCTCCGAGACGGCCCAGCGCATAGACAAGTTCGTCCTGATAGGCATGCCACACCTGTTTGTGATCAGGTTGTTCAGCCTGCTCGATATTCCAGCTTTTTTCCAGTCTATGGCGTAGGACAGGGGCTAGGTCACTTCGTCCCCATTCTCCGAACAGGTACGCGATTTTGATGCGCCAGAAATGGTACAACCCTCCCTCGCGCTCTAAAGGATGGTCGCGGGGGGGCAGGAACTCATCGAGCATATGGAAGAGCGTGGGCAGAGCGCGTTCTTCTTTCATTTCTCCCAGGCAGAGTGCGCTCACCCACCGTTCCATTGGCTCGGTACTTTGGAGATAGGGGAGCAATATTTCTCTAGCCCCTGGCACATCGCTGTAGCCGAGAGCAAAGAGAGCCAGTGCCTTCTCTTCCCTTGTTCCCTCTGAGAGGACACGAGTAATTGACTGGGCATCGAAGCCACCCCAGCGTTGCGCGAATGCTTCGATGGCTTTCTCATACTGTCCCCCGTAGTAGAACGCACGAAAAGCACGATCGATATGCTCAGGCCAGGTTCGAATGGTTTCCATAGGTTCCTCCATTTATCCTTGAGCGAGTGTTTCTGTTTTATTCTACGGAGCAGACGCAGAAACGGCAGGCTCGACATCATTTTGTGATCTGACCGGCGTCTTATCTGGATGATCGATATCGAAATTCGTCTGTTGCCAGATGTACAACGTGATGAAGACTCCAGCTGGAGCTACCTGCTGCAACTGTTTGACCCAGGTCGGCACAGCCTTTCGACAATCAGGACAGGTTTTTACCTGTGTAAAGATTAACACATTGATGGTAGACCCGGCGCGAAGACCTTGTAAATTCTTTCGTATCGCGGCTAACGCCCATCCTTTGAGCTTTGCTTCGCTATGAGTATCATTTTTGGCGCCGCTTGTATACACATGGAATTAAGTTGTCCCGCCATTTGGAATTAAGTTGTCCCTTGAAGTTGTCTCTGCTCCACTCAAACTTACGGTAATAAACTCTGCATTCGTCTTCCATTGCCTCCTGAAAACTCTCTGCGTTACGGAATTAAGTTGTCCCCCAATGGAAACATTGAATACATACTATGGTGGCAGTGAAAGGACGCTACCTGTCCCAAAGAAAGTATGAATGGAGAAAGAAAACACATTGAGCTTCAACCTCAGATCTTGAACCGATAGTCCCAAGAACCATCTGCGGAGGGCAAGAGCAGGCGACCTGTCAAGCTTCGTATATGGCTATCTTCCGGCGAACTTCTTGGAAACCGTCAGAGCCAAGTTTATTGCGGCTGCAAAGGCACAGAAAGCAATGCTTATAAGATGCACCCAATAATAGATGCTTATTATCGGGAGCCAGTTGGGGGCATCTCTGCCCCGCGTAGAGTAGCTTTGCAACGCTACACTGGAAAAGTCTCTTTAAGAATGTGCTCCAGCGCGTCAATAGCTGGGCCGACTGCACCACTATTAGGAATATAGGTGGGATCGTGGCGAACCATATCATAGCCCGTTTTCAAAAAGCCGTACTTGAAATCCTTCAGAAATTTCACTGTGGCATTGCCCGAATAATATGAGTTAATTGCATCGTCTAATAACCTGCTCATTTTCATAGTGCTGACGGTCATTGAAGTGCCGACCTGCTGCGCACGATACCAGAGTGTCCACTTCAGCACTTCCCCTATGCCTTGCGCGAGGGAGAACACATTTTCGTCGGGCGTATTGTTCAGTTCCGCGCAAATTTGTTTAATTTTAGGGTCGGTGATGGCATTCATCACCTTATCAGATATGCGTTTTTTCACTGCGGCGGCCGGAGTACCAGTATGCTGGCTACCCGCGTTAGATATCCCGGTTGTGCCTGACAGAGTGAATGCTTGGCTAGCAGCTTGTCGGAGAGAACGAAGCAGGGATCTCGCCCGATGATAGGCCAGCTCGCATGTCATGCAAAGCACGAGGAGGGGCGAGAGAATGGAAGGCGATCACAGGCAGAACAGCGTCGGTGATGATGCGCCTGGTGGTCGTAAACATGCCGTCGCTCACGGGTTAGGCCCAGAAGACAGTATGGAAGCGCTTCAGATTGAAAGCT